>Ga0214473_10000797_pt1 | contig 43030 bp, 31 predicted proteins | sample RVTome_7_FD_203509 | JGI IMG/M metagenome (GOLD analysis project Ga0214473, IMG submission 203509) | Soil microbial communities from uranium-contaminated site in the Upper Colorado River Basin, Wyoming, United States - RVT98D197 | ecosystem: Environmental > Terrestrial > Soil > Contaminated >...
TTATATTTGGTATTATGTGATTAGGCAAGATACATTTAGAGCGCTGCGGGTATCAGTAAGAGGCTGTCCGCATCACTCATATGAAATTTTTACTGGAAAAACTATATGGAAACAGGCGGCTTTTGAAATGCCATAAAAGGGCTTTTTCAACAGCCCCTCGGCCAACTCTTATTATCCTTGACGATGTCGAAAATGAGACGGAAGTCTTATCCCGCGACCAGCGGGAGAACAAAATAGAATGGTTTAAAAAGGCGGTCCTCAAGGCGGGAACGACAGCACACACCAATGTCATTGTTGTAGGCACCCTGCTTCACTATGATTCGCTGTTATGGCAACTGCTCGATGGCAAAACGATGCCGGGCTGGACTACTAAAAAGTACCAGGCAGTGCTATCCTGGGCGGAAAACGAAAACCTATGGCAAAAGTGGCAGGATATCTACACCTACCAGACGCAATACTGCGACAAAGCCGGTCCCGATATCGCTAAGGCCTTTTACACCATCAACGCCAAGAAAATGCTCGAGGGAACACAGGTCCTGTGGCCAGAGCGTGAAGATTATTGCCAACTGATGGAGCTCCGGTTATGCGAGGGACAGGCAAGTTTCGATAGTGAAAAACAAAATGAGCCAATGGACTCCCAGTCGTGTTTCTTTAACTCCGATAATTTTATATACTGGGATGATGAGTATGGCTCGGTCGATGAACTGCTCGCCAAACTCGGAGGCGATGCCAAAATCTACGGGGCCTGCGACCCAAGTCTCGGCATGCAGGGTAAGAACCGAGACTTTACCGCCATCGTGATACTGCTGCTGCACAAGCCCACCGGCCACCTGTATGTCCTGGACGCAGAGATCTCCAAGAGAAAACCACACGAGACTATTGAAACGATTATAGAATATCATCGCATTCGTAAGTTCTATAAGTTTGCCATCGAGTCAAACCAGTTCCAGAGCTTCCTGGCAAATGAGCTCAAACGCATCAGTACCCAGCAGTGTGTAAACGTACCCGCCAAAGAAATCAAGCACACCTCCGACAAGCTGGGCCGTATCCAGTCGCTTGAGCCATTGATTTCGACGGGAACGTTGAGGTTTTCGCGCAGGCACAGGGTTCTTCTGGAACAGCTAAGGCAGTTTCCAAAAGCCGCCCATGACGATGGCCCCGATGCCCTGGAGATGGCGGTGGATATGACGCGTCAGCCGGAACATCATTTTACGTGTACTCAATAGATTAGTACTGTAAAGTCGCCGGCAACTTTAGGTAAGCGTGAATATAGTCTGTTGAAATCTGTGTCAATCCAACAAATTGACAAAAGCCGCGTTATTTGCGCAAAAACGCGGATAATTCTCCAAATATCCTGCCAAATTAGGTTCATATTGCCTTGATAGATTCGCCCTAATAGACCTCATATAGGGGTAAATATTAACCCTATAAGGAGGCCAAATTATGATAAGACCAAACAAGCAGCCGCAGCAAAGTAGCCGCACCGGCGGTAGAACCTTTAGGTTTTTGAATTAGTTTATAAAGGCTGCTAATGTTAGAAAGAAAGTTTAAAAAGTGAAATTGGACATCTGGTTTTTAGGACTTTTACAAAAAAAACGCACAAGTGCATAAGGACACAAGAGTTAAGTGCAAAAATGGAAACACACGAAAATTGAGCGGTTTTGAGTGGTTTTGAGTGACTTTGAACGACTTTTGAGTGGTTTTGAACGGAAATCGCGCGCTTTTGCACGCTTTTTGACAGGGTCAAAAAAAAGTCAAGTCGATTGAGCGTTCATAAGTCCTTATTTTTTGGGGGTAGCGTGGTCGTCCCCTCGACTTCGCTCGGGATGGTCAAGGACCAAAAATAAGGACTTACAGCAAAACCATACCACTAAGTGGTACGGTTTTTTAGCATAAAAATGAGGGTGGCCCGATTTTGGATTTTAGAGTTTGGATTTTGGATTGAGAGAGAATCGGATATTTTAGCTATATTAACTAAGATACTTTGGCTACAATATATCCGAAATCGAGGTAGAGAGATAGAGTTTTCTTCTTCTTTCTATCTGTTGTATGTGGTGGAGGGAGTTTAGTTTGGGGTTTTGGGTGCTGAGTGTTTAGTTTCTGGTTTGCAACGCAAACCAGTTTGCGTGGCAAACTGGTTCTATTTTGGATTTTCGGTTTTCAATTTAGGATTCGAATAAAAAGTGGAAGATTGCCGCGCTGGCGCTCGCAATGACAAGGTCGGAGCATTTCGACTGAAGCCGCGATAAGCGTCGAATAGTAATTAAAAATAGTGCGAACTGAAGGTAGAAATGCGGTCGGTTTTTTAATCTTTGAAGTGTCGGAGGTGGCGAGAGTGGTGGAGGAGTATGAGGATTAAATCTGAGCGGCCTCGCGCATGGGCTTTTCGGCAGATGTTTCGCACGTGGGTTTTAGCGGTTTGGGGAGTTATCTTTAAGACGTTTGACAGGCCGGTATTGTTGTAACCTCGGCATATTAGATTGATGATTTGCATTTGGCGGTCGGTGTAGCGGAAGCCTTTTTGGAGGAATTCGAGTTGTCTTTTGTTAAAGAATTTGTAAGCCATGAGGTTATTATAACAGAAGAAAATTAAATAGCAAAAATCAAAGAGCAAAAATACAGATTAAAACTCAAAATGGTCAAGAATGTGTGATTTGTGGTTTGCCGTGCAAACCAGTTTGCGTGGCAAACTGGAAGAGTGGTTAGTTTTTGGTCTTTAGTCCTTAGTCGTGGGTGCGGAATTGATAGTATGTAGTATACTACAATGCAGTATACTACATTGAAGTATAGTAACGCAGTTTTTTTATGATGTTGTGGTTATTGTTCGGGGAATTTTGGAGTTGCGGGTTGTAAGTGTGGAGCATTTCTGCCTGAGGCCGCGATGAGCAACCGCAAGTATCACGCAGGCGCTTAGCCGAAGTAATTGGGATAGTGCCCCGATGAGATAGCGGAGGCCGCATCTCACGGGGCAAGCGAACTGAAGGTAGAAATGCGGGATTTGTGGTGAAAGTTTGCCCGGCGTATGGCGGGGGCCAAATTAAAAAGGCTGTGTCTTGGTGAAGGAAAAAACGGAACTATCCGGTATCTAAGAGAGGAGATGCTTGCCTATGAAAAACAAAAGCTGGTTACTATGAATTAACAACCAGCACACATATAAATATGAGCTACCAAAAATTGCCCCGGTTTTGTGACTGCAAGTCCTTTTCCGGGGCAGTATTTTACTGAATTTTGGACAATTCCGTTAAGTATTTTCTCTGCATTCTCGTGCCTTCTGTGTGTCTCCATAATTTATTTATAGTATATATTGAGTTTATAAGTAATGTAGTACCGGTTAATACTGTTGAAGTAAGTGCAGCGTAATTTTCAGGACTCGTTATTGCCATCCAAGAACTAAAAGCAAATGCTTCCATCTCTACTCCTAACAGGGCCATATCTAAATAATATTCACTAACACCTTCATACCCCATATCCAAAAAGCCCTTTTCCGCCTTACCATCTTCAAGATCTTTTAAATACTTTTCTAAATCTGCATGAAACGCATGTAAGCATTTTTTAAAATCTCTCCTGTTTCTATACTCAATAATTTTTCCAAAACTCATATTCTCTAAGTTCTTGGGTAATTTTAAACTAATTATTCCCTTTGCAACATTAATTGTGTTGTCTGTTGGTATTTGACGCCTCGCCAAGATAGAAATATTGTCTAAGTTTTGGTAATCCGTGATAGTAGATAATCTCATTTTTTCTGAAATCACATTGGTCAATAATGTCATATATAATAACCCTAGCGATTTCGCAACGATTACACCTTCTCCTTTTGGTTTTCCTAATCTTTCACGAATACAAAACTCCTTCCATTGGTCTGTATATTTCTGTTCGAAAATGATGTATTTATGACTTCCTGTATCTTTCCACTCTTCAACAAAATGCTGGCCCCCAAGTAGGTTCGAATAACGATTTGGTTCTCGCAGAATATTTTCTATAACATCAATCGCATCGAGGGTTGCCCTCGTTCCATCCTCATAATTAGGGCGATATTGGTTTATCAAGTCTGTATCACTTATAATCTTGCTATATTCCCCACTCAAATATCTATCCCCCTCTGTTGGTATTATTGGCCGCAGTTCGTCAATATAAAGGAGTGCAAATTTGAGCCAATTATAATTTTGGACCTCGAAACTAGGGTAATATAATAGTTTTTTCATTTATATATCTCCACCTTAAATATGTAATTTATTACCAATTAAGTATATCCTCTAATCCCCCTAAACAAGATTCAATCAAACGTTTAAATGTCACAACATGACATAGTTCTAGAACTTAGGAATTTTGAAAAGACGACCTTTATTTTCTCCTTCAAACAAATTAAGTACTATTTCATTTGATGCAAAGGGAATCGGTTTATCAGAGATATCACGAGGTATATCTGCGTCTATTACAGTTAGAATGTATTGCATTCTCTCTCGTTCACATAATTCTCTTACGACCTTTAGTAGTTGTACCTTCTTGCGGTTATCCAATCCTTCAAATACCCCATCGTGGTAAACAAAACGGTAAAAAGAGCCCTGACGGTGTGCATAAAGAAGCGCCATGTCAAAAGCACAACACAATAACCGACGATAAGATGTACCCTTATCTTCGTTTGTAGTGATTGAAGACGACTCGCTTTCCAATATATTTGCCTGAAATTCAATGTTACCCCATTCGTTTGTAGTGATAGAAATAACCGCATGCAAATTTAATATCGCCTTAATAATGTTATCAAACTTGTCTCGCACGGTTTTATATAGAGGATTACCTCTTCTTATCATAATTTCGGTTGCTTCCGCATAGCTATCCCTTTCTGCAAATAGCTCTTTAATTTTTTTATCGATTGACGTAACCATATCTAATTGTTCAAGCGTGGTTTCAAGACGAGCAATTTCTGTTTCTCTTGAGACTAGCGTTTTTTGGAGTTTTCTAAATTTCCTAAGGCTGTCTGTGTCTTGTATTACGCTTAGTATATCTGAGCGTTTTTGACTTAGTTCCTGCAACTTTTCCACAACACCTGTGTGTTCACTTGAAAGTTCTTCAACTCGCTCTGTTAAACGCTCACCCCTATCCGTCGATAGCCGCCTATTAAAATCGACCAATTGTTCATAACTTTTTCTTAGCGATTCGGGAAATACAATCTGGGCTTCCTTGAAAACACTTTGAACTTTTTCTAAGTCGAATTTAACATTAGTCTTTAATGCTTCTCTCAGTTTGGTTAGTTCGTAATCAATTGTATATAATCGTTCATTAAACTCTGATATTTCATCTTCAATCTTCTCCACGAGTTCCGTATTGTATCTCATGTCCGCTTTGTAGAAATCGAATTTCTCGATTTCCTGCTGTGCTTGAAGAACCTCGGCTTTTTTGATTTCGAGCGTTCCTTTGATCCTGTCGTAGTCTTTTGTATCTACAATGCTTATATCTCTAGAGGATTCTCTAAGCTGTTGTTTCACCGATATTTGCTCATCAATTTCATATTTCTTTTCAATAGGTTTATGGTCGAACCCAAGCAATTTCGCCATAAAAGGTTTCCACTCGCTATGCTTTCCAATCGCAAATTTAGAGAGTTGGAAAACATCTTGATAATCATTTTGTGTCCTCAAAAAATACCCACATCCTTTTCGATAATCCCAAGGAAAGATATCTGAGAGATCAAGAAGCTCGTTCAGTACCTTCTGGGCTTTACCTAAAGGCAGTTCGGAATATTCCCACTGCTCTGGAGGTACTTGGCTATAGTCTTGATGGCCCTCACCGTGAGTTTGCAGACATATTTTGGTATTCTTTGCTATATCGCGACGAATAGTAACATAAACCCCCTTGTTGGTATGTAGTTCCAAGAAGAAAGTGTATTTGTCAAAGATATTCTTTTTGTCATACAGAAAATGCCCTTTGCTGAATCCCTTAAGAAGCAAAAAATCAATGAGATGAATAAGCAAGGTCTTGCCTAGATTATGAGAATCTTTGGTTGTATCTTTAGGGCGGGTCACCTTAGCGTGGATCACGTTCAAACCATCGTTGAATTCGATTTGGCTGAAAATGGAATTATCATTGCAATAGACCTTGCTAATTTTCACTTGGTTTCTCCCCTATCAAACTGTTCTCTCTAAAAATCGTATCAGAATTTTGGTCATACTCGATAAGTCCAAGAAGATACAGAAGACTTAGCGAGGTTCCTACTTGAAATCTAGCATTATCTCCCAGTTCCTCCTTTAAATTAATTACCACATCGTCATATTTTGTAGGTCCGTATCTGACTAATTGATCTAAAATCAAAGATCCGACATTTAAAATGCACGTATTTAGGTCAGTATGTTTCGATGGTCTTAACATTTTTCGCCTAGGTCACACTTCCAGTACATGTAATGAAGCATAACATAAAGCAAGCGGCTCATTTTGTGCAATTCAGGTTCTTGTTCTAAGATTGAATCGTAAATAACTTCAAATATTTCTTCAAATTTATCGTAATCGTTCCGTCTTATTAAGATTTTATTATTAAATTCTGCAACTATATTATCGTACAGACCTGTAAGATCGACATTTAAAGGACTGGTTAAAAAGCGCTCAATTTGCCCTAAATATGGCGTTGAATTTGATTGAATGTGTCTAAAGTATCTTTCGCTTAGCTTATTTAATTCGTTTTTTTCTGAGATCTTCACAAAGTTGAGTTCAAATTTGCATTCCCCAACTTTGTTTATGACTCCATGCTTGCTGATTGCTGACAGAAGCAATTTGAGATCCTGAGAATGAAATATCAAGGGGCCTCTTAACTGATCAAGATGGAAAAAACGTCTTACCTCCTTGTCATGCTTTGCCATCAAACCCTGAATATATTCGAGGCCATGCACCGCCGCATTTTCAATACCAGTTTCTTTCTGAATGTATGCTCTTATGCCAGCGTCTGCGTCGCCACTCATTTTTCTATTTGTGAAGAGTACATAGTTATCAACTTCGGCACGCTCACGCAGTTTTTTTACTTTCTTTACTTCCTTAGATATTACCGATGTTTTATTTCCATGAAAATCTTTGTCTGAGCAACTAGCGATTGGATTCGAGGTATGTTTGGCTTGAACGATGAATTTGCCCGACCAAGGTGATACCTTCGAAGGGTAATTATTTGCTGTACCTTCAAAACGAGCATCTCTTCCTCCATCGCGCCCTTTTGAAAAAGTTATGGTTCCGGTTCCGAGTTCTTCCGAACAAAGATATCCTATAAGGCCTTCAAATCCATCGTCAGTCATTTCATAAAGTCTGTAATCTCTCATCAGCAATCATCCTTGATTTGTTCTATTGCTGCTCAAACCAGATAGCGATTAAATCGCAACTGTATCATTAAGTCAATTAGTCTTTCAAGCCAACCTATAGATATTTTCTGATAGTCTCTTTATCTTAACAGACGCGAATTCGACAGTATCTACCATCACATCTGGTACCAAAGCAGCATAATGTCTTCTGCAAATTTCTGGCGAATTTCCCATTAACGCAGATATTTTATACAGACTTTCGCCTTTCATTGCAAGCTGAGAACCAAAAGTATGCCGAAAATCCAAGCGATTCCCTTACTATAAACCACTGGAGTAATCAAAGGCCAGAGGTTAATATCGCGTTGCTTTGAGTGCAAAAAGAAAGAGATAACCGTCTGTTAACCAGCAAGTTATCTCTTAAAGTCAATAGCGGGGGCATCATATAAGGATATAGAGATAAAACTAAGCCAATTTTTGGCCCAAAAACGGCTAAATGAGTGGCGGATTTGTCGGTATTTTGGACCCGCCAAAACACGTATCTCTTTATTCGTCAAACCTTTATCGACTGTCGCTCCCCTGTACCCCGACAAAGACTTAAAGCCGACCCTATCCATTGTCAGGTCAGTTACCAGCAATCCAGAAATAAAAGTCAATTCAACGCAAGGATCATAGCATCTTGAGGCAGAAAATGCCAACCAAGAGCCTGCGCTCATATCCTATTGTAATTCAAAGAGATAAATAGCCTTTTGCAGTGGTCCCATTATCGCTTAACAAGCACAAGTGGTCCCATTATCGCTTAACAAGTACACGATGTCTTTTATCGCTGTCGATAATTTTCTAGAGATAATACTCTCAATGTGAAGTAGTATTTATTTCCGGCGCACTATCTATAACGGATAAAAGAACACTACTTCAACAACTTTTACGGTTCGCCCATATTGTTCGCTGACACTTAGGTCTTGTTTTCCTTCTTTTACTACTATTTCGTTTTTCTGCCTGTGTGATACGCTTTATTATTTCGTTCAGCCGCTTACGAATCGTAGGGTAACTCAACTGATGCAGTTTCGCCAATTCCTTCAGCGAACCGCTCGTTCTAATGAATTTAAGGATAAATGCCTGATCGTCAGAGCATAGATCGGCCAAAGGCGATAACTCGTATTGCCCCTGTATTTCCGTATCACACCGATCACAACTAAGACTTTTGACCTTCAATTGGCTGCCACATGCCGGACATATTGTCGGAAGCATTTTCGTAACTCCACCTTAGTCTCAATATTATACTTAACACTTCACAAAAAAGCGAAACTTACCTTACGTTATCAAATCCGACATTGCTCATCACCTAATTGTTGCTCGCACTCCAATATAGGTTAGACTAATTTTCTATTATCGATTCTCTAAACAGTAAAACTTCATCTTTCAATAAAACAATAAGGATCTCGGTCTTTGAAGATGTTTTTGCCCAAGCCATATAAAACTGCAAGGCAACCACCACACTTAAGACGCAATCTACAGCCATCGCAGGCAACTGAACCACGTCGATAAGAAGCCGCTGCAGGTGAATCATAAACCTGCGAGAGGCTCTGAGTTGTAAGGTTGCCTATAGGTGAAGGAAATTTTCTACATGCGTACGCCTCACCATCGGGCAGGACAACTATAAAATTAAATGCGGCTCCACAGCCATAGCCGGTGCAACCACGTGAGAGTTTTTGCCCGCGTTTATCCAAGATGATATTGATTAGGTTGTCCTTATATCCAAGAATAGGATTTTCTTTTGAGGCTTTAACATAGGTTTCCAAAAATTCGGAGTAAGCCCGTTCAGAAGGCAGCGATAGATTTGCTCCCTCACCTACGGAAGCAAGGCGATTAAAAGTAAAGTTATCGGCATGGCCACAGAGCAAATCCGCCAGCGGTAGTACTTGGTCGATATTATCTTTTGTCAGTGTCAGCATAACCACTGTCCTAATTTGCATTTCGCGAAGTAAATCTAAGAAGGCAAACATTTTTTTGAAGGTTCCCTTTCCTCTAATGAAGTCGTTCTGGTCCTCAAGTCCTTCGAGGCTTACTTGGAAGAAAGTAGGTTTCTGGATATTAACAATTTTCTGTAGGTTCTCTTTCGGTGTTGGGTTTCCTAAAATACTCGCCGAAAAACCACGTTTTGCTGTTGCTGCATACAATTCAAAAAACTGCGGATATAATAATGGATTCCCACCAGTGAAGCAAACGTGTCCTTTTATATAACGCTCATGACAGAATCCTTTTAAATCATCGAGGATCGGCTCAGCTTGGACAAATGTAAGAGTTGGCCGCTCGCTACGGTCATAACAATGTTTGCAGTTAAAATCACACAAATTAGTGACGTGCCATTGCAGAGTGAAACTATCAGAGTAAATAAGGTCTGGGTCTTTAGGATTGTTATGGTCTAAAATATTTATATCCCGCCACAGCATTAAACGATTGGGAATAAGTATACCCTGTTTAACAGCCTGTCTAAGAGCTTGGTCGATCATCTCTCCACTTACATCAAGATCTGCAACAACGGGAATATTATGCTCCTCTTCAATGAACTTTAATAGCAAAAAATCCTCTTTACTTATCGCATTGAGCCTAACATTTTTGCTAATGGGGTCACGCCAAATTGCGACTATTTCCTGTCCTTGCTCGATTCGTTTAATTTTAGCAGAATCCTCGAAAAGACCTGAAAGTTTCCAGTCCAATTCAATAATACGGAGTGTAGGATTGAGTTCAAGCTTGTCAGCCGTGTGAGCAATAGGTTTTCGGTTCATTGCCACTTGGCACTTTTGCCATTCGATAAAAATCAATTGAGGCAAAAATGGTGGTAGTGAAAACTTATCTGCCACAGCTATAATTGCATTGGGGAGATCCGATAGCTTTATACTATCATCCAGAGTTCGAATTATTTTTTCCCACCGAACAACGCCCGCAACGCGCCGGCTAACAGCAAAAATAGCGTTTGTTGCTTGGTCATCTCGCCCCAAGGTTGAATCGTCAGAATCTATTGGTGTTCGTGATATTATTTTCATTTGTTTTTGATTTTGGCTTCTTTGTCTTTGTGATATATGGGTGAATACGTTAATTCATTTCTTTTTCGTTTGGTTTCCTTGTCTCTTTTATCTTGTCTGGACAAACCCTTTCTGTTTGACATATGTCCTCAGGGTTATCAGTAAGTAGAATGAGATGAATCACTCCTTTTTTCAGCTGCTTTACACATCAGTAACTCTAACTGTCGTATAGTGGGACAATCTTCTTTGAAAAACACATCGCGATATCGTTCGATAGTTCGTTGTCTGAGAGAAGCCAAAATATCTCGCGAGATGAGGTCAACCGATGGAGTATGTTCCGCTTGAATACAGGCCAGCAAAGCCTTAGACCAACCTTGAATACCATGAAGAATATCCAGCATCATGGAGGGCTTCAAATTTTCAGGGTGTCCACTGAAGCTAACTAAACTATGCCAATTGTGGACAATGGCAACTGAATCTTCTGTTCTGATAATTTCATAAGGATCATACACAGTTGGGGGTACAGGGATATTGTAAGCATCATTCCAAAGTTCCCTTTTAATTGCCTCTTGAGCTAACCAAGCTTGCACTTCTAATTCAGTATTTGCTATTTGACAGATGTTTTTAGAAGGCACACAAACTTCAAAGGTACTCAATTTACTTAAATACACACAGCGCAAGCAGTGTAACGCTTCACACTTGCTGCAGGGCAAGGAATATTTTCTTTCAAACAGATTGCTATTAGGTAATTTTAACCCCTCGGTAATATCGCCGCAGGTCTTGTTAGAATCAGTTGCAACGGCAGGGCAAACATATAACTTGCCGTCGGGACCGATGGCTATACTTTTATCACCAGCGCCGCATTCCTGAACGTCATCTAACCTAAAACGGTCCGTTAAACAGTCTATCCGATAATTCTGCCACTGTTTTTTTCTGTCCAGAAGTAATCGGCCTGTTTTTAATAGTTGTTCCCGATAGATAATAAAATCTTCATTGCTATAAGATAACAAGTCAGGGTGCCTGACAGAAATATCAGAAAAATTGTTCAACAAAATCTGAATTATTTCACATAATCGTAATAAATCCTTACGGCGAAGCCTAAGTATAATTCGGGATGAGGAAAAAATATTTGCTTCCGCTAAATCAATTTTATCTGATTCTACCACAAAGGTTATGTGCTCTATTTGAGAGCAGTCTTTACATCCTACAGGGAGAATAACCGAGGCACCCATCTTATTGCAAAGCAGTTGATAATGTTTATCTATTCCATCTTCACTACCTATTATTGCGCAATTCAATGACTGCTCCGATACAAGATTAGCAATTCTCGTGAACAACTCCAAAGGCATGATACCAGTAGCATCTTTATTTGCTTGTTCACCCGGCTCATTACAGAACGGCACAGAATTCGGGTAAGGCAGAATCCAAACAAACTTAATTGCATCTAACGCGTTTCCCATATTATATTGGACAGCTTATAGCTTGTTCAGTAACTACAAAATAATCAGGTTTAATCCCGCAGCATTCCTCAAGTTGTTCCCAATAATATTGATTAGCTCTCCAGCGAGCCTTATGCATTTCGCAAATAAATGTTGCCCTTTGAAATATTGTGTCACTATCGGCAGAATCGTAGTTATGCGCACAGCACCAAGCGCACTGTTCCCGCATTTCACACTCTAAACACATTTTTTTGCTTTGCAATGATTTGCGGAGGCAATAGAAAGACCGCAATATATTTTCATTGTAACCGTCGTAAATATTGCCAATAGACCGCTCCGAATAATTGGACAAACAAAAACCCTGAAATCGCAGGCATGGAAATAAATTGCCTCTAGCATCTACGGAAACCATTTTACCTGTGCCGCACCAGTTTCTATCGTCTTCTTGTTTGTCTGGATTTGAAGGCTGCGGGGCCCAAAATAAATTACATCTATGTGTCCTCCAAAATCCTTTTTCAATTGCTGTGTCCGCTAACTTTTTTAATTCGGATTCATAGAGTTCGGCATCCCCCGGTTTCCACACGTTTTCAAAGACTGCGTTTGCCGCAACGCTTTTTATCCCCAGTTCCCATGCATGAATAACACTTTCAGATACATAAGGTAAATCTTCACTGCTAAACGTGATCTTGGTTGAAGCGTTAGGAAATTGGCGAACTAATAGTTTTACATTTCGCGCAACAATGTCATATGAACCCCTTCCATCTGCAAAAACACGCGCACGGTCATGTTTACGTTTAGTTCCATCAATTGTAATCGCAGGATACGAATGACCACGGTTTTCCCATAAAAGCCGCTGAAATTTGTCAGTATCATATAAGGTTCCATTCGAAGAAAACATTAGTACATAAGCTGTCTGCCACGGATGACCGGGTCTTTGCCTTAACTGCGATTTAAAGTATTCCACTATATCCCGTACAAGGTCAATTTCCAAGGTACACTCGCCACCCGTAAATTCCAGAATAATACCTTCGCTTGGGCTAGGTTGCTCAAAGAAGAAGTCTACCGCTCGAAATGCGACTTCACGAGACATCGTATGCTGAGAATTTTTGCCTAATTGATAACAATATTTACACCGGAGATTACATTGCTCAGTCACTACGAGCGTACAAAACTGAGCCGCACCATCCATGTATTGGTGTAAGCCCCTGCCAAGTTGATATGCTTGAAACATTGTGATATCCTTGTGTCAGTATATGTCCTATAGAACGATTAAATTCATCGATGAACAAGATAAACTTGTTTATCTTCGATTTCAACACGATACAACCAGCTATTACTTTCGATTTTTGGCCACTTATAAATCTTTGCCATTTCCAAAAACCAGTCACGCACATCCTTATCAGCAGCACCCAATTGCCGCACTATACTGTTTATTTCGTTTAAATCTAATTTATTATCCAAAAAAAGACGCAGGCTTGACCTGATTTGATCGGCCAATGCTTCTCTTTTTTCCAACAAGCGTTTTATAATGTCAAGGTCCATATCGCTAAGAGTCATTAAAGGCCCTTCAACTAAAACTGCATTACTAACGCCGTTAGCTTCGGCATCTGCTTTATTTGCCTCTGCAGCTACTTTCTTAGGAATTGCCTGACTGGATTCAAATTCAATTTCCCAGATCCAACCCGCCACAGACGGCCAATTATAAACTCTACCCATTGTTTTGAACCATTCCGATATCTTCCAGACAGTATTTTTAAGCTGCCTGCGAATGCAGAATTCCTCTTTTTCACATGGGAAACCTATTTGGCGGTCTGCAATGGTCGTTTCCAACACATAAGACCATCCTAATCGGCGAAGATGCAGCGACAAAATAGTAGCCAAATCGGATTCAGAAATAGGTTGTGCTTCCAGCTTTATTCTCTTTTCTCTGCTGTACTCAGACTTTGACATCGCTATTTTCCTTTCGTATGTCCAAGACTTTTAAGTCTTGCCCAGATTGCACATTAAATCCCTGAATATCCGTCAGTATCTCTCGCATTCGCCGTCTGAAGACATTTCTTTGAGAAGTCTTGGGTATTTCCGATAACTCTGTCCACCTGCACAAAATAGAATTGTAATTATTTTTTTCAGATGGCGTTCCTATTATAGATTCCAAAGCTAATTTCAGGTCACACAACGCGTTTGTAAATTCAGTAAATGTTATACTGTTAACCTGCTGGCTGGCAAAAACCGCTTCTCCGCCTTCTGCTTGTGATTTGACCGCGCATTCTCTGCCTTTCAATGTTCGCAAGCAATCAAACATGTAGCCTGAATGTGCAACTCGCTGCAACATTTCCTGCATTGAACGTTGTTCAGCCTCATAGATTTTACATATCTTTTCCTTGCCGGCAAGATTTGTTGACTGTAGGAAAAAACATCCGGGACACCGGATTGAATTGCAAATTCCACAAGGCGCCTCATTGCGAAAAACTGAAATCGTTTTCTGTACCATGTCTTTCAAAGTACCAAGAGAATATTGCTCTCCTGCAGAGTAAAACGCCGGGCAAGGATAAATTCTTCCATCGGGACCTATAGTAATAAAACCCATTCCAGCGGGACATCTAATAGCATCATTTCTTTGCCCAAACATGCCGAGATTCAAAATATTTATGTTACCCTCTGTTCTAGTCGCCTTCTTCATAAAGCTGACATCCGTAATATCTGCAAACTGCCGCTTGTAGGCTTGTATATCAGAATCGGTCAAAAGGTGGATATTGCGAAGGCGCATAGTAATATTGCCGACATAATCGTGGATGATTAGAATGCTCTCCGCCAAATAGTCTATATCTTTTTGCTCTATATGAACAATAATGGGACGACCTGAAATATGTTCGATATTTGTCATAAGTTGCTGTAAACTGGTTGCTATAACTGTCTGGTTTCTTGAAAACGGGATATTTAGATTTTTCTGCATGTCCGGAGATAATAATGGGGTTACAATGTGGTCTGACATATCCTTCAGAACCGATGCAATTGGTTCTTCAAGAGGAGTATCAGCTCCTGCGAGAAAGAAAAGCTCCGGCATGGGGCCTTCCGAATTGGCTATCCATAAAAGAATATCCCGAAGGGTTTGAGAAGGCAGTTTAATTTGTTGCTTTTTGGTATTGTCAAATACATAGCAAGGAGACAATGCATCACTGCTTAACATCACCAAAACATCAGCGATCTCATTGATGTCTGATGAAAATTGTTCTTTTGAGACCAGTCTCATACGTTTCGCCTGAAATTTGCACGCTGAACAAATCCAAGTTTTCACACAACTTTTTCAGCATTTTTCAAAAAAATATGCAACAACTACACTACAACTAATTACTTTTCTACATTATTAGAGGTGCCACTTTTTAAGATTAACCATTCCGCAATATCTATAATAACGGGCTCTGCCACATGACTAGGCTTGAGATATTCAAGTGGGCCTGATTTACCTTCTCCTTCCATAAACAGATGATTCAAGTTGGGATACAATATAAATTTAACCTTATTCTTTGAGGCTAATTCCCTTTTCCATTGATTAAAGTCCTCCATTGAAATCTGGTAATCTCTTCCACCGTGCAAGATCAAGATGGGATCACGCAATTCTCGGGCTAACTTGGCTGGATCATATTTTTGTAAGTCTAACCAATAGGCGGGTGGAGCTCCAAATAGAAGCGTGATAGTCGAATCGATATCTCTGAGTTTTAACCCTTTAATATCTTTTGCCTTTTTTTTGATACCTTCAATGCTTTCTTTTTCTTCTTCGGAAATTTTACCATCAAAAGAGGCAAGATATTCCGTTTGTTTCACCACTAAATCTTCTAATGGAGTTGCATTTCCACCCATAATTATAAAACCAGCGAGGGACCTTTCACGAAGCCCTATTCGTGGAATAAGCATCCCACCCATGCTATGACCGAGAATATAGATTTTATTTTTGTCTATTCTGTCTTGTTTACGTAAAAAGGTAACGCCAGCTATAACATCTTCTATGGTCTCTTCATTCACAGTAAAATTTTTATCAACCTTTCCAAACATACTGTTATATACATAGGTGCGTTTATCATAACGCAGTACCGCTATTCCACGAGAAGCTAATCCCCAGGCTAAATCTCGAAAGGGTTTGTTGCTGTTAATCGTTTCATCTCTGTCATGTACCCCTGAACCATGAACCAAAACTACTACAGCGAAAGGACCATCGCCTTTAGGAATTGACAAAACCCCTGGAAGCGTCCATGGGGGCACACCAATAGTCACAGGAATTTCGTCGAATGCCTTTATATCTACATAAGATGGCGTTTCGTATGAAACTTCCATTGCTAAGAAATGCAAACCACACACTTTGTTATCTTTATTGACAGCAACCTTAATATCTATAGGCATTAAGGTAAACTCGCATGTAGCAGAAATATCTAAAAATCTATTGGTTTGCTTGGTTTGAATCTTAATAATTCGTTTAAATGATCCGCATTGGCTCTTCAAAGCTCCCCAAGTTTGCTTGAGCGATGAAATAGGTAGAGCATTGCGCATAGTAACATCAAATCGCTTGCTAACTAACGAATATTTCTCTGTCGCTAATTCATGAATAATATCCTCTGCAATAGCAACTTTTCTGGCCATAATTTCTTTCTCGACACCCATGGAATTGGAAGAAGCAAGCATAAAATCCGAACTTTTAGCCATACTCATAATCACGGGTGATTGGTTGCACCTGACCAAAAAACTCCTTAGAATTCCATTTTTTCTAATACAACAAAAATAACATAATACTATGCAACAAACAAAAGAAAAAACATTTGCTAACACATTCAGCTCGTTACGTTTTTGCATATAAATTCAATCCATGGTACAGAAATTGATCATTATATCTACTCAAAACACTATTTCACATCCTGAAGGTCAACACATTGACAAACAAACTGTCCTTATTTGTTAAGACATAGATTGTCTATAAATTAAACCTCTTACAGATGTTTTAATATTAAAACAAAAATAACATGAAACTATTTTTCTAATAATACTCCTTTATGCAGATTAATATTTATTTGTTGAGGCAAATTAAAGTCAACACCGTGATGTACATATACAACCGTTGAATCTCGTCCTAAGTAGTATATTATTTGGGATAGCATATCGGCAGCGTCCTCGGAACAAATTGATGTTAAAGATTCATCTAAAAACACATATGCAGGTCGGTTCAACAGAATGCGAAGTAAGGCAAGCCTTTGTCTTTCCCCTGAAGAAAAGTTCTTGCCTCCTGTCGACACAAGTGTATTAAGTCCTTGAGGTAGTCTTTCTAATAAACAATATACTCCGGTTATTTTAGCTAATTGCTCCAGATGGCTTTTGTTAAAATGATTCTTATTTTTAACACCATAATAAATATTGTCGCCAACAGTTCCCTTAAACCAGTAGTTCTCAGAAGAAAGATACATAATTTTACTACGAATAGCGATAGATTTGATCTTTCTAATATTCGTTTCATCATAAAAGACCTGCCCTTTTTGCGGTATTAGCAACCCAGCAGCAACCTTCAGTAGGGTCGATTTTCCTGAACCATTTTCCCCTCGCATTCGGTAAATTTCGCCGGTTGAAATTTCCCATTTAATGCCCCGCAAAACTTGCTTACCATTGGGATAGGCATAATCTACCTCTGATAAAATTAAGCGGTTAGGACCGCGAGTGCAATTCACGTAACTAATAGGAAAAGGCTTAGAAAGTAAATGCGTATCAGGCCTTATATTATGTTCTAACGCTTGCCATGTTGCCCGAACACGTCGGCAACACATAATGATATCCTGCAAACTAACGTGGTAAGTAGCCAAAAAATACACAGGACCCTGGAATCTTGCCGCCACAATCAGAAAAGCCATGAATGTGCCCATGGATAATGTGCCTGTAACAACACGATAGCTCCCATAACATATAACAGCAATAGTCATAATACCATTAATTCTAAGGATTATCGGCATTAAGATTCTTTGAAAAATTAATAAACGACGTTCAGTTTGCAGACGAGCCTTGTAATCATATAACCAATCACGGCGAGCTCGGTTTTCAAGCGAGAAGGCTTTGAGTGATTCAGCGTGAGCAGTTATATTATCGAGGCTGCTGAGAAGCTCTTGGTCATGAAACTTTAGTTTTTCATAAATATTTCGACATTTATGTCCAACCTTTCGCAAACTCCATGCCTGAAGAGGTATTGTAACAAGAACAAGTAAAGATAGAGGAATATCAAGATAAAACATAAGTGCAACAATTACTGCCATAACGAAAATGTTAATTATAAAACTCCAACGCATTTGCGTCATATAATTGGGCAGTATCGCTGAATCATTGAGGATTCGATAAAGAATTTCTCCCGTAGGGAACCTTTGAAAGAATTCTAAAGGTTTGTGTAAAATAGTTCTTAAAAAACGACTTTTAATCATACCATCCCAGAACTGCCCGAGATGAATAGAACGATATTGCACCCAGACTTCAACACTCAAGAAAATGAGTAAAGCGCCGCAGGAACATAGTGCAATAGGAAATAGTAAATTTAAACGTCCCCCAAATATAACTTTATCTATAACAATTTTAATGAGAACAATGTCAAATACAGAGGTAACAGGTACAAATAGAAGCTGTACAATCAACAGAAGATACCAAGTACTACGACCTAGGTAAAGAGCTTCTTTTATGTCTTTTGTTTCGCTAATATTAGTTCGTAATTTTTCAAAAATTTTCTTCACTGGCTACGAACTCTTCTTCGATTCCACCAATTGTTTCTACGATACTTTTTACACGATAGTTACGGTTACATTCAATTATAACTTTTCTAACATCGTTAGAATACTGCAAGAATCCTCCCTTTTTAGGAACAACTCTTGTAGCCAACACCCGCGCAACACGCGGTTCAAATACAATGATTTTTTCAGGATTTGACCGATATTTCATGCAGGGAACCAAAAATGGCAACATTTCAGCATGATATATGCCGTCTGTGTGTCGCCGAGGTAAAATTATCTTTTTTTCCTCAGATGGCGTCCGTGTTTTGATTAAAAAACCCTCCGGTATGCGCATGGAGTTTACTTTTAAGAAAGAAACTCCAGAAATAAATATGTCACGAGATTCAATAATTTCATAGGAATTTGGGTCGTAAATAATAGTCGACCTATATAATGCCTTTTTTGATGACCTCTTAATACGAATTATATTTTCATTTTCTGCCGTGAGCAATTGCATTTGTATGTATTCTCTATCGCTTCCATGCTTTTTCTTAAGGAAGACGTCCTCCGTAAAACAGTCTGTAGCAATATTGGCATTGCCTGCCACTATTGTCTTGCTGAGTGTAATCGTCAATAACACCATCAGACCCGTACAGGTCACTATTGCCCCTATACCAGCCATGCGTCGCCAAATCAATGCCATCCTTTTATATGAAGCCATACAGAAGTTTTCCCCGAAAGGAAACATATGTAACTATATACAAACTTGCTCAAGAAGACAGTAAACATCATAACCTTACGCATAACTAATAATGATATCGTTCATAAATCGGTTTTCTTGTCACCACTTTATATTCCTTTGGCAATCCGTACCAATTTACTTATGGCATTGGCTACCCTCGTGATTTTGTAGCATTGCCTCGGCGATAATCCTGCAAACAGGTTCCGGGTTCTTCATGAACAACCGTATGCGCATTTGAGGTGAGCGGCACCATTGTTTTACGGAATTATCGGACACTACCTCCAAATAAGAACCCAGCAACCAGCTTTTTCCACAGCTTACCTTTTTGACTAATTCATTATTTCCCGCCCCCTGCTTCCCCTCAAACCATTGACTGAACTCAAACTCTGTACTTCTAAAAAGGTAATGAACGTATAAAACCCGTCTGTCCGTAACATACATGCCTGATTCCATAAATGGAGGGAGTGAGAAGCCCCATCGATAATACTTTGGCCATGATTTCCCTGAACTAACCCAGACCCATCTTTTGAAGAATAGCACTTCTTCACCGGGTAAAAACGAAGGAAGCAAATTGAGTGATGCGGGTACACCGAGTATTCTGAGCACACACCACGGTATAAATATAATACATATAACTACTATTAAGATTTTCATAAACTATTAACACTCCTACAAATAATTACTTCCGTGAATTTGCGTTATCGGTCTAAATAAAACAGTCAAAAACAATCTTAACTCTTATTGCTATTAAATTATACAGTTTGGGACGGCAAAAACTACCGGATTTGATTTGGTTTATGATTCACTTATTTGGTTATCCTCGCTAAAGTTCCAATCTTTAACTCCTAAGGCTAAGAAATAAGGCACGGATCTTTCATTTCTCTGAAATCCTGATAGTATCAAAGACCTTTTGCTTTCTTCCAAGTCATTTGTGTCCGGCAGCAATCAAACCACTGCCTGTCCTGCAGGACTGGAGATTTCGTTATCGGCTAAGACCTAACAATATCCGATGGCAACTTCAATCTCAAATACCGCAGACAGAATTTCTCACTATACACTAGCAAGGCCGTACATAAGTAGCTTTACACCAAGCGTGCGTATAAAAGATAGCTACTGCGAGCGCCACGGCAAAATAAGGAACAGGTATGCCCGCAGCAACTGCCAGAGCTAGTGCTATGGCGAGACGTAAAGCAAATACCACACTAGTGGTAAAACATGCTGCAATAGTGCCCCCATAACTAAATGAGGGATTAAGAGAACTAGTTGACACTATTAAAGGCGAATTGTAAGACATTTTTTTCTCCTTTACACAATTGTAATGTTTTTAGCAAAAATAGGATTTTATCTTAAAACGATTTTATTCAATCAGACATTTTGAATAATATTCTACATGTACTCCACGCCCTCCTTCATGGTCTAAGGTCGCTTCATGCCTGAAGCCACATTTCTCTAAAAGCATATAAAGCTCGCTGCATTCTACAGATGTCTCACACTGACACGAACCTTTAGTGTTATCATCAGAATTAATTCTATTTCCAGGTTGCCTACATATTATGAAACGAAGTTTAGATGCCCACGTAAAAGACTTCACAAATTTTTCCAATTGTTCCAGCATTTCAACAGCTATATTAAACCGTTGGTCCATATCGTCATGAAAAACTACCAGCATGGCTATCGAAAGAACGGGGTTAAGCGCACCTAAGCCCACTAAGCTGATAATGCCATCCATATTGCCGTCTTGGTTATTATGAATAAATAATGTATACATAGCGTGGAAGTGCCAAAGACGGATATTTACCGGGGACAGATCATCTATTTTAAACTTATTCATTGAATACAAAACCGATGCCGTTTTCTCAGAGTAAGCTGCCTTTAATTTTTCTGACACAGAACGAATCTCTGTTTCATCCATCACATGTACACCAGGAAGTTTACTGGCTGGATTTGAATATATCTCCTTAATTTCACTCTCAGTCATTTCATACACTCCCAATTCTCTTAATGTGACAATTGCTGCATACACATCATTTTTTATCCGTTCATATGGAACATCCCTATGTTTTTGACAGAGAGCCTCAGTAATTTGTACGGGCATCTTGCCTTGGCGTAGGTCGTTAAAAATTGCTACAGCTTCGGGGTTCAGAATATTGGCATCAAATTTCCTGTTGCCCTCGACAGGCAGTATAAGTTTCCACCCATCACCCTCATCACGTTCAAAAACCTCTATATTTTGATAAGGCATTAATCCCCTTCCTTGAAGTTGTAGTACCCTCGCTTTTTAGCATCTTCAATCAATGTACCAACATCATCAGTCTTTTGGGCCAAGGCCCAGTTTTCTTCATCAAATCTGTTTATCATTATAGGGTCTTCAAGATAAATACGAGGCGTAATTTCTCGCATATCATCGATTGTCAGTAGCTTATCCGACATCTTCTTGATTATCGGTATTTGCCATAGGTCTTTCGAAGAGTTAGTCGCACGCCACAATTCTTTTATACTGTGCTTGGTTGCATCACCAAATAATACAGGTATGTAAGGTGAAATTTCATACCAGCCATTTGCTTGTATCGAAACCTGTTGTGGCACACAGTCTGTTTTACATAAGTACCAGATATGTTCTAAAGGATCGCCCCATTCGAGACGGACAGAGGAACTTTTACCATTCAGATATGACTTACACAATTCCTGTATTGTTAATTTCAACCAAAGATATTGCTTCGCTGTGGGATTGAGTTTGTCATAACAAAAAGCGGCACGTCCGCAAGACATCAGTGGCTGGACCCTTATGGACTCACAACCCAAGTCAATTGCCATAAGTGCAAATTCTTTAAATCGTTGAATGTTAAAACGATTTGGGATAAATGCAACTGCTAAACGATCGCATAGTGGATATTTCGAACATTCTTTTAAGGCATCACGTGCCTTTTCCCAACTACCTTGCATAGGACGATTGATTGCATGGTCTCCTGGAGTAAACCCGTCAAAGCTGATTTGGATGGCACTAAGTCCCGCATCAACTGCTTTACGCAGTTTCTCGGGAGTTACTAAATAGGCATTTGTTACCAAACCGACAAATGGTATACCGCCATTTCGTAATTTCCTAATGATGGTAAATAAATCATCCCAAAAAAATGGTTCGCCTCCGCACAAACAGACATTGTAAGGTTTGGCATCACAAATGTTATCAATAATTGCGCCCCGCGGAGGTTCATAACCTCGGTAATCGGGGCCGGAGTTATTAAAGCAATGCGGACAACTAAAATTGCATTTGCGGGAGACAGTCCACTGAAGCTGCAACGGAGCTTTCAGTCTTGAAAGAATTTCTTTGGCTGTTATACTGGTTTTGCTGCCATCGTAAGGATTGTACGGACTCGTGACTGCCTGGGAGCTACGGCGAAATATTCCAAAACCATATACATCTTTCTCTGCAGAGTAATCCATACCTACCAATTCTTCCTTTCACCGGTAAATGCCGAATTTTGCTTTAAATCTCTAATGAAAAACATCTTCGTTCATATTTGAGGTATTTATTACTCTGGACAATTCGTCTCTATCCAATCAGCAAACACGTCTTCCGAGGCACTATCCGGATTTCCGGCCGTCAAATCAAACGTACCACTGGGAATAGTCGGGTCGGTGTTAATATTACTCCATCTCCACCTATATTTACGCCATCCATCACTGTCATCTATCTCAACTTCTCCCTTAACAGGTTCACCATTGCTCTCCTTAACCCAAAGCGTAGTCTCCAGTTGTGTTATATCTTCCGAATCAAGCTGATACGCTGATTTGAGTTGAGAGTTGATCCCATTAATGTTCCAAGTGATTTCTATCTTATAGCAATATATGCTATCTAAGTATTCTGTAGAAGCAGTGATAGATGTAGATAAATCGTCCAAGGCCTCCTCGGCACTTTGGCTAGGATCGCCATCATAGAATATCTTTGGAATAGAACCGTGGGATTGATTTCCGAATGAGCCGACGAGGACACTATCTTTATCAGGGTATACCTCCGTACCATCAACAAATTCCTCATATCCACTTGGTACGCTCAAAACTTTGACAGTGAGCCAGTTGCCACATACACGCATATTGGTATCTTCTCTATAACTCCAACCATTACTGACATCGTCCTGGAACCATATAGTGGCAGTTGCCTGAAGAGCTTCATTAGTCCCGTTTACAAGCAGATATAGGTTTTTCGTTGCGGTAAATTTACCATTATCCCGAGCATTCATATATGACTGCGCTTTTGTCACCCAATCGCTTGTAGTAATTGCCAGTGCTGCAGAGTTGGCCATAAAAAATGCAATACCAAGGGACATAATAATTACATTAACTTTTTGTAGGTATTTTTCTTTATTCATCATTTGTTCTCCTATTACGTGTAATGCTGTCCGTTTTCCCTTACCTAAACATATATAATATTTCAGATTAAAGTTTTTCAATTACTCCACTTAACTCTATGGCAAAGGGAAGCACAACCACTTCACAGTCTGGATGAGATACCATCAGATAGATTCGGCCCCTTCGGATAGGAATCTCTTGCAGCTTATGCTCATCTAATAATGGAGATAAAATATGTTCTGTTGTAACATAATTAGGGTCATATTCAAAATCAAAAAGATTCATACTACTCTTATGCTTTATGATGGAAAAAGCTTTTCCATCGATAGCTCGTAATGCTACAGGTTGAGACTTTTTATTGCCACTTCCAACCCTTAGCTCCAATTTGGGAGGCTCGACAGATATTAAATCAACAACACTTGCTCTAACGGTCAACGGTATTTTGGGATTTTGTGGGTCGTTCGAATAAACAACTATTTCACGTTCTTTTGATTTCGGCTCAGTCATGCGTACAGCAGGGGCCCGCGTAGCATAGGTCACCTCAATCTCGCCGGTCTCTCCTGGTGCGTAGACCCTTTTGGCCGAATTAGAAGCGGTGCACATGCAGGATGTTTTCATATCTTTTATTATCAAAGGAGCATTTCCCTTATTGGAAAACGTAAAATTACAATGCTTTGTAGCTCCTGTGCCAACAATACCGAAATCATGATATGTTTTCTTAAAGACAATCCGCGGCGCAGAACTAATGTCAATCTGGCCACCCCTCTTTACCTGACAACAAGCTGATAAAACAAAACTGATTATCAGCAGAAACACACCTGTTCGAAAAAGCATTTTTTTTCCCGACCAAACATCAATTGTAAAATTATAAATATTCCCGCAAAGCAATCAGCCACCACATTGTCCTGAACACCCTCCAGAACAGCTGCTACTACATCCACTACTGCAAGAACCTGTGCAACTACCACCGCAACCACCACTACAGCCGCCGCTACAGCCACCAGTACAGCCACTACTGCAACCACCGCTACAGCCACCACTACAGCCGCCGCTACAACTGCCGCCACATCCACATCCACAACCTCCGCAACCGCAACCGCAGCCAAAGACTTTACCAACTGCTCCAAGCCCAAGAAAAGAAAGCCCCGCTCCAGCCAGAGTAGACCTTAGTTTTTTCATCATTTCGCGGCGAGATATAAATTCATTTTTAGCTTTGGCCAACTCTTCCTTAGACTTATCAGTGTCACAATTTTTCTTTTTAATCATTTTTGTGCTCTTTCCATAAATTATATTTTTCAAAAATGACTACTCATTTTAGTATAAACCTTTTCGTAAGGAAATTGCATTCTGGGGCGGAGCCAATCTTGCCATTGAAACATCTGCATTAAGCTGAAGATTACTAAAATCTACCGTAAGTTCTTCACCTGTACTGCTGGTATTGCCACCTTCATTCTGCACCACAGTCAAAACAAGATGCTGCGGAAATTTTATATCTTGACCTTGTTGCTGGATATAATTCTCATAACGGCAATTTCGAACTATATTATATTGGGGAGATATTACATCTATTTGCCTAAGCTCACCATTTACAGCACTAAACCAATACTTCGCATCCGTCGGTATGTAGCTGGACAAAAATAAATATTGCGGTTCGTTTGCAAATATCCGGGCTGTCTCGTCAGCGGTACTATGCCGAATAGGAAGGCCAAGATCTACAAAAAACCGTTCCTTCGGAACCATAAATTTATTCTGCCATATGCCTTCAGGATATGTTTTTGCCATAAAATCAATCGGAAGAAAGAACAATTCCATCATTTGACCTGTTATTTTTTTTATCTTCGTTATTTCTTCATCAGAAGGAGTGTTGGAATCATTCCTCCATAACCATGAGGAAGTTTCCGGATCAAAAACATCGTCCACCAATAATGTTGATTGCTTCTGGTCATTAAATAGCCGAGCTTGAACTTTTGCTGGGCCTTGTAGTTTCACAGAAGCATCCAAAGGTGTTACCAAAAATTCCAAGCTGCCGCTCTGGAAAGGTAGTAACATTTCCTTAAACTCACCATTTTGAATACTACGAGCCTTAATTTTATATTGAACAACTCCGCTTTTAACCCCAAGCCAGTTGCGGTGCTGGGATTCAAAAAAGGAAATGGGTTTTTCCTGTTCATGCAGCGACAAAGATAAGCTATTTAATCTTGCAATCTTTAATTGAGCTCTACTGGCACTCTCGCCTGAACAACGTTGTATAATTTGCTGATATATACTTTTTGCCTTTTCATACTCCCCCAACTGCGTATAACACTCCCCAGCTCTAAAATAACTTTTCCGCACATAAAGAGAACTTGCAAATAAATTCATTGCTTTCTCTGCTATTATAGCGGCCTGTTGAAAATGTTTCTGAGCCTCATCAGACGAACCTTGTTTTTTAAGCCGGACAGCTCTTGTATAATATTCCTCCTCGATTAGACCCATCAACTGGGGCAAATACCTATGAGTACTGAATTTCGCCACCAAATCATCAATATTTGTAAGCACATCAACATAATTACCGGAATCCATCAGAGGAAGTATATTGTCGCATTTTATTATATCTAATTGAGCTCTGGATGCCTCAAAGCTGTCAGGATATTGCTGTATTATTTTTTGGTAAAGATTTTTTGCCTTCTCATATTGCTTTGCCATTTGATACCTTGTCGCTATGCCATGAAGTACAGGTGGCAAACTTGGATGGTCCGAAAAAGCACCAATCAAATTTTCAACGGCCGTCTCTGCTTCCTCGTATCGTCCTGCATCAATAAAAGACCAAATATCCATTTTCGGGATATTCAACTGCGCTTCAGGAGCATATGAACTATCTGGATATTGGCGCACTATCAATTGATAAAGATTTTTTGCAATCTCATATCTTTGCTTTTCCTTGCATTGTCTTGCAATATCGTATAGTACCCCTGACAAGTCCGAGTTGCCTGAAAACTTTTCAATAAATTTATCAAGTGAAGCTCGAATTTCTTCTTCTTTCCCATACCAACTGAGAAACAATAAATCCTCAGCAGCCATATCTAACCGTGCTCGTTTGGCATATGTACTTTCAGGATATTCCTGTATTAATCGTTGATATAAATTTCTTGTTCTTTCAGGCCATCCCAGTTTATACCACCTTTTTGCAATGAAGTAGAGCGTTTTGGGTAAATCCGAATTTCCAGAGAAATCCACAATTAATTTACCAATCGATGCTTCCGCCTGAACGGTTTTTCCCATCTCAACATATGCTATTGCCAGCTTGCTCTGTGCCTCAAAGGCATATATAGTATTGGGGTAATTTTGTAGAATTGTCTTATAAATTCCCTCAGCTTGGTCATATAACTTGTTCTTCTCAAACACTCTTGCTTGGTCAAATTCAGCAGTAGCATCAGCTAAACATGTTCTAACAACAAATAAAACAACGGACAAACTCAAAGACAAGAAAAAAGTTCGCTTAAACATTATTGTCACCTCCAATAAAGCTATTACATTTGGCCTCTGCCGATTTTGTTTTCCAAGAAATGTATGTCTCATAGACATTTCTGCCTTCCCCTGAATCCCACACAATTTATAATTCTCGTCCTCAACCACATGTCGAACCTCCAAAACGATTAAGATTTACTTAACATCTATATTAACCCTGTCAACAGAAAAAAGGAAATATTTTGAAAATTTAGTCAAACCCTCAAAAACCATTAGCCAAAACCTGCAAATTAAGTTAGCCGGTGTCAGATATTGACACCGGCTGGGGACATAGGTAAATAAAGAGCTATGGGATATAGCACTATCCGGTTTTATCTCAAATATGCATTAGAGTCAGTTCGACTTGGTACTTTTGGGCCCAAAGGTTCGGATTCGATGCCAAGAACTAAACCGCTTCGCGGTGGTATAGCACCTCAACCTTCCAACGGTTTTAAGCTCCTCCATACCCCAGCAAACCCCACATTTTTTGCTATTTCCCGATAAAATGTCTCTGCTGAGATGCTCGCGGTGAGCGTCTGCACTTGATGATATCAAAACAGAAGGAGACATTATGTCAAAATTACGTGAAAACATGATCCGGGATATGCAGTTGCGAAATTTTACTGCGAAAACCCAAAAAGCCTATTTAAACGCGGTAAGCGGTCTGGCTGGGTATTATCACAGCTCACCAGACAGGGTTACCCCTGTACAGATTCAGGATTACATCGTTTATTTGCTTTCTAAACGCAAATTAGCTCCCGGAACCTGTTATTCTATCTTTCTTTGCCGCTCTTCGCTTTTTTTACACCGTAACCCTTGGACGGGATGAAACGAGTGTTCCCATCCCACCGGTCAAGAAGGTTACGCAACTTCCTGATATCTTCAGCATTGAGGAAGTGGAACGGCTTTTTTCGGTCATCCGCAATCCCAAACACAGAACAATATTAATGACTGTTTATAGCGGCGGTCTTCGGGTCAGTGAAGTCGTACGCTTAAAGGTCACCGATATTCATACTGATAGAATGATGATTCGAGTGGAACAGGGCAAGGGACACAAGGATCGGTATACGCTTCTGTCAAAGAAATTATTGGAAGAACTTCGAAGTTATTGGAGTATTAAAAAACCACCTGTATGGCTGTTTCCAGGACAGCCCAAGAGCAGGCCCATGAGCAGCCGAATGGCCCAAAGGGTTTATGCCAAAGCCGTTAAAAAAGCCGGAATAAAACGAAAAGGCGGCATTCATACCTTACGTCACTGCTTCGCCACTCATTTGCTGGAATCCGGGGAAGATATTCGTACGATACAACTGCTGATGGGGCATAAATCAATTCTGACCACGGTGGGTTATCTCCAGGTAACAAGTAAATCACTGCAGGGAACAAAAAGCCCTTTGGATTTATTGGGTTCCCCGGATAGCAAAAAAGATTAACGGCTGTGCAATATGTTGCCTGCCATAAAAGCGGTAGGAAGAGACCAGCCCACAAGACCCCGTTATGAAGTTGCTGATATTTTTAGAGCGTACGGCCCACTCTACCGCCAAAACTTTTCTTTGCCGTTATCCCATCTGAAAGTAATGCACGCGATCGAAGCCTGCCGCACGGCCGAGTTTGGCGGCCATCTCGAACGATGTGACCATTGCGGATATGAAAGAAACGCCTACAATTCCTGTCGCAACCGACACTGTCCGAAGTGTCAGGCACTAGCAAAGGCAGAATGGCTCGAAAAGCGCAAAGAGGAACTACTGCCGATTGAGTATTTTCATAATGTTTTCACAATTCCGCACGAATTGAATCATATTACGATATGCAACAAAACAGTCGTTTATAATATTCTCTTCAATTCAGTTTCACAGACATTACAGGAATTTGGATCTGATCCAAAGCACGGTTTGGGCGGCAGCATCGGATTTACCGCAATTCTCCACACTTGGGACCAGAAGTTGTTCAGCCACATACATCTGCATTGTGTCATCGCTGCTGGGGTGCTTTCATTCAATGGTAAACAGTGGATATCATCGCGGAAAAATTTTCTTTTCCCCGTCAAAGCGCTCTCGAAAGTATTCCGCGGCAAATTCATCGATTATCTCAACCAAGCTTTTCTTGGAAATAAATTAGTGTTTCCGGGACAAATAACCAATCTGACAACGGAGCAGAAGTTTTCCGAATTTGTCAAACAACTCTGGAAAAAGGAATGGGTGGTGTATTCCAAAGCACCTTTCAATGGCCCAAAGAAGGTTTTTGACTATCTCGGACGTTATACTCATCGAGTGGCAATTAGCAATCATCGTATCGTAAACATCGAAGATGGTCTTGTAGCTTTTAAATATAGAGATCGGGCTGATGGCAACAAGTGCAAACAAATAACGATAAGCACTCAGGAATTTATCCGCAGGTTTCTGCTGCATGTACTTCCTGATTCATTCCAAAGGATCCGTCATTACGGTTTCCTGGCAAACCGGTGCAAAAAACAGAATTTGTGCAAATGTCGACATTTGCTGGGCGTGTCCACTGATTTGCCACAGATTGCTGACGAGACAACACAAGAGAAAATGCTGCGGCTGACAGGGATAGATGTAACTGAATGTCCCCGCTGTAAACAAGGACATATGCTATACGTTGCGGAGTTGCCAGTAATTGCAATATACTACACGGCAAATCACCCATCAATATTGCCGCAGGTTCTGGATACTTCATGAAAACAACGAAATTGATCACATATCGCGTTATTGCATTAACGTCCTTTATGAGGGCGACAGCCATGGTCTGTATTTGCTGGCCGATAAGCTGTAAAAATAGTAGTGTCGATGTTTTTTTTGCATACAATCAAACAATGGTTTTGCATTTAGTTTTGCTCAAGCCCATCGAGCAAACTGTGTCAGGACATATAAGCGCCGATTACAATCCCCATAGAAAAACAAGGTTGTTTATTCTTCAAAGTCCCGTCACACCGCGAAGCGGTTTCGCTCATCGAGTTTAATCCGAAATACTGCATTTTCGGGGTTTGTCAAAACTCCTTCTGAACCAGAAACATAGATTAGTGCACTGTCTCTCTGTAACAGCATTACGGATTAAACACTATACGAACTCTGAACCTTTTTATTTGCGCTAATGGTCATATTTTCAATGCGACCGACCAATTTTGATAAAACCACCTATCTCTAAAGCTATTTTTCCGAATATCTTGAGGTCGGATAAATTTTCTTAAAGTATGGGATGAGTACTGAAAAGAAAAACATCCCCTAAACGTTCTCTTACCAAGAAAACAAATAATCAAAAAACCTATTAAATATTTCTCATAAAATTATTATTGAAACTGCTAAAAATTTTCGATAACATTATTAGCAATGCCTCTGATGAGGTGATCTCGTGCCACAAGGCGTGATGCCGCGTGAGCTAAGGAGGCAGGCAAGGATCATACCGTCGGCGAGAAGCCGGCACCAATCGGATGCGGCGTGAGGCCAAATCAGACTGGCACACAGTAAAACAGCCAAAAATTTAGTTCGAGAGAGGGCAAACTTAAGCAACTGTAACCGGTCTTGCTGCACAGCGTCTAATCTTAGCGTGATGCAGCAAAGTGCGGCTTTTTGCTTGTTGCCCCATCTCTAAGCAAAAAACGACCCAGATATTGTGCCCTGCTGTTAGCAATAACTTATTGTTGAAGGGAAAAACATCATGAATATTAAAAGTTCTCCAATGTACTCGGATATTCAGAAAATTCTTCCGCTTATGGTCAACTTGATGGTGGGAGTAGTAAAATGCTGCGTTGGCGTTTTGTGTCCTCTGAAAAATTCTACATACTGTAAATTTCTTTATAGACATCACCATTTAACTTCCGATGATAGAAGTAATGCTCCCGAGAGGGAATCTCGCACTTCTAAGGGAATCTTAGAAGCAAAAGGGGCAGAAAGGTTTCACATCGCCGGCGGAATGCCGGCACTAATCTGGTGCGGCGGAATGCCAAATCAGATTGGCACGCGTAGTAGTAAGTACCAAATAGTGGTTATTCTTTCGTCTCTCGGGCAAAGCGGCATAGCCTGCCGACACGGATCCTATTATTTCCAAAGGCGTTAACGCATAAAGGATGCACTGCTTTGAAAAACAAAACTATAGAAAGGACTTAAAATGAAGATTCAAAAAATATCGGTAAATCGAATTAATCCCGCTGCATACAATCCAAGAAAAGACCTTACGCCAAGCGATCTGGAATACAAACAGCTTGCCAAAAGCATAGAAGAATTCGGTTTTGTCGAACCATTGGTCTGGAACAGGCGAACAGACAACCTGGTCGGCGGCCACCAGCGATTTAAGATTCTTCTGGCAAAAGGCTTAAAGGAAGTCGAAGTAAGCATCGTTGACCTATCTCTTGAAAAAGAAAAGGCCCTTAATGTCGCCTTAAATAAAATCTCTGGCGACTGGGACGAACACAAACTCGCCCTGCTGCTCGATAATCTTATAAAAGTCCCTGATTTCGATGTCAGCCTTACCGGCTTTGAGACCGAGGAAATCACTAACCTCCTCGATAGAGCCCTTAATCCCGACACATCCGGAGCCAAAGAAGAAGACTTTAACGTAGATGATGCACTCGACAGGGAACATCCTGCTATCACACAGCCAGGAGACCTGATTGAGTTAGGCAGCCACCGTCTCTTGTGCGGCGATTCCAGCAAACCATCGGCTTTAAGAAAACTTATCGCCGATAACAAGGTCCACCTGCTTTTTACCGACCCGCCCTACAATGTAGATTATTATGGCGGCAATCGTCCCCAGCCTGAAAAGGCCCGGCCTAAGCAGTCGCGGCAATGGAAGAAGATTTATTCCGATAATTTAAACCAGGATCAATACGCAAAGTGGCTTGGCACGATCCTGAAAAATGCCACCAAGTTCCTGGAAACTGGAGCACCTGTATATATCTGGAACGGCCACAGACAGTTTGGGCCGATGCACCAGTTATTGGGAACTGTAGGCATCAAGGTCTCATGTGTAATTACATGGGCAAAGGAATCCTTCGCAATAGGCTTTGGCGACTATAACCAGCAGACAGAGTTCTGCCTTTACGGCTGGCTGGAAGATAACGGTGCACACAGATGGTACGGCCCTGCCAATGAGAGCACCCTCTGGCAGATCCATCGTGACCCGACCAAGGAATATCAGCACCCCACCCAGAAACCCATTGAGCTTGCTGCGCGTGCCATGCGAAACTCAAGCCTGCGCGGCCAGATAGTCTTGGATACATTCCTCGGCAGCGGTACTACCCTAATTGCGGCAGAGAGATTATCTCGCAGATGCTTTGGCATTGAGATTGACGCCCATTACTGCGATGTGATAGTTCGAAGATGGATCGCCTTTGTCGGTATCGATAATGCCCCAAAAACCATCGTGGAAAAATACTGTGTCAGCAGGTTAGAGGAGGTGCAGTCATGAACCCGGAAAAATCACCTCAAATCAATGAAAACCCCCTGCCTGCAGACAACGCAGCCTGCGATACACAAGAGCGCACCTTAAGTCTTCTGCAGAAGATACAGGCTGGCACAACGGACGCAAAGAGTATCAGGCCTGTTGAGCGACGTATGATAGTCGGCTACATGATGACTGATGGTTACTCAACTGCTGATATCGCCCAGATACTTAAGGTTTCAGACAGGTCCATTGAGAGGGACAAGAATGCAATCCGCGAAGCAAATGCCATAGCCGCAGACCCGAAGCTGGTTGAACAAATGGTTGGCAGGCTGGTATTCGAGGCCGAGCTTAGTATCCAGAGGATACGCAAGGCAACACGTGATAAGGATGCACCTGCGTCAGTGAAGATAGATGCGGAACACCGCTGCTACCAGATAGTACATGACATGGTGTTATCTTTACAGCGGTTAGGGTACCTGCCGATAGCGACCCCAAGGCTTCAGGCGGATATTACACACAATATAAGCCAGGTCCCTGACTTTCCGCAAATGCAGGCAGAGGTACAAAGATTGATGCAGATTACCGGAGAAATTCCAGGGACCGACCCCAAACTTACAGAACAGCTCGCGGAAATCAAAACCCAGATTGTAAAGGTTGAGTTGGCAAACAAGATCCAAACTATTTCAACAGTAATTCAAGAACAGGATGGGCAGGAACATGAATAAGAACGACTATACTGAGCATATATTGTCAATCCTCAGCCAGCGGCGCAAAGAACTCGGCGCCCAGTCGCCGCAGCATTTTGCGAAAGCTTACCTGCAGCTACACTTTAGCCTGCCGTTCTCAAGGATGCACGAAGAGCTCTTTGGCCTGCTTAAACAAGCAACCGAGAAACGCAATTTTCGCCTCGCGGTGGCGGCACCGCGCGGGCATGCTAAGAGCACTGTGGTTAGTCTGGCATATGTGCTGTGGTGTATTTGTTACAAGCTGGAACATCACATCGTGATTATCTCCAATACCGCTGACCAATCTATGGATTTGCTTACAACCATCAAAGGCGAGCTTGAGTCTAACCCCCTGCTGATCGAGGATTTCCCGGATGTGGCCGAGCCACCCGGCCTAAAACCAGGGCCGCAGCGATGGCGGAAAAACGATATCATAACACGCAATGGCGTAAAGGTGATAGCCATAGGCGCCGGCCAAAAGATCCGCGGCCGAAAACATAGACAACATCGGCCAACTCTTATCATCCTCGACGATGTCGAGAACGAAGCGGAGGTCTTATCCGCCGACCAGCGTGAGAACAAGATAGAGTGGTTTAAAAAGGCGGTCCTAAAGGCAGGAACTACTGCACAGACAAATGTAATTGTCATAGGCACCCTGCTTCACTACGATTCTCTGCTGGCACAGATACTCGATGGCAGAACTATGCCGGGCTGGATTACAAGGAAGTATCAGGCGGTACTGTCCTGGTCAGAAAACGAAGACCTATGGCAAAAGTGGCAGGATATCTACACCTACCAGTCACAATACTGTGGCAAAGACGGTCCCGACATCGCTAAGGCCTTTTACAACATTAACACCGAAAAAATGCTTGAGGGAACACAGGTCCTGTGGCCAGAGCGTGAAGATTATTATCAGCTGATGGAGCTTCGGTTATGCGAGGGCCAGGCAAGTTTCGATAGTGAAAAACAAAATGAGCCAATGGACTCCCAGTCGTGTTTCTTTAATTCTGATAATTTTAAGTACTGGGATGATGAGTATAGTTCTGCCGATGAACTACTCGCCAAACTAGGAGGTGATGCCAAAATCTACGGGGCATGTGACCCAAGTCTCGGTATACAAGGTAAGAACCGTGACTTTACCGCAATTGTGATACTGCTGCTGCACAAGCCCACCGGCCATCTGTACGTCCTTGACACAGATATCTCTAAGAAAAAGCCACACGAGACTATCGAGACGATTATAGAATACCATCGTATTCGCAAGTTCTATAAGTTTGCCATCGAGTCAAACCAGTTCCAGAGCTTCCTGGCAAATGAACTCAAACGCATTAGTACCCAGCAGTGTGTAAACGTACCCGTCAAAGAAATCAAACATACTTCCGACAAGCTGGGCCGTATCCAGTCGCTTGAACCATTGATTTCGACGGGAACGTTAAGATTTTCGCGCAGGCACAGGATGCTTCTAGACCAGCTAAGGCAGTTTCCAAAGGCCGCCCATGACGATGGCCCCGATGCCCTGGAGATGGCGGTGGATATGACGCGCCAGCCGGAATACCATCTTACGAGCAGTCAATGGCCTTAGTATCGTAAAGTAGCCGGCAACTAAGGTAAGCCTGACTATAGTCTGCTGAAATCTGTGTCAATCCAATAAATTGACATAAGCCGCATTATTTGCGCAAAAACGCAGATAATTATCCAAATATCCTGCCAAATCAGGTTCATATTGCCTTGATAGATTCGCCCTAATAGACCTCATATAGGGGTAAATATTAACCCTTATAAGGAGACCATTTTTATGATTAGACCAAACAAACCACCGCAACAAGGTAACCGCGCCGTCGGCTACCTGCGGCGATCCACTGACCGGCAGGAACAATCCATCCCAGACCAGAAAAAGACCATAGAAGCCTATGCTGCCGAGCATGATCTTCGCCTGGCAAAGTTTTATGTCGATGACGCCATAAGCGGAACATCGACACTTGGCAGGCGTGCCTTCCAGCAGATGATTGCAGATGCCCAGAAATCTTGCAGGCAATTCGATAAGATTATCGTCTATGATGTCAAACGCTTTGGCAGGATTGATAACGATGAGGCAGGATACTACCGTCACATACTTCGGACCCATGGCGTTGAGGTTATCTACGTCACCGAGAATTTTAACGGTGATACAACCGATGATTTGCTTAGACCTGTCAAACAATGGCAGGCAAGGCAAGAATCAAAGGACTTATCGAAGGTAACTATCAGAGGATTGCTTTCAAAAGTTGAAGGCGGCTGGTGGATGGGAGGAACACCCCCCTACGGCTACGACCTGCGTTACGAAAATGCTGCTGGAGGATTCCTTTTTACGCTCCGCTTTATGCCCGATGGCTCAAAACAGCTTCTTGACGAAAAAGATAACATTACCCGCACACTTGCAAAAGGTGAATCGATTACCATATCGAAACGTGATCAGGCAAAACTTGCGTTAAGTGACCAGGAGCGTGTAAAAGCAGTCAGGCAAATCTTCCAGATGTACGCAGAACAGGGTAAAGGCTATAAGTCTCTCGCCGATACATTGAATCGGCAAAGCATAGCAACACCACGCGGGCCACAGTGGTCTTATATCTACAAGGGTAAATGGACCGATACAACCATTAGGTCTATCCTGGTAAATCCGATTTATGCCGGAGACATGGTTTGGAACAGAAGGACCGATGCACGTTTCCACAGGATAAGCAAAGGCAGGGCTATAGATCGCGACAACGTACATGGGGCAAGATTGGTTCCCAATGACGAAAGCGACTGGATTGTCATCCGCGATGCCCATCCCGGACTAATAAGCAGACGCTTATTTGAGCAGGCCAAGCAACGTCTTGAAAACCATCCGAAGTCAATCGAGCAAAGACAAATTACTCACGGCAGGACATGGAACGGTCAGCGAAGCAGATTTATACTCTCAGGTCTTTTGAAATGTACTCTATGCGGCAACCGTTACCAGGGAGTCACTCGTAACAAAGGCAGGAAAAGATTGGATGGCACTGCCGTTCAAAATTACTACTATGGCTGCGGCGGTTACATTACCAAGGGCACAAGCATCTGCCAGATAAATGCAATTCCAAAAGAGATACTGGAATCAAAGGTCATTGAGGCAGTCTTAGCTTTTTATAGACCGTATCTTGAAAAAGGCGGCCGCCAAAAACTCGCTGAGGCTGTCAAAGCCCAGACCGGAACAGAACAAACAGACATTACCTCGGCACGTCAGAGGGCGCAGGCCGAACTGGAAAGCATAATTAAGGTCATAAACAATCTGCTGGATAACATCACAGAAACCAACCGCGAACATGTCGATAAAAGGCTCAATGAACTTACTACTAAAAAGCAGCAAATTGAGGCCCGACTGGAAGAACTCGAACGATTGTCGCTATCGCAGGCCGAGATCGATACGATTGTAACCGAGGGCATGCAATTTTTAGGCGGTTTGGAATTTACATTAGGTAGCGGCCTGCCCGGAGAAAAACTCACCGCCCTGCGTCAATGCATCGAGAAAATTTATATCGACAAGCCAGTCAACAGTGCAAGAATTTCAATTCGTCTGGTACCAGTTGGAAGCCTCCCGGTCACACAAGATAAGCAATGCATTGCAAACTCGGTTCCGATTGACGCACAAAATCAGAGTATGTGAGTCACGACTTGTTTTCAATTAGAATACTTCAATCACAGTCTTGGATATTTCTTCATCTGGGGCTTGGTGGTGTATGCTATCATAGTAAGTGCGCTTCTCAGTTAGCTTTCGGCACAGCCGCATATTGAGGGAATCCAAAACCTTCTTCAGAAAATCTACTCGGACAAGAACCCTAGTTCCTTCCGAGAGGAGTTCACGAGAATAAGCCTCGTCGATGTAGCCCCCTTGCCAACATTCAAATCGACTAACCTGCTCTTTTCCCTTGAAGAGGTCTGTACCTCTGAATACGAGGTCAAAATCCCTGATTAACCACGATGGAAGGCTGGCAATATAGCGAAATCCTAAGAAAAGAACCGGATTTTCCTTAACAGAAATTGCGGGTAATGACGTGGGCTCCTCAAAATTTCCTGTTGGTCGGGTCAGAATTGTGCGCGCCTGTTCCCATGTCATACTCTCATAGGGATGACAGAACAATATATCCTTTTTCCATTTCGCATGGACTTGAATCTGCTTGTCTTCTAAAGTGAGTTCGGGTTTAACAAAAGATGAGAATGTCACCATATATGATACAAAAGGCACCTCGAATTTCTTATCTTGCGACAGTCTGTAAGATTCAAACAACGTTAGCCACCCATCCTCCGGCATATGGCGATTCTGCAGACTATCGCGTGTCGACAAATCCTGGAACCAAGCAGTTTTGTTTTTTATGGCAAGAAACGGAACTTCCTGAGGCTTAGGAAGGAGAGTATAAGTTTGATACTCCGGGTCAGATGGCTGGATTATGCGCCAGACAGATTCCAATTGCCGATCTTTGAACTTCATGTTCTCAGCATACTCACCTATCACCTCGTACAGCAGTAAACAAATCCTCGTGTGAAACCTGGGAAAAATCCACACAACAGGCCACCCTTGCGGATGAACGTGGTATTCCCAGTCCTCGCTTCGCTGCTTCTTTGCATCGCTCAGATTCCATCCCGACTTTTTCAGTCTACGTTCGAGATCGGCCAAAACACTTGAATTATCCACTCTCAGGACGTCTGTTATTCCCTCCAGCTGCCGGTGAAAATCAGTCAGAGTTGCCTTTTTCACAAATTCAACAAATTCAGTTGAAGGACTAGTGTGTAGAAGCCTGTAAGTCGAGACATAGATGGTTGAAGAGAGCTTACGCTTATCACGATCAATTTGGCGTCGCAGTAATGCTGGCATCTTCTTATCGGCAAAAACTTCCTCCAAAAGTCTGGCAATAAGAAGTCTTTGTTGAAGATTCGCCACATCAGCCAATTTGTATATTACTCGCCAATCTCTGCGAACAAAGGTCGGATTGGCCCATGTAATTCCTTGAATTATATTGAGTAGCCTCGACCTTCGAAGTCCACTGGCTTTTCTTAGATGCGAAATAATGATTGGCCATACTATTTCGGCTCGACACAGGGTCAAAGCAACCAATGCTTGTACAAGTCTATTGCCTAAATCCACTTCATCAATTTCCAGTTCTTCGATCAACAGGTGACATATTTCAGAACATTCATCCTTTACTCCGGCGCAATCATCATTAAGCCACGCGTACATCGGCGTCTTTGGAAGATGTGCAAATAATTCCTGACAATGACATAGGTAATCATTGAAAACCTGCTCGAGTCCATCGATGTCTCCGATAATATCCAGTGCCGTTGCCACTAACGCTGGCACGTTGAATCCGCCATAAGAGGTCTGCAGGTCATCGTAACATTTCTGCATTACCATTTCCCTTATGCGGGTCTGGCTATAACGACTAATAGCCTCGAGGTCTTTTCGAGACGCTTTGTGGGGGTGCCAACTGGTATTGGAAGAGATCGCTATCTCCCAGGCTTCGCAGGCCATTTTTTCGTCTCCCAACTCGCTGAACCTTATCGCCATCGTCCTACTCACATCTGGCCCAACTCGCGATCCCTCTTCTTTCACATACTCCTTTATCCGAACCAGTTCCTGGAGCGTCCGGGCGTTCGCTATGTGTTGCAACAGCATTTGATTTGTTAGGTCATACTCCCAGAAGTGTTCGTTCTCCGCTCGAAGTTTTGATATTGTTGCAAGAAACAGATCAAAAGATTTAGCACATTCAGCTCCGATTTCTTCAGTTGTTCGTTTTACGCCATCTAAAACGATGGTCCGCGGAGAGTGTGACGTATGAGATGATTCTCCGTCTCCAGGTTCTGGTTGAAAACCATGCTTCTGCTGAAGCTCCTTCGGCCAATAGCGAGGTGATAGGTGTAATCGAATGAACAAATCGAATCTCTTATCCCATACATCGGCCTGACAAAGACTTTTCTCGCCCATTTCTTTAACGTACTGTCTCGCCCGAAGTATTTGGAGAGAATGCCTCCCAGGTTCAGTTGTATGTGAGGAGAATACTTCACACAACGCCCACAGAAATTCTGGATCGCTTTGTTCAGAAGAGCAGATATATTCCTCAAGGCAATCCAAGGTCATCCATCTGGGGCAATGTTGAAAGCAGTACTTTATAAGGTCTAGGGCCACTGCTCTATTCGTTCTCAGAACCAGTGAAAATACTTCTGTAGAAAACCTAAGGGTCCCACTACCATCCGTGACATTAGACATCCATTTGGTCATTTCTAGAATATCGCTACATCGTGACAGTGCTTTTTGGGGTCTATGTTGATTCAATAGCTCCAAGACATCTATGAGGCGTGACAGAGTTGCGTCCTTTCTATAACCATAGATATTCGTTGCTTCCACACCAGCTTGGATACACCTCTCGGCGACTGAGCGTAATCCACACTTCGCAGCTATATTTGCAAGTCCAAGAAAGTGATAGCTGCGCGAACCACCTTTGATAGTTGTGGCGACCCTGTACTCATTTTCACAAGCTACTACTATGGAGGCTATATGGGCTCGGAATGCAGCTATATCAGATAGTCTTTCCCAGATGGTCAACTCAAAGGAATAGTCACGTACCGTCTCGTTAATGCCATAGTGAATCTGCCAGATACTAGACTGACGGAGCGATAATAGTTTCTGCTCCCATTTTACTAATTGGCTGTTCTTTTTAAGAGCTATCAGAAAAGTCAGATTAAACAATATGTCCGGCAAAAGAGTTCGGATCGCATCAAGGGTATCGACTATCCGCTCTCCTTCAGCCTGTTCTACCACTTCAAGCTGATTTATTGCCTCGCATGCTGAATTAACAAGCCCTTGTTCTTCTCCTCGATAGACTTTTCCCAACAATCCACCTGCCAGTATGATAAACTTCACAACGCCCCCCCAAAAAGAGTTTTCTTGGGCAAGTTTTGAGTGTATTTCTTGTAAAGCCCGTTCGGCTCCCTCGTAGGAAGTAACAACTGCTGTCAATAGACATTTCCTCAACTCAGTCTCGTAGTTTTGTCTTTTTTCTAGTTCTGGAGCCGACATCTGCGGAGTCCGTATTAGACCAGCAAACTTGCTGACCAATAATGGGGACAATCCTGCTTGTGCCGCATAAAAAGCCAGTTCCAAGTTTTTTGTATCAGGATATTTATCTAAATACTCAGTAATCTCGCTTGCCAACTGCTCCTTTGAGCCGCAACGTGCTAAAGAACGAATCGCAAAATAGCGAACTGCTTTGTTGTCGAAAACTTTGCCGACTCTGATGATTCTTCGCCAAAAGCTTTCGTCTCGAAATTCGATTGCAGCCCGAATGTATGCATCTAAATGGGGGTTATACGATGGGGTAAAATAATCGATATTTCCCAAGACTGGATCTCGTTTGAATTTGAAACTTGAAAGCCACCGCAGATGTTGAATTCGATGCCGTCCATAGATTGCTAAACATTTTGCTATTTGGATCACATCATGCTTCTCCTGGATGACATCTTGTCGCTGAGGACTGTCGTTATTCCTCAATGTCTCCAAGAATGCCGCGAAGAGTTTTTTGCCAATATCAATATTGCCGGTCTTCGCACACCAGACTATGAGCTCAAGGGCTATGTCCCGCGATACCAACCATCTGTTGTTTCCAGGCTCATATGAAAAAGCCACAACCTCATTCTTACGGTCAAGATGCATCAGTGCTTTGCCAAGAAGGGCACGATCCAAACTTTCCAGACGTTCATGTGTTCTGAAATGCAATGATCCAAGCCGAGCGATGGCTACCAGATCACCTAATGCTTTTGCTGATTCAATGGCCCAGTCAATTGCCCCCATTACCTCTCCATCGGCTCTCAAATCGATTAAAGCATCGTTCACAAACTGCTTATTCACTTTGTTCAATATGTAGTCATGATCTCCAGCATTGAAAGCGTATTCTAGCCCATACCTGTACCATCGATCTTTCCTTTCCTCACCCCTCAATTTCTCATATATTTTTTTGACAATCTGCCTTCTTACCGAGTCAGGCATTGTGGAATTGACAAAAAGCCGAAAGCTATCATGGAATAGAGACATCATATTGTCATCAATTCTCAACAGATACTTGATTGTCCGGAATGCTTCATCAAAATCACTTAGTCCTAGCTCTTCTTGGAACTCTATGAATTCATTAACGTGTACCTTGAAATTTAAGCATGCCGCTACCTCACACAAGTACTTTGCCTTTCCCATCCCAGAACTGTCGAAGTTGTCCCAAAGAGATTCATAGTAGGTATGTATGTACCCATCCTTCGCCGCTGGATGTGTCTTCAGGTCGAATAGTTTTCCCGTTTGTCGGAGTCCTTGAGCAACGTATACCAAGTATAGAGGGAGACCTTCGCTCTTATTCTGAATAAGCTGAAGTTGCTCATCTGTAAGTGATATTTTGTGACCTGCAAAAAACGCCTGCGTCTCCTCCATACTAAAAAGTGGCATTTTTAGATGGCGGTCTTCTCGACCCCTTTTTAGGGCAAGAGGTTTCCAGTAACGGAGTTCCTGTGTCCCAATGAGAAAAACTATCCCTTTAGGGACCTGATGAGGTAGAGCAGTTAAAACATCATGGAGAACATTTATCTGTCTTTCTGCATGATCTAGTCCATCGAGAAGCAGCACAAGCTTTTTGCCATTGTCACTGAAGTACTTACCTAACCGCTCCAGAACCTCATTGAAGTTCTTTTCGCTAAAATCGAAGCGGCGATCCAGAATGTCTGAGAAGTGTTTTTGAAGTTCGCTGAGGATATTAACACGGAGTGATTGCGCTTCCAGGCGCTGTTTCTGTTGGTTATCGTTGATATTTATAAAACAGTAGTACTTGATGCAAATGTACCTATCATCATCTTTGAGCGCATCAAGATAAGCAGTTAGTGACGTAGATTTGCCACTCCCAGGTAGTCCTGTGACAACAACATATTCACCATCGGCCGCAGCCAGTTGGCAATCCAAGGCATTATAAAAACTTGATATGCGAACGAATGAAGAAGTATCTACATCAAAACGCTGAGGCAGAATGTATCTACTTTCTACATTCCGTAAAAACCGATTGAAAAAATCTGACGAAATTGGTTCGTTGGAATTTTGTGCATACTGGCTAATTTGCGACTGTAGCTCTAAAAAAACATTTGGCTCGGAAATACCTAGTCTGTGGTCTAAGAGTGAGCCTTTGATGTAATCCCGAAGTTCGACAATATCCCTTTGATTCAAATCAAAATAAAAGCTACTAAGAAACTTTTTAAAAGACCGGTTATCGAGTCCGCATATTTTATTGAGGTCTTTCCAGAACTTCCCGCGTTCCTCCCTGATTCTGCCTTCTATGAATTTAGGCGTGAAACCACCTTGTTTTGTTACGATTCCCCTGAAATTACTGTCAAGCGAACGGTTGGAGAGAAGGCGACATGCGATTTTTGTCTTTGGATAATTCTTTCTCAGATTACTCCATGAATCTGAGAAAGGTCTAAAGCAAACGTTCTTTATTGTTTTTTCAGTAAAGTCTCTAAATTTGTAAACATCGAATGGATCTTCCGCATGCTTGATTTGGTAGGCATTTACCTCATCATCAAGAATGATGACTATATCATCCAAGCCTCCTGGCTTGCCGTATTCAAGATAGATTTTGAAATTTTTGTTCTCGCCGTACAACTCAAGAGCAAGCCTCAATGCCATAAGGTCTTGGTATTCAAAACCTCTGCGTATCGAACCAGCTGTCTTTATACCTCCATTTATCATTTCGGGATCACCCCAAGGTTAGTTTAAATTACCTTAATCCTCAATCCTTTTCGTGACCACATAAATATCGAAAACCACTTCGCCATCTCGTAAGCTGGAGAATAAATGATAT
>Ga0214473_10000798_pt1 | contig 42990 bp, 53 predicted proteins | sample RVTome_7_FD_203509 | JGI IMG/M metagenome (GOLD analysis project Ga0214473, IMG submission 203509) | Soil microbial communities from uranium-contaminated site in the Upper Colorado River Basin, Wyoming, United States - RVT98D197 | ecosystem: Environmental > Terrestrial > Soil > Contaminated >...
CAATGAGCGTAATCATGGGCAGGGCACTGCCTGATGTGAAAGACGGTCTTAAACCCGTTCAGCGGAGAATACTTTATGCAATGCTCAGGGAGGGGTTGGTACCCGGGAAGAAATATTCCAAATGTGCGGGTGTTGTTGGAGAGGTACTGAAGAAATACCATCCACATGGAGACTCAGCAGTATATGATGCCCTTGTGAGGCTTGCTCAGGATTTTAATATGCGCTATGTACTCGTTGATGGTCAGGGGAACTTTGGCTCTGTTGATGGAGACCCGCCAGCAGCATATCGTTATACAGAGGCAAGGCTCACAAAGCTTGCAGAGGAATTGCTTGCTGATATTGATAAAGAAACCGTTGATTTTGTCCCGAATTTTGATGAAACTGCAGAAGAACCCGTGGTCCTGCCCGCAAAGGTCCCCAATTTGATTATCAATGGTTCATCCGGGATCGCTGTTGGGATGGCAACTAATATACCTCCGCATAATCTTGGAGAGGTTGTTGATGGTCTTGTGATGATGATAGAAAATCCTGATGTTGCGATTAAAGAATTAATGAAAAAGATTAAAGGACCTGATTTTCCAACAGGGGGCATAATTCATGGAAGGCAGGGAATCATTGATGCATATAATACAGGCAGGGGGCTGATAAAGGTCAGGGCAAAAGTAATAATTGAAGAACAAAAGGGAGAAAGAGAAAACATATTAATCACAGAGCTGCCTTATCAGGTAAACAAGGCAAAACTTATTGAAAAAATTGCAGAACTTGCACGCGAGAAGAAGATTGACGGTATTTCTGACCTCAGAGACGAATCTGATAGAGAAGGGATAAGAATTGTCCTTGAGCTAAAACGGGGTGAAATCCCGCAGGTTATACTTAACCAGCTTTACAAGCACACACTTATGGAATCCACCTTCGGGATTATAATGCTCTCGATTGTTAACGGCCAGCCAAAGGTTTCAAATCTCGTTAAACTTCTTTCACTGTTCCTTCAGCACAGGAAAGAAGTTGTTATCAGAAAGACGAGATTTGAGCTCAGAAAGGCTGAAGAAAAAGCCCATATCCTTGAGGGGCTTAAGATTGCGATTGATAACATTGATAAGGTTATTATCTTGATACGCAAGTCAAAGACTCCTGAAAATGCCCTTGAAGCCCTGATGGAAAATTTCCCTCTGACAAAGATTCAAGCACAGGCAATTCTTGATATGAAACTCCAGAGACTGACAGGTTTAGAAAGGGAGAAGATAGTTGATGAGTACAAAGAAACGTTGAAGGAGATCGAGCGTCTTAATGCAATTCTTGCGAGTCCGGCACTTATTAACAACATCATAAGAGACGACCTTCTTGAGATAAAGAGGAAATATGCTGATAAGAGACGCACAGAAATAACCGGCGAGGCAAAAGAAATCACCATTGAGGATCTGATAACAGAAGAAACAATGGTGGTAACTATCTCTCACCAGGGCTATATCAAGAGAAATCCTTTAAACCTTTACAGAAGCCAGCGGAGAGGTGGGAAGGGTCTTATGGGCATGGAGACAAGGGAAGAAGATTTTGTAGGAGACCTTTTTCTTGCTTCGACTCATGATCATGTGCTTTTCTTCACAAATCTCGGGCGGCTTTACTGGCTCAAGGTCTATCAAATTCCGGAGACAGGCAGAACAGCAAAGGGTAAAGCCATTGTTAACCTTCTTCAACTTTCACAGGGAGAAAAGATAACTGCTATCTTTCCCATTAAAGAATTCAAAGAAGACCTTTATCTCTTTATGGCAACTAAAAGGGGAGTTGTCAAAAAGACTGCGCTTAAGGCTTACAGTAATCCAAGGAGTAAAGGAATTGCTGCCATTAAGATTGACCCGGATGACGAACTTGTCGGAGTAAGGCTAACTGATGGTAAAAAGGATATTATACTCAGCACAAGAGAAGGGCTTTCAATAAGGTTTAATGAAAAAGGCGTGAGAGAGATAGGCAGGGTTGCGCATGGCGTAAGAGGGATAAGACTCCGGAAGGTCGGTACGACTCGATCCCGAGATGACGAAGTGGTGTCAGTGGATGTCGTGGATGAGAACACAACCCTTTTAACAGTAACCGAGAAGGGCTTTGGGAAGAGGACAAAATCAGAGGAATACAGGATTCAGAGCAGGGGCGGGAAAGGAATATTCACGATAAAGATAACACCCAAAAATGGCAGGGTTGTTGGAGTCCTTCAGGTAGCTGATGACGATGAAATAATAATTATTGCAAGCGGCGGCAAGTTGATACGTATGAAGGCATCAAATATCTCCATTATAGGCAGAAGCACGCAAGGGGTAAGACTTATAGACCTTGCTAACGATGACAGGGTCGTAAGCATAGCCAGGGTGGTAGAGAAAGAAGAAGTAGAAGAAGGGAATAACTCCACCAGCACTCCCTAACGGGATTTTCCATCCTTTAACAGGGCTTCAACTTTTTTATGGAGTGAGATAATTGCCTCTTTAAGTTCTTCCTTTGAGACGTCTTTTCTTTCAATAAGTGTATTTATATTTGATAACTCGGGATTAATCTTTTCACGAAACTTTTCCTTAAAAAGGTGCGATTTTTCACACTCATCCAGCAGCTTATCCACCTCTAAAATAAAAGACCTGACATACAGGTCATCGTGGTCTCTTATAGAGAGGCGTCTGTGAGGGTTACCTGACTGTATTATTCTCAATTCTGTCTTTAACCTTTCAAAGGGACCTAAAAAACGATGTGTAAAAATCAGGGTTAAGATAATCACAATGATTGAATAGCCAGCAACTACAATTAAAAAATAAAGGAGGCTATGTTCTATTTTTTCACCGAGGTATATAGTCACATATGTGAAAAAAACTACAACAAGAAGTGACCAGAGAATCATATGAGCAATGGAAAACTTCAGCTCTTTAAAGCTAAAGTGTTTTGCCCGTGTTTTCTTCTCATCCATTTTTTTATTTTACCACTTAGCAGTCTTTTTAATCCATTCTTTTGATTCACTGATATCCCTCAACCTCTCTTTAGCTGTGGGATTTATTAATCTGGGGGAGTATGGTTATGAGTTCTCCGAAGGTATTAATCATGAAATCAGCCTCTTTTAAAACCTCCTTACAGCGGTACCCGTATGTGACAGCGATTGTCCTGACCCCTGCAGCTTTACCTGCTTCAATATCAAGGTTGCTATCACCAATTATAACCGCCTCATTTTTTGATACTTCAGCTCCTTTTAAGACCTCTAATACTGGAACCGGTGAGGGTTTTCTTTCAGGGACGCTGTCGCTGCCCAGGATGACATCAAAAAATTCTGAAAGCCCCAGACCTTCGAGAACCTTTTTTGAAAAAACCTCCCTCTTGTTAGATATTACAGCCTTTTTATAATTTCCAAGTTTTAACAGGGTCTCTTTTACCTGAGGATAGGGTTTTGTGTTGTCGAGGAGATGCCTTGAGTAATATTCAAGGAACCTGTTAACAGCCTCTTCTTTTACCTGAGAGTTTTTCTCGGTGATTAGACTCTCAATGAGTTTTGTTATACCGGAGCCTACCATTGTCTTGGCAGTCTCGGTAGTGAGAGGTCTTATCCCAAAAGGTTCTACAGCATAGTTTATTGCGTCAGTAATGTCTTTTATTGTATCTACAAGCGTCCCGTCAAGGTCAAAAATTAAGAGTTTAATCATAAATTATTAGATTAATAATAGTGTAAGTGTAGGGGTAAATTCAAACTCAACAGGTAAGCTTTGTTGCTATTTCCTTTGATGGATTTTTGACTACCTTACTTTCTTTTCTCCGCTACCTGCACTCTCGTCACTGCCCGCTCAAGCGCCGCTGTTGCACGTGCATAGTCAAATTTTTCAGCCTGTTTAAGCCTTTCCTCTGCCCTCTTCATCGCAGCCTTAGCCCTCTCAACATCTATACCTTCGGCCCTCTCTGCGCTGTCAGCAAGTATTAAGACCTTGTCAAAACCTACTTCAGCATATCCTGAATTGACAAATAAATATCCTGTTTCACTGCCTTTTTTGTAAATGAGCATACCTATTTTCAGGGTTGTAAGAAAGGGGATGTGCTGTGGCAAAACACCAAATTCACCCTCACTCCCTGAGGCAACAACCTCATCAACCTCATCGCTGTAAATAAGCCCATAGGGTGTAACAATCTCAAGTTTTAACTTATTTTCCATCTAATAATCTCTTTTGCCACAGATTTTCACCGATATATACAGATAAAAATTTATTTAATTTTTTTTTTAAATCCCAATAATCTGTGTTCATCTGTGGCTAAATTTTTTACCTGCTCCAGCCGAGTTTCTTAGCCTTCTCCTCAACCTCTTCTATAGAACCCACCATATAGAACGCCTGCTCTGGCACATCGTCATACTTTCCTTCAACTATTGCCTTGAAGCCTTTTATTGTATCTGCAACCTTAACATATTTCCCAGGTGTCCCTGTAAACGTCTCTGCGACATGGAATGGCTGGCTTAAGAACCTCTGTATCTTTCTTGCCCTTGCAACAATAAGTTTATCGTCTTCTGAGAGTTCTTCCATTCCGAGAATGGCAATAATATCCTGCAGTTCTTTATATCTCTGAAGAATCTGCTGAACACTTCTTGCAACCAAATAATGTTCTTCTCCCAGTGTCTTCGGGTCAAGGATTCTTGACGTTGAATCAAGGGGGTCAACAGCAGGATATATTCCGAGTTCTGAAATTTGTCTTGAAAGAACCACCGTACCGTCAAGATGTGTGAATGCAGTTGCAACTGCAGGGTCAGTAAGGTCGTCAGCAGGAACATAGATAGCCTGCATTGATGTAATAGCGCCCTTTTTTGTTGTTGTGATTCTCTCCTGAAGAATGCCCATATCTGTGCCTAATGTGGGCTGGTATCCGACCGCTGACGGCATTCTTCCGAGGAGCGCTGAAACCTCAGAGCCTGCAAGCGTATATCTGAATATATTATCTATAAATATAAGAACATCCTGTCCTTCATCCCTGAAATACTCTGCTACAGTAAGGGCTGAAAGTCCAACCCTTGCCCTTGCACCAGGCGGCTCGTTCATCTGACCGAAAATAAGCGCTGCCTTTGCCAGAACACCTGATTCCTTCATCTCAAGATAAAGGTCATTCCCCTCCCTTGTCCTTTCACCAACACCTGCAAACACAGAAACACCACCATGAACCTTTGCGATGTTATGTATCATCTCCATAATAACAACCGTCTTGCCAACCCCGGCACCTCCAAACATCCCCATCTTTCCACCCCTGACAAACGGCACAAGGAGGTCAAAAACTTTAACGCCTGTCTCAAAAACCTCTGTAACCGCCTCCTGTTCAACAAAATCTGGGGCAAGCCTGTGTATTGGCAATCTGACTTCTGACTTTATAGGACCAAGTTTGTCAATGCCTTCACCAATAACATTCATTATCCTGCCAAGGGCTGCATTACCAACAGGAACTGTTATCGGTTGACCTGTATCTACAGCCTTCGTACCTCTGACAAGCCCATCAGTTGGTCCCATGGATATAGTCCTGACTTTATTTTCTCCAAGATGTGATGCTGTCTCAAGTGTTAATTTAATCGGAGGAATTCCTTTTTCCGGATCACCTGGATGGTCTATAGTAATTGCGTTAAGTATTTCAGGTAGTTTTTCCTCAAACTCAACATCAACAACTGCCCCTATAACTTCTACAACCTTTCCTATGTTCATTTTAAACCTCCTAATATTTAGTAAAAAGTGAATAGTATTTAGTGAATAGTAAAAAAATTTAATATTTATGACTGTTTACTATTCACTGTTCACCATTCACTATTTCAGCGCCTCTACTCCTCCTACGATATCCATTAATTCCTTGGTAATTCCTGTCTGTCTTGCCTTGTTGAATTGAAGCGTGAGTTTGTCAACCATCTCATCACAGTTCTTTGTTGCGTTTTCCATAGTATTCATCCTCGCAGCCTCTTCTGCCGCTGAACTTTCAAGGAGTGCCCTGTAGACCTGTATGTCTACATTCTTTGGAAGCAACCTGTCAAAAATATCTTTCATAGAAGGCTCATAGATAAAATCGGTACCAACGGATTCAGTAAAGGTACCCTCTTCTTTACCTTCTCGTATCGAGTCGATTCCGACTATCGGAGTCAGAGGAAGAAGTCTTACTATTGAAATCCTCTGTGCTATGACAGACTTGAATTCGTTATATATCAGGGTTACCTCATCAATAGTCTCATTTATATAGTTCTCTTTTATATCATTGGCAATTTCCTGTACAGCAGAATAGGTTATCATACCTGAAAATCCTGTCCATGACCTCCGCATTGGTACCCCTCTTCTCCTGAAATAATCAGTAGCTTTTTTGCCTATCGTACTTGTACTTACGTTAAAATCCTGCTTTTTGAGGTTATTAATATAACCCTGACTTGCCTTAAGGATATTTGCATTAAAGGCACCGCATAATCCTCTGTCACCTGTCATTACAATAACCTCCACAACCTTCCTTGGTCTTACAGCAAGCAAAGGGTGCATTTCTCTGTCAGCTCCTCTGGCAAGGTCTGAAATAACAGCTCTCATCTTTTCTGCATAAGGCCTCAGTTCAAGCATCCTTGTCTGAACCTTTCTGAGTTTTGCCGCAGCTACCATCTTCATGGCTCTGGTAATCTTCTGGGTATTCTGGACAGCCCTTATTCTCTTCTTTATATCCCGTAAAGTCGCCATTTGTTTTAATTACCTAAATAGTTCATAGCTGATAGATACTATAAGCTATGAACTATGAGCTAAGAACTAAATTTGGAATCCTTTCTTAAATTCTTCTATGGTCTTAGCCAGTTTATCTTTAAGGGTTTCATCAAGAACCTTTTTCTCCCTGAGTTCAGCCTTTAACTCTCCTTTTGTCTCCCTTATATACTTCAGGAATTCTGCATCAAACTTCCTCACAGATTCAACAGGGACATCATCAATAAAACCCTGTGTCCCTGCAAATATGAGTATTATCTGGTCTTCAACAGGTAGTGGAACATACTGGCCTTGCTTCAGGAGTTCAACCATCCTTTTACCTCGCTCTATCTGTGCCAGTGTTGTCTTATCAAGGTCAGAACCAAACTGCGCAAATGCTGCAAGCTCTCTGAACTGTGCGAGGTCAAGCCTTAACATTCCGGCAATCTGCTTCATTGCCTTTATCTGTGCAGCACCACCGACACGGCTGACAGACAGTCCAACATTAACAGCAGGTCTGACACCTGCATAAAATAACTCTGGCTCAAGGTATATCTGGCCATCTGTAATTGAAATAACATTTGTCGGAATATAACCTGATACGTCTCCAGCCTGTGTCTCAATAATAGGAAGGGCGGTAAGGGAACCTCCACCCAGTTCATTCGAGAGTTTAGCTGCCCTTTCAAGCAGCCTTGAATGTAGATAAAAGACATCGCCTGGATATGCCTCACGTCCCGGCGGGCGCCTTAACAGCAAAGACAACTGTCTGTAAGCAGCAGCCTGTTTGCTGAGGTCATCATATATTATCAATGCATGCCTGCCGTTGTCCCTGAAGTATTCACCCATAGAACATCCTGTGTATGGGGCTATATACTGAAGTGGGGCGGGTTCACTGGCTGAGGCATTAACAACAATTGTGTGTTCCATTGCTCCATGGTTTTCGAGGGTCTTAACTACACGAACAATATTTGCACGTTTCTGACCAATGGCAACATATATGCATATAACATCTCCACCCTTCTGATTTATAATGGCATCAATAGCTATTGCTGTCTTCCCTGTCTGGCGGTCACCAATGATAAGTTCTCTCTGTCCCCGTCCAATCGGAATCATTGAATCAATTGCCTTTAAACCTGTCTGAAGCGGCTCTCTAACAGGCTGTCTGTCAACTATGCCAGGGGCAACTACATCCACAATTCTTGTCTCCTTAGTATTAATCGGTCCTTTTCCATCTATAGGCTGCCCGATTGCATTTACAACTCTCCCAATCATGGCATCGCCTACAGGCACCTCCATAATCTTTCCTGTACGCTTGACGATATCACCTTCTTTAACAAACCTGTCTTCTCCAAAAAGAACTGCGCCAACCACATCTTCTTCAAGGTTTAATGCCATTCCATATACGCCGTTTGGGAATTCAAGGAGTTCTGACGCCATACATTTATCAAGTCCGTAAACCTTTGCAATTCCATCACCAACTTTAATAACCGTACCGATTTCGCTGACATCAACACGTTTCTCAAAGTCGGTAATCTGTTTCCTTATCAGTTCACTTATTTCTTCAGCTTTAAGTCCTGTAACTTCCATTTAATCACCCCCATGTAAAGTTGAAAGTTGAAAATTAAAAGTTAAAAAGTTTTAAAAAATTACTTAAAATTTTAACTCTTCACTCTAAATTTTTAACTCTTAACTTATGTTTTATTTTGTTAATTCTGCCCTTAAAAGTTGTAACTGGCCCCTAAGGCTGCTGTCATAGACAGTGCTGCCGACCTTTACGATGAACCCACCGAGGAGCGATGGGTCAACCTGATTTTCTATGTCAATTTCCTTCCGGGTTATAGCCTTAAGGGTGTTTTTAAGTCTGTCAACATGGTTTTTTTCTAAAGTAAGCGGTGATATTACCAGGGCTGTTTCCCTCTTAAGCCTTTCATTATAAGCAGCAATTGATGCCTTTATTATTTCCTTAATTGCAGGCAGGTGCCCCTGCATGATGATGAGTTTGAGAAATCTTTCAGTTTGCCTGGATACCCTGAGATATGAAAGCAATGTTTTTAATGCCCTGTCTTTTTCGTCTTCAAGGAAAATGCCACTTATAAATAAAGGCTTGAGCTTTCTGTTTATATCAATCAGTTTTAAAAAGATTCTGAGTCCGTCAAGAATCCCTGGTATGTCCGCAACATCAAATGTACTGACCAATATCTTACTGTATCTTTTTGCAATCTGGGTTTTGTTCAACTTTTTACCTCAAGTTTTTTGATGTATTCCTCTATGAGTGCCTCCTGCTCTTTTTTGCTGAGACGTTCTTTTATCTGTTTTTCTGCAAGTTCAAGTGCCGCCATCGCTGCCTCGGATTTTATTGCTTCTTTTGCTTTCTGTAATTCGAACTCAATATTTGCCTTTGCCTGTTCAAGGATTTTGTTTCTTAATCTCTCTCCCTCGGCAACAAGTGCTTCTTTTTCCTTCTCTCCTGCCTTTTTTGCTGAGTTAAGTATCCCATCTATCTCTCGGTCTGTGTTTTCAAGCCGTTCTCTGACTTCAGCGAGTGTTTTTTTCGCAAACTCTTTTGCTTCCTCTGCATCCTTAATGGACTTTTCTATCATTTCAGTCCGCTTTTTAAAAAATTCCTTTGCAGGTTTAGCAAGAAATTTAATGAGTATAGCAGCCAGTATGGCAAAATTTATAATGGGCCATAGCAGAGCCTTCCAGGAGAATGCATGTTCTCCACCTTCTGCAGCAAAGGCTGTAACAGTAAGCAGTAAGCAGTAAGCAGTAAGCAGTGAACAAATAAAAACTGTGAACTTTAAACTTTGAACTTTGAACTTTTTTCTCATACCCCGACCATTTTTTCTACGATTACCTTTGAGAGGACCTCGACGTCTTTTCTTAATGCTTCCTTTGCTTTTTTTGCTTCTGCCCCTATGTCTTCCTTGGCTTTTCTATTTATTTCAGCAGCATCTTTTTTGGCTAAATCCACAGTTTCTTTTTGTATCGCTAATCCCTTTTTGCTTAGCTCTTCAAATATCGCACCTGCTTTACTCCTTGTTTCAGAGAGTTTTAACTCTGTCTGATGTAGCAGGGTTTCTTTTTCCTTGTCCATGGTTTTGGCGCTATTGAGAGAGCCTTTTATGTGGTCTTCTCTCCTTGCCAGATGGCATAAGAGCGGCTTAAAGAGGATATAGTATAAGAGGACAAACAGAAGCAGAAAATTAAAGAGTTGGACAAAAAACCACTTATTGAGTTCTAACATTGAAACTCCTAATCTTCAGGAATCTTTTTAAAAAAGAGGTTAAAAATACAGAAAACTCACAAAAGTTAACATTAGCAGGAAGCTTTTGTCAACAAGACTATTTTTATAAAAATATTTATAAAATTTATATATTTTAAATAGTTGTTCCCTTTTTTAGGGTTTTATCTTGATTTGTAAGCAGATGGTTGCTACAATATCTGATAATCACAGATGTATCTGTGATTATCTGTGTTTAGGGGGGTTGGTATGAATATTAATTACATGCTGAAAGTTCAGGATACTAAAGCCGTTGACATTCAGAAGGCATTGCAGGCTGCCGGAATAAAAGTTACCAGTATTATTGAAGTATATAAAGATAAAATTTCTGATTCCACAGATGAAGAAACAAACAAATCTGTGTAATCAGATTACAAAGGGGGGTTAACTATGGAGGTCCTGGCAGGAAGAGTAACCCATTATTACAAATCAATAGGGGTAGCAGCTGTAGAGGTAAATGACTCGTTAAAAGTGGATGACTTAATCCACATCAAGGGACACACTACCGATTTTGAGCAAAAGATTGAGTCCATGCAAATCGAACACCAGGATGTAAGGGAAGCTAAGAAAGGCCATGTTATAGGGCTTAGAGTAAAGGATTATGTAAGGGAGCATGACCTTATCTACAGGGTAGAGGCTTAGAGAGAGACCTTCACTGCATCACCTGATTTAAAATCTCCTCGTCCTCGTATGCCTCCTCAGCCTTTGTCGATGACTTGTAGAACGGGGTTTGCTCATAGAGCGAAAGTGGAATCTCTACGTAGACCTTTTCCTGATGAACCGAATACCCTTTTAAATATATAACCCACGTTCTTCAAATAATAGGAGAAATTGAACAATTCATCTATTTCATTAAAAGAGAGGTATTTTTTTATCAGAAGGTCTTTTTTTAGAAGCTCTTTAAAGCTTCTTTTTTGTTTCCAGCTTTGCATGGCATTTTTCTGGACAAGACGGTATGCGTTATCGCGGCTTAGTCCCTTTTCTACAAGATGGAGCATTACCCTCTGGGAACAGTAAAGTCCATAGCTTCTGTTAATGTTTTCCCGCATCCGTTCCGGATAGACATGGAGCCCCTTGAGAATACCTGTCAGCCTTGCCAGCATATAATCAATAAGTATCGTGCTGTCAGGGATTATAACTCTTTCAACTGAGGAATGACTGATATCTCGCTCATGCCATAAAGGGATGTTTTCCATAGCAGCAATGGCATTTGAACGCACAACCCTTGCGAGCCCACAGAGATTTTCACACCCGACGGGGTTACGTTTATGCGGCATTGCAGAGGAACCTTTTTGCCCTTCTTCAAAGGGCTCTTCTGCCTCAAGCACCTCTGTTCTCTGGAGATGCCTGATTTCGAGTGCAATCTTTTCAATTGTGGCAGCTATCATAGCGAGTGCATTCATAAACTCTGCATGCCTATCCCTCTGGATAATCTGTGTGGATATTAAGGCAGGTTTTAATCCGAGCTTTTTACATACATATTTTTCAATAAATGGCGGGATGCTTGAGAATGTACCAACAGCACCTGAGAGTTTGCCATAATTAATCGTGTCCCGGGCAGTTTTCATACGGATGAGGTTTCTGTTCATCTCATCATACCAGAGGGCAAACTTGAGCCCAAACGTTGTGGGCTCTGCATGAACACCATGGCTTCTCCCCGTCTGAAGTGTATTTTTATATTTATAAGCATTTTTTCTTAATATATCCGTCAGTTTTTCAATATCGTTGATTATAAGATCAGCAGCCTCTCTCATTAAAATAGCTAAAGAGGTATCAAGGATATCAGAAGAGGTAAGCCCTTTGTGGATGTATCGTGCATCAGCCCCGACATTTTCAGCAACAGATGTTAAAAAGGCGATAACATCGTGTCTTACGGTTTTTTCTATTTCCTCTATTCTTGAGATGTTGAATTTAGCACGTTTTTTAATGATGGGAAGGCTCTTAAGCGGTATTTTCCCGAGCTTTGCCCATGCCTCACATGCTGCAATTTCGACATCAAGCCATTTTTGAAATCTGTTTTCCGGCTCCCAGATTTTTGCCATCTCAGGTCTTGAATATCGTGGTATCAAGGTATCCTCCGATTTTTTGAGATTTTATCTAATATCCCATTTATAAACGATGATGAGTCTTCTGTTGAGTATTTTTTTGAAATATCGATAGCCTCATTTATCGTTACTGATGGAGGAATATCGGGTCTGTAAAGCAGTTCATAAGTAGCAGCCCGCAGAATATTCCTGTCAACAACTGCCATTCTGTCAATTGTCCAGTGTTCTGCAGCTTTCTTTATAATTTCATCTATTGTATCAATATTTTCTCTTGTCCCTCTAACAATGTCTTTAGCAAATTCCTTAACATCATCCTCTTCATTAATGTTTTCCCAGAAATCTTCAAAAAGATTATCGTTGGATTTACTGTCTGTTACGTCAAGCTGAAATAGTATCTGCAAAGCATACTCTCTGGCTCTACGGCGTTTCATGAGACAGTGAACAGTGAACAGTGAACAGTGAACAGAAAAAGGCACGAAATAACTGCTCGTAGTTCAGGTTTTTCACTCTTAACTCTTAACTCATAACTCATAACTTCTTCAGTAGCTGTGCCATTTCTATTGCTACGAGGGCGGCATCCCATCCTTTATTACCACTTTTTGTCCCTGCCCTTTCAACAGCCTGTTCAATTGTATCTGCGGTAATAACACCGAATGTCACCGGGATTTCTGCCTCCAGAGAGACGGTAGCAATACCTTTGGCAACCTCTGAGGCAATATATTCAAAATGAGGTGTTGCTCCTCTGATTATTGTCCCCAGACAGATGATTGCATCATGGGTTTTTTTCTCTGCAATTTTTTTAGCTGTGAGGGGAATTTCAAAAGAACCCGGCACCTTTATTATATCTATATTCTGCTCTGTAGCCCCATGCCTTAAAAGGGCGTCAACTGCTCCGTCAAGGAGTTTGGTGGTTATAAAATCATTGAAGCGGCTAACAATTATTGCAAATCTGAGTCCTTTTGCCTGTAGTTCTCCTTCGTATTTTTTCATAAAACCTCCTGCTATAAATTATAGCTGATTACGCCGATGTATAAAAGATGATTACACAGATTTTATTTTAAGTAGCGAGTAGCAAGTAGAGAGAAACATTTGTGTAATCTGTGTCTTTTAATCTGTGAAATCGGTTTTTATACCTTTTTTAAAAGATGTCCGAGTTTTTTCTTTTTTGTCTTAAGATATTTGATGTTCTTCTCATGAGGGGTTGTCTCAATAGGCACCCTCTTAACAATGCGTAAGCCATATCCTCCAAGTCCGATTAACTTTTTAGGGTTATTTGTCATCAAACGCATTTTTCGTACCCCGAGATTGACAAGTATCTGTGCGCCAATGCCGTAATCCCTTAAATCAGGTTTGAATCCGAGTTTTACGTTTGCCTGGACAGTATCCAGTCCTTTGTCCTGAAGCTCATAAGCCTTTAATTTATTAGCAAGTCCTATGCCTCTGCCCTCCTGTCTCATGTAAAGGAGCACTCCCTTCCCCTCTTTCTTTATCATATTCATAGCCTTGTGTATTTGCTCTCCACAGTCACATCTCTTTGAGCCAAATACATCACCTGTAAGGCACTCGGAATGAACCCTGACGAGAACTTCTTCCTCAGGATTAATATCACCTTTAACCAGAGCTATATGCATAGACCCATCAATCATGTTTTCAAAGACAATAGTGGTAATCTCACCAGCATATTCAGTTGGCAGTATTGTTGTAGCTACCCTCTTTACAAAGCATTCATTTCGCATCCTGTATTCAATGAGGTCTTTGATGGTAACTATTTTTAAGCTGCGTTTACGTGCAAATCTCGTAAGCTGTGGGACCCTTGCCATTGTTCCATCGTCGTTCATTATCTCACATATTACCCCTGCTGGATAAAGCCCTGCGAGTCTTGCTAAATCAACAGAACCTTCGGTTTGTCCTGCGCGCTTAAGTACACCACCGGGTTGTGATCTCAATGGAAAGATATGCCCCGGCCTTACGAGGTCTTCAGGTTTTGTCTTTTGGTTTATGGCAGTAAGGATTGTCTTTGCCCTGTCAGATGCGGAAATGCCTGTTGTTACACCTTTTCTTGCTTCTATAGAGACGGTAAAGGCGGTTCCAAAACGCGAGGTATTGTTATCAGTCATCATGGGCAGATTGAGCTCTTCTACCCTTTCCGGTGTTAGCGATAGACATATAAGCCCTCGACCATATTTAGCCATAAAGTTTATAGCCTGAGGGGTTATCTTCTCAGCAGCCATTGTAAGGTCGCCTTCGTTTTCCCTGTCTTCGTCATCCACGAGTATGACTATTTCCCCCTTTTTAATATCTTTAATAGCTTCTTCTATTGTATTGAATATGAATTTATGCATCAATTTCTTATTCGGTGAATCCTTTCTCTTTAAGTAATTCCACAAGGCTTCGGTCGTGAGCCTCAGCCGAACGGCTGGCATCGGTATCTTTTTTACTCACGAACTTTTCCACATATTTGCCAATGATATCAATTTCTATGTTAACCTTATCACCAATGCCTTTATCTCCAATATTTGTGGCGACAAGGGTATGAGGTATAATTGCTACGCTGAATGATTTACTGTCAAGCCCTATTACCGTAAGGCTTATGCCATTAACCGCCACAGAGCCTTTCTTTACGATGTATTTTAAAATCTCCGCATGGGCTTCAAAGGTATAAAACGTAAACTCTCCTTCTTGTCTTTTATCTGTAATCAATCCAGTGCCATCCACATGTCCGGTAACTATATGCCCCCCAAGTCTGTCAGCCAGTCTCAATGCCCTTTCAATGTTTACCCTGTGATTGATTGCAAGTTCTCCCATGTTTGTGCTTCGCATTGTCTCAGGTGAGAGCTCAAATGCAATCTCTTTGCCCCTTTCAATCACTGTAAGGCATACACCATTTATAGAGACGCTATCGCCTACTTGAGATTCCATATCAGGTTCGGGTCTTATGTATATCTTTAAGCCACCTCCTGTCTTCCTGACAGAGGTAACCCTCCCCACATTTTCAATAATCCCTGTAAACATTATTTACTTGGTTTACTTGTATCAATATAGAACTCAAAAGTTCTTTGATAGATAGTAAAAAAATCAACTGTCTCCTGCCATGAAACTGTTACCACATATTCATTTTCTTGCCTCAAGTCTATATCTTCTTCTCCAATAGGGATTTTATATTGTGTAGCAAGGTCGAGGATTTTCGCCACAATCTCCTCAGGCGTGTCAGCTACGCTTATCCGGATGGTTTCTTCTAAATCACTTTTAAATGCATGGTAACGGTAATAGGGGGCTGCAATCAGGAATAACGAGTAAGCTATCAACCCGAGAACCAATAAGAGAAAAAGCTTCTTTAACATTGTTTTACCCTTGGTATAATTATTATACCTGATTATTCACACCTGCTGTTTTGCTTCGCAAACCGAAGCAGCAGGGGCAAGCTCCAAACTCTAATGAATAAGGTCAAATAATCTCCCCCACCTTATTTTTTTTAACGCTTTGCTCTCGTTGTCCCACGACCAATAAATAATAAAAGCCTTGCCTTTTATTTCATTCATATCTACGTATCTCCAGAATCTACTGTCATAACTTTGATCCCTGTTGTCCCCCATAACAAAAAATTTGCCACGCGGGACAAGGATGGGCCCAAAATTGTCCCTTGGCTCAACAGTTGCCTCCTCAATCCTTTTATCTTTATGTTCGGCATATGGTTCAAGGAGAACAATGTCATTGATATATACAGCCTTGTTTTTTATCTCAAGTTTATCTCCTCCCACGCCGATGACCCTTTTTATGAAATCTCTGCAATCGTCCTTAAATAAATATACTAAGTTTTTATTATTCCATGTAGATTTAATTCTGCTTGCAATATTATTAGGAAGGCTCCCGCATTCTTCTTTTTCTTTGTTCCCTGGGAAGGAAAACACTATTATGTCACCACGCCGTGGTTGTTTCATGATAAAAAGCCGACTGTCTGTAAAAGGTATTTTTAAACCATAAATGAACTTATATACAAGTATGTGGTCGCCAACGGTTAGGGTAGGTATCATAGAGCCTGAGGGTATCTTGAAAGCCTGTACTACAAATGTCCTTATCAAAAGGGCAAGGAATACGGCTATTACTATTGCCTCAATGTATTCCCTAAGTTTTGATTTCCTGGCAGCCAATTTATCTCCTTTTTTATTTTACCTTAAGTACGGTGAGAAACGCCTCTTGAGGGATTTCAACCCTTCCAACGTATTTCATCCTCCGTTTACCTTCCTTTTGTTTCTCGAGGAGTTTCCTCTTTCTGGTTACGTCACCACCATAGCATTTTGCTGTAACATTTTTCCTCAAAGGCTTGAGGCTCTCCCTTGCGATTATTTTATTCCCGATAGCTGCCTGAATTACAACTTCAAAGAGCTGTCTCGGAATAACCTGTCGCAATTTTTCAACAAGCTGTCTGCCCTTATGATATGCCCTGTCCTTGTGGACGATAAGCGAGAGGGCATCAACTGTCTCTCCATTTAAGAGCAGGTCCAGTCTTACAAGTTCGGATTCCCTGTAACCTGTAAATTCGTAGTCCATTGAAGCATACCCGCTGGAAAAGGATTTTAGTTTATCATAAAAATCCCATAAAATCTCATCTAAAGGAAGCTCATAGATTATAATAATTCTGTCTTCTCCCAGATGGCTGAACTCCTTTTGCACCCCCCCCTTCTCCTGACACAGTTGAAGTATCTGACCGACATATTTCTGTGGAAGAAAGATTGTAACCTTAACAAATGGCTCCTCAATCTTCTCATACTGGTGTGGCAATCTCGCAGGGTTGTCTATGAATAATACTTTGCCATCAGATTTGATAACCTTATATACTGTGGTGGGGGCAGTATTTATAAGTTCAAGCCCGAATTCTCTCTCAAGCCGCTCTTTCACTATCTCCATATGCAAAAGCCCAAGAAACCCACACCTGAAACCAAATCCAAGTGCGATTGAAGTCTCGGGCTCAAAATTAAAGGATGAATCATTAAGTCTGAGTTTCTCCAGTGCGTTTTTCAGGGATTCATACGGGCTGGTTTTAACAGGGTAAAGCCCGCAGAAGACCATGGATTTAACATCCTTATAACCCTGGCATGGTTCTGAAGCAGGATTTTCCGCATCTGTAATTGTATCTCCTATCTTAGGATCTCTGACGTTTTTTATACCGGCAATTATGTATCCGACCTCACCTGCTTTGAGGCTGTCTATAGGTCTTTTCTCCGGAGTAAAGACTCCCACTTCACTGACTTCAAAATTTTTCCTGGCAGCCATGAATGTGATTTTTGTACCCTGCCTTACCTCGCCATCAAAAACTCTTACCAGCACAATAACACCCTGATAATTATCAAACCAGGAGTCAAAGATTAATGCCTTTAACGGATGGTTTTTATTGCCTTTTGGCGGTGGCACCCTTTTTACTATAGCCTCAAGCACCTCTCTGGTTCCCCTGCCTTCTTTTGCAGAGGTAATAATCGCCCCGGTGCAGTCTATCCCTATAGACTCCTCTATCTGGGCATTTACCCTTTCGGGCTCTGCACTCGGAAGGTCAATCTTATTTATTACCGGTATTATCTCAAGATTATGTTCAGATGCCAGGTGGGCATTAGTAAGGGTCTGTGCCTCAACTCCCTGAGTAGCATCAACTATAAGTAATGCACCTTCGCAGGATGCAAGGCTGCGGGAGACCTCATAAGAAAAATCAACATGACCAGGGGTATCGATAAGGTTAAGGATATAATCCTTTCCATCCAGAGCCTTGTAGTTGAGCCTTACGGCATGGGCTTTAATGGTTATTCCCCGTTCCCGCTCCAGATCCATGGAATCCAGAACCTGCTCTGTCTTTTCACTTTCGGAGATGGCACCTGTTAATTCAAGTATCCTGTCTGCTAAGGTAGATTTTCCATGGTCAATATGAGCGATGATAGAGAAATTTCTTATATTACTTTCAGTCACTTCTTACTTCTCACTTATACGATGAAAGACAAGCCCTGCAGCTCCCATTGAACCGCTGTCTTCTTTTAAAGTAGTTTTCAGTATGTCCACACTGGTTGACAGAGGCTTAAGCCCTCTTTTTAAAAATTCTTTTTTTACCTCCTCAATAAAAAGGTCCCAGGCACCTATAAGTCCTCCACCGAGAATCACAGCCTCGGGGCTAAAGATGTTTACCAGGTTAGCTATGCCAACACCAAGATATCGCCCGATTTCTCTAAAAACTTCTCTGCTGAGATTATCACCCTCAAGGGCAGCTTTATACACAAGTTCTGGTGTTATCTTATAAAAGTTGCCGTTACAACATTTTTTCAATATACTTTCCGCGCCTTTTTCTAAAGAGGAGATTGCCCTGTCTATTATAGCCCTGCCTGATGCGTATGATTCAAGACAGCCAAAGCTACCACAGGTGCAAAAGCGCCCTTCTGGCTCAATAACCATATGTCCTATTTCAGCAGCCCCTTCAAAAAGCTCACCCTTGTAGATTATACCGCCTCCAAGCCCTGTACCCAGCGTAAGAACAACAAAATTATCAAGGTTTTTCCCGGTACCAATCCATTTTTCTCCATAGGCATATGCATTTGCATCATTTTCTACTATAACAGGCAGAGAAAACTCCTTTTCAAATGTTCTTCTTACAGGGAATCCATTGATTGCAGGAATATTAGGGGATTTTATTACTATCCCATTTTTTCTATCTATAAGCCCCGTGACTCCAAAGCCGATACCGGCAATATTATTATTTTTTAGAATATTTTTTAAAATCTCTGTCAGCATGTTTTTTATTTGCTCGAAAGACTCCTCACGTGCGTCAGGGGTGGGCTCTATAATACTTTTAAGAATGTCTCCTGTTTCTGAGGCGTGGACAATCTTTATATTTGTGCCGCCGATATCAACACCAATTGCGCTCTTCACGATTATGTTTTTCCTCCTTTGCTCTACGAGTCATTGACTGAAAAGGTTTACGACCCTCAGGACATCTGTAAATTTTAAGAGCCCTCTATGCTGTTACTTTCCCCCCGTTACACGGAGGAGCTAAGGAGAGGTCTTTTCTACAAATAGTGGGTCTGTAGGATGAAAGATCATACATGCCAAACCGCCTCTCAAGCCTTCTTGCTAAATGGGACATGCCATAGCAGATAACCCAAAAGCCTATAGCCATACATACATATGCTGCAAACATCTTGTCAGGTTGACGCTGGCTTACGATTATACCTGTTTGCACAAGTTCAATGATCCCTATAATATAGGTAACGGACGTTTCCTTAAATAAGGATACAAAAAAGGCGACAAAGGAGGGGATCATCATTCTAAACGCCTGAGGCAGAATTACTAATCTAATAGCCTGAAATCGTGTCATCCCGCTTGATAATGCAGCTTCCATTTGACCTTTTGGTACTGCCAGCACCCCTGCCCTTATAATCTCGGCTTGATAAGCAGTAGAATAAATTGAGAGCGAAATTACAGCACTCCAGAAGAGAGAGATATTCTTGCCGAGTATAGTAGGGATAAAAAAGAAGAACCAGAAAACTAACAAAAGTGCTGGTGTTGCCCTTATAGCTTCTATATATACTATACAGGGATAACTGATATATTTTCTGCACGAGAGTCTTCCAAAGCCAAAAATTGCTCCTATGAAAAAACTTATTGTCAGGCAGAGGATAGCTATAACGATATTTAAAAGGAGTCCTCCCACCGGTCCTATAGGAAATGCCCCCACAAGGTAAAATTTCCAGTTACTAAGCTGTTCAAGCAACAATTCCATAATTATTCTGTTTCCATCTGGGTTATGCTTGAAATGTCAATTTTATAGTGTTTTTCAAGCAGAATGATAACTGCACCTAAACACAACGCTACCCCAACATAAAAAACTGTCGCGATAGTAGTGGCCTCAAGCCCCCTGAAAGTAAGTGACTCTATCTGCTGTGTTGCCCACATAAGCTCAGGGGCTGTTATAGCCATACATAGGGATGTATTTTTGAAATTATGTATCATTCGTGTTCCCAGAGGAGGCAGTACCTTTCTGAAGGTTTGAGGAAGTAATACATATTGATACTGTTGTACCCGGCTGAGTCCTGTAGAGACTGCGGCTTCTCTTTGACCGGGGGGAATTCCCCTCAGACCACTGCGTAAGATATCTGAGACATAAGAGGTATTATCAAAGGTTAACGCTATGATGCTGGCTACTATGGGGTAATATATATATGCATTGAGTTTGTCACCCAATCCAGAGGGAAGAATTTCAGGGAATACAAAATAAAAAAACAGAAGCCAGAATAAACCGGGAATGTTACGAAAAATCTCAACATAAACTCTCCCTGCTATCCGCAGGGGTCTTATCCTTGAATTTCTCATTACTGCCACTAAGGTGCCAAGAGCCAGGGATAAGATTGATGTTACTACAGCAATGAGCAGGGTTATTTTAACCCCTGTAATCATCCACTGGAGATAAGGTTCCCTGAATGGAATACTCCAGTCGAACTCATATCTCAGATTAAAAATTTTTTACTCCTCTCTGTCTGTTCAGGGTTATTTCTTGTTAGTTGAAAGAGGGATGTGTAGAATTTTGCTCATAAATTCCATTGTTCTCTCGTGCTTTGGATTTACAAATATGTCAGATGGCTTTTCTACTTCAAGGATTTCGCCTTTATCTATAAATACCACCCTGTCTGCAACTCTTTGGGCAAATCCCATCTCATGAGTTATTATGACCATGGTTATGCCTTCCTGTGCAAGTGAAGTCATAACATCTAAAACTTCACTAATGAGCTCGGGGTCAAGTGCAGATGTGGGCTCATCAAACAGCATTATTTTAGGCTCCATGGCAAGACTCCTTGCTATTGCCACCCGCTGTTGTTCACCACCTGATAACTGTATAGGATACATATCGGATTTATCAGCAAGACCAACCCTCTCCATGAGCCTGAGTGCCCTCTCCTTTGCCTGTTTTTTGTTTAGACCTCTTACTCTCATCGGTGCAAGCATAATATTCTCAAGTGCTGTTTTATGGGGGTAGAGGTTGAAGTGTTGAAAGACCATTCCGATTTCGGCGCGGATGGCGGTAACATCTGTCTTTGAATTTGCAAGAGATATCCCGTCAACAACTATTTCACCCTGCTGTATAGGCTCAATTTTGTTGATGGTTCTAATTAGTGTGCTCTTACCGCCTCCGCTGGGGCCACATATTACGATAACTTCCCCTTTGGAAATCTCAAGATTGATATTTTTTAATACGTGGGTATGTCCAAACCATTTGTTAACATTAACGAATTTAATCATTTATCCTTACGTCCTTTGCCCTGGCAGCCCTGTGGTTTTAAAAAGACATAATTCGTAAAGAATATAAACACACAGTATCTCAAAATAAAAATTTTTTGTCAACTATTGCTACGTTTATAATTTGTAGGTTAGGAAATGATAAAGGTCTGTATAAATTCACATGTGTTTATAAATCTGAATTTGCGTATTTGCATTAATAATTAATTATATCTCAAAATAAGAAAATTTGTGAATTTCGATATATAGCTTGAATTTTTCTGCCCTTTGATGTTATATTACTTTTGATTGAAAAAGTTTCCGGTGGCTATACCGGAGGGGAAACACCCGTTCCCATTCCGAACACGGCAGTTAAGCCCTCCAGGGCCGATGATACTTGGGTCGCGAGGTCCCGGGAAAGTAGGTCGTTGCCGGATTAAAAATTTAAAAGAGGCTCAATGCAAAACTGAGCCTCTTTTATTTTATTTGATAAAGTACTTCTACTAATTTAACTTATAAGATTTTTAAATTTCTAAATTACAACTTGACATAAATAAATGTACTGAATTACCATACCTTTTGTTTTTCTGGGGGGAGATTTATGCATGAAGCTCCATTATTTTTCCACATAAGCGGGATTCCATCATATGTAACTTACTCATGGGTTGCTATGATATTTATGTTGTCTGTAGCTATTGTTGTAAGGTTATCGCTCAAGCTTGTGCCTACCGGGGTACAGAATGTTGTGGAAGTTATAGCTGAATTCTTCCTTAACCTTACAGAAAGTTCTATTGGCCACATGGGGCAACACTTTTTCCCTCTTATTGCGACAATAGGTACATATATTCTTGTTTGTAATTTTTTGGGACTAATCCCTGGTTTTGAGGCACCTACGAGTAATATTAACACAAACGCCTCCATGGCTATACCTGTATTTCTTGCCACCCATTATTATGGTGTTAAAATACATGGGTTCGGCTACATAAAACACTTTGTAGGACCAATGCGGTCAATTTTCGCCCTGCCTTTAATGGTTCTTATGTTTGTCATAGAAGCCATTGGACACGTCGCAAGACCACTAACTTTATCTGTCAGGTTATTTGGCAATATGACAGCAAAACATATGATTCTACTGATTCTTGGTATCCTTGTCCCATGGATTATACCAACAGCCATCCTGGGGCTTGGTGTACTTGTTTCTATAATCCAGGCATTTGTCTTTGCTTTACTTACAACGCTATATCTCGCAGGTGCAGTTGAAGAAGCACATTAATAAAAGTTGACAGTTATCAGTTGTCAGTTGTGAGTTAAAGACCAATAAACCGAAAACTGGAAACTATTAACTAAATAAGGAAAGGAGGAAAAATGAAAAAATTTCTATCTGTGATTCTACTTTCTCTTACTCTCTTATTTCTTTTAACTCCTGTAGTCTTTGCAGCTGAAGAAGCTGCTGCAGAAACTCCAGCAGAAGGAAAGATGGGTTATTATGCGATGGCTGTTTTAGCCTGCGGATTAGCCATTGGTCTTGCTGCCTTTGGAACCGGTATCGGTCAGGGCATTGGTCTCAGTAAGGCAGCAGAGGGAGTTGCAAGAAATCCAGGGGCATCAGGGAAAATTACCACAACTCTTATCATCGGTCTTGCTATGATAGAGTCTCTCTGTATTTATGCCTTGGTTGTTGCTCTCATAATCCTATTTGTAAAACCCTTTGGTTTTTAGGGATAATCTACAGAACAATTGTAAAAAAATAAAGGCGGGGTGATACCCCGCCTTTATTTTTTGATATCATACATTAGAGATAACAATTATGGGTTTTTTCGCAAAACTTAAACACGGCCTATCCAAAACAAGAAATGCCATTATAGAAAGCGCTGAAGCCCTTTTCCTGAATAGGACTATCGATGAAAGTCTTCTGGAGGAGTTTGAAGAACTTTTAATAATGGCTGATGTAGGTCCACAATCTGCAACCTCCATCATCAGTGGCTTAAGAGAAAGAATTAACAAGGGGAAAATTCGTGATATTTCTGATCTGAAAGTTGCATTAAAAGAAGAAATAAAAAATATCCTTAGAGAGGGAACAAAGATAATCTGTGCAGGAGAAAAGCCTTATGTAATTCTTGCAGTCGGAGTCAATGGTGTCGGGAAGACAACTACAATAGGTAAACTTGCCAGACATTTTACTGATAATGGATTCACAGTAACTCTTGCTGCAGCAGATACATTCAGGGCAGCAGCTATTGAACAGCTTGAGATATGGGCTAAGAGAGCAGGTGCACAGATTGTTAAACATAGAGGCGGCGCAGACCCTGCAGCAGTGGCATTTGATGCGGTAACATCTGCTAAGGCTAAAAATATTGATATCGTGATAATTGATACTGCGGGAAGGCTTCACACAAAAGTAAACCTCATGGAAGAACTCAAAAAGATAAAACGTATTGTTAGCAGAGAAATATCTTATGCCCCTCATGAGGTTCTGCTTGTAGTTGATGCTACATCAGGGCAGAATGCCATCAATCAGGCAAAGATGTTTAATGAGGCAGTTGGAGTAACCGGTATCGCACTCACAAAACTCGATGGCACAGCAAAAGGTGGAATCATACTGGCAATAAACAAAGAGCTTGGTATTCCAGTTAAATTAATAGGCGTGGGTGAGGGGATTGATGACCTGCAGGATTTTAATGCAGAAGAGTTTGTAGAGGCATTATTCGGGTAAACCCCGTTAGAAGGTTCGCCCCGTTTAACCAGTTTAGAAATAAATTTCTAACGGGGTAAATATTTTTAATTCGGCTTTTTGACTTTTTAAAAGCTTTCCTTTAAACTTCTATAATCATGGGTGGAGATACAATATTAAAGCTTATACTTCAGGCAGGGTTTGTCGTGAAGATTGTTCTTTTAATCCTGCTGTTTTTTTCAATATTTTCATGGGCTATAATTTTTTATAAATTCAGGTTCCTCTCAAAGATTGAGAGGGAGTCCAATGAATTCCAACGCGCCTTTAGAACGACTAAAGATTGGAATAAGCTGTACCAGTCAACAAAGAGGCTTACATTAAGTCCTCTGGTTAATCTTTTCAGGACAGTTTATTCTATGGAATCTACAGAAGATATTGACCGGGAAGAGGTAAAAAGGTCACTGAAAAGGGTTGAATCACTTGAGGCAGCCCGCCTTGAAAGGTACCTCACGTTTCTGGCGACAACAGGTTCAACAACCCCTTTTATTGGTCTTTTTGGAACTGTATGGGGGATAATGAACGCCTTTAGAGGGATAGGAAGGATTGGCTCTGCCTCACTTGCAGTGGTTGCACCTGGAATTGCAGAGGCTCTCATAGCAACGGCTGCAGGGCTTGCTGCTGCAATTCCAGCCGTTGTTGCATATAATTATTATTTAAGTAGAACCCGCAGGAATATTATCCTGATGGAAGATTTTTCTCAGGAATTAATAGACGACTTTGTGAGGAAGTATGGAGAGACGAAGACAGGCTCTTTCGGAAATTAACGTTACCCCATTTGTAGACGTTATGCTTGTTCTTCTTATAATCTTTATGGTTACAGCCCCTTTGCTTCAGCAGGGAATAGATGTTAATCTGCCCCAGGCAAAGAGTAAGGAGCTATCTCCAGCCGAGAGGGTTATCATAACTATAAACAAAGATGGTAAAATATATGTAGATAAGACCCGTACGGACATAAACACGCTTAAATCAAAGCTCGTTTTAATGACTGATAGAGATGTTTTTCTTAAAGCGGATAAAGAAGTTCCTTATGGAATTGTAGTAGGAGTTATGGGAGAATTGAGGGAGATTGGGATAGAAAAACTGGGAATGGTTACCGAACCAAAAATACAGCTTCGATGAAACAGTCCCGGAGCATCGGGAAAGAACCTAATCTCTCAAAGATAGTATTAATTTCTGCAGTATCTCATTTGCTGTTTATTTCCCTCGTGGTTGTTCCCCTTAAAACAAGAGAAGGGGATTTTAGGAGTTATTACCGTGTTACCCTTGTCGGACCCCTTCAGACACCACATATAGAGAAAACACCTTTAATACCTTTAACAAAAGAAAAAGAAGGCAAAACCTCTGTAAAGGAGGTTGTTAAGAGGCCGCCTCCAAAGGTGGATATTAGATTAGAAGAAGTTGAAAAGATTGCAAAGGAGATTGAGAGGATTCGTGCAATAAGCGAGTTAAAAAAGCGAAAAAAGGTTGATGAGAAAACCAAGGAGGTTCAAGTTGGAGGAAGAATAAGACCTGATAGAGTCTTGCAGGGAACAGGCAGAGATGCTGGAGAAGCCGTGGATCTCGACTACAGAATGATAATAACACAGAAGATATGGGAGCAGTGGGTTTATTCTGACTTCGGGGCATCAGGGCTTGAGGTGATTATATCAATAAAAATAGACAAGGATGGAAAAATAGTTTTTCAGGAAATTGAAAAATCCTCAGGTAATTTGCTCTTTGACCGCTCTGCAATAAAGGCTCTCTCAAAGGCAAGTCCGCTTCCTCCACCACCTTCAGAAATGGAAATCGGCGTGAGGTTCTACTTATGAAAAGAAATTTCAAATTTCAAATTTCAAATTTCAAATTTTTTATCTTTATCTTTTCACTGTTCACTGTTCACTGTTTATTATTCACTGTCTCTCATGCCAAGGTCTATATTGAGATAACAGACCCTGCTTTAAGAAAACTCCCAATATCAATCAATTACACAGGACATGAAGAGGCAAAAGAAGTCGCAGGGATTGTCAAAGATAATCTGGATTTTACAGGGATTTTTTACCTGATAGACCCTGACATACCCGGGGCAGAGATTACAGTTAAGATAGATGCTGTTGTTCCCGAAGCAACAAAGGTAATAAAGGCAGATGTCGTGGTCTCCGATTTAATAAAAAATGAAGATATTCTAAATAAAAGATACACAGCATCAAAAGATATCCTTCGTACACTGTCACACAGTATTTCAAATGATATTTTCAAAGTGATAACAGGAATGGACGGGGTTTTCAGGACAAAGATTGCTTACATAGTAAATTCATCTGATAAAAAGTGGCTATACATAATGGACTGGGATGGATATAATCCCTTAAGGGTAGTTACAAAAGGATTAACCCTGAGTCAAAGCTGGTCTCCTGATGGACAGTATCTGGTTTATTCCTCAGAGAGAGACAGGAATTGGGGAATTTATTTACTGGATATTAGAAAATATATAGAGACGATGCTGTTTTCGGCTAAAGGGCTGAATCTTGCTGGAGGGATTTCTCCTGATGGCCGTATAGCATTTTCATCATCAAAAGACGGCAGTCCAGAGATATATGTTATGAATCTTGACGGAGGTGATTTAAAAAAACTTACCAGGTCCTTTGGTATTGATGTATCACCGGTATTTTCTCCTGACAGCTCTCAAATTGCATTTGTATCAGACAGGGGAGGCTCTCCACAGATATATATAATGGATTCTGATGGGACAAGACTAAGAAGGCTCACTTTCGAAGGCTCATATAATACCTCGCCTGTCTGGTCTCCTGATGGCAAATGGATAGCTTTTGTTGGCAGAAAAAATAGCAATAATCAGATTTTTATGATAAAATCAGATGGCAGTGATTTGAGGCAGATTACGGATAAAGGAAATAATGAAAATCCGAGTTTTTCTCCTGACGGGATGTTTTTAGCCTTTGACTCCGATAGGGATAGCGGTAAAGGAATTTATTTAATGAGCATTAATGGTGAGAGGGAGAAAAGAATTACACCCAAAGATACAAAGACCATGAATCCAGAATGGTCCCCGTATATAAAATAAGAGTATACTGGTTCGGAGTCAAGAGTTAAGACTGTTAAAACCAGATTAATAAAAAATTTGAAAGGAGGTATGTAATGGGGAGAAAAGTTTTGATTTTAGTTTTGATGGTTTTTGTTATCGGGTGTGCAAAAAAATATGTGCTGACACCTGAAGAACCTGTTAAGTTAGAAGAAGTAAAGGAAGTAAAGGAAGTAAAAGCAGTAAAAGCAGAAGAGATTCGGAAAGAGGCTAAGAAAGCCGAGAGTGTTGAGGAGAAGATTTTACCGAGGGAGACAAAAGAGGTTGCTGCTCCTGTAATTGAGAAGCCTCTCTTTGAACTTAAAGATGCCCTTTTTGATTTTGACAGATATGATATAAGAGCGGATGCAAGGGCAATACTGGATTCCATCGCCTCATGGTTTGATAAAAACAGAGGTATAAATATTCTTATTGAGGGCCACTGCGATGATAGAGGAACCAATGAGTATAATCTTGCCCTCGGAGAAAAGAGGGCAATTGCAGCAAGAAACTATCTTGTCTCAAAGGGAATTGCTCCTTCAAGGATGAGTACCGTCAGTTATGGTGAAGAGAAACCAGCTTGCACAGAGCAGAATGAAGACTGCTGGCAGAGAAACAGAAGGGCGCATTTTGTTGTTACTAAATAAAAATACGGTCGAGACAACCGTCAAATCCCTCCACTCCCCCTTTACTAAAGGGGGGGGCGGGGGGATTTTAATCTGCATTTTGTGTTCCGTCTTTATTCTTGCCGGCTGTGCTACAACAGAGGACGTTGGAAGAATACAATGGGACATTAATGAATTAAAGAGCGAGGTTAAAAATATAAAACAGAAATCTAAGGTACTGGAAAGCCAGATACCAGGGCAGGAGGAACAGCTTAATAAGCGATTGAAGGCACTGGAGGAAGAGCAAAAGGTTGCGAGCACTGCTGTCCCAGACCTATTAATGAAGGTGCAGACACTTACTACAGAGGTACAGGTTATGACAGGCCGTCTTGAAGAGCTGCGGTATTTTTCAGAAAAGAGTTTAAAGGAGCTGACAGAAAGTAAAAACGCACTTATTGCACAGGTAAAGGAGTTAGAGATTGCAGTAAATGAGTTAAGACAGAAACATGCCCGATCAGAACCAGCAAAGCCTCATCAGTACGAGTCGATTCCGACGACTGAAAGACAAAAACCACCTGAAGACGTTAAAAAGGCAGAGGAAAAACCAGACGAGCCTGAAAAAACTGAGAAGGAGGAAAAGGTTCCCGAGAGAGAAGTGAAAGACGTTTATATGGAGGCATATCAGGCGTATAAAGCAAATCAGTTTGAAAAGGCGAGAGAAAAATTTCACGCTGTTTTAAGAGATTATCCTGAGAATGAATATTCGGATAATGCCAGGTTCTGGATGGGTGAGAGTTATTATAAGGAAAAAAATTATGAAGACGCTATCCTTGCCTATGAAGAACTTTTAAAGAAGAGTCTTCAAAGCGATAAGGTTCCCGGGGCGATGCTGAAGCAGGGTTTTGCTTTTTATGAGATGAACGATCAAAAGACAGGCAGGATAATCCTGGAAAAACTTATTGAAAAGTTTCCTGACTCCAAGGAGGCAACGCTCGCAAAGAAAAAGATTAGCCCGCCTGCACCTGCAGGAACCACAAAGAAAAAGCAGTGAAAGACGTTTTTGGCAGGAAGATAGACTATCTCCGCATCTCTATTACTGACCGCTGTAATCTCCGATGTATTTACTGCATGGCTCCCGAAGGGCTAAGACCATTTAAACATAAAGATATTTTGAATTATGAAGAGATTGTAAGGATTGTGAAGATTGCTACATCTCTCGGAGTAAAGAAAATAAGGATTACAGGGGGAGAGCCCCTTGCAAGAAAAAATATCACCTACCTGATTTCTACACTTAGAGCTATTGATGGTATTGAAAACATAAGCCTGACTACCAATGGTGTACTTCTTGAGAGATTTGCAGATGAGCTCGTAAGGGCAGGGCTGAATCGGGTTAATGTAAGTCTTGATTCTCTCCGACCTGATAGATATACAGAGATAACAAGAGGAGGCTCTGTTGATGTTGTGCTTAAAGGAATTGAAAGGGCAGAGAAGGCAGGGCTTAAACCTGTAAGGATAAACATGATAGCTATCAGAGGCTTTAATGATGATGAGATAGAAGATTTTGCAAGAATGACTCTGGTGAAATCCTATCAGATACGTTTTATAGAGTTTATGCCCATTGGTGCCAGGGGCTTGTGGAGCCCTGAGAAATATATACCGATTGATAAAATAAAATCTATTGTTGGAAGAATAGGTACACTTACGCCTGTAAAGATAAGGAAATCCGGACCTGCAAGGTATTTTCGTTTTGAGGGAGCCCATGGTGTAGTGGGCTTTATTAATGCAGTTTCTCATCAGTTCTGTAGTGAATGTAACCGCATCCGCCTTACTGCTGACGGAAAACTCAGACCATGCCTGTTTTCAGAGACCGAAATAGACCTGAAAACCCCGCTTAGAAACAGGGCATCTGATGCTGAGATAGAGAAATTGATTCGTCTATCCATAAAGGTAAAACCGGAGAAACACAATATTGGTTGCCGTGATGGAACCGCATTCCTGTCCGTCGGAGGCGGATCCGACTCAGTCGGAAGACCGATGTCCAGAATCGGGGGATAGGGTTGCTGGCTTTTCTTATAATATGCTTCATGCTATTTCCCTCGTTAACCCTTGCAAATGATTTTACCCCGTTAGAAAGAAAGCCCCATCAAAACCTTCTAACGGGGTTTACCCTCAACGGATATTTTGAGACCGGCAGGAAATCTCAGGCTGAAGATTTTGAGGAGGAAGACGAAGACAGAGAATATACCTATCAAAATTATCACTTAAGGCTCGAACACAAATTCTCTGACCGTTTACTTTACGAAGTTGGTTCATTCATATACGACAAAGACTATAGATCCCATGACCCGCTTGATAATATATCAAAAATCTTTAATACCAGAGGCATATATTATCTCAGGAAACAAAGACAGGAATTTCTGAAACTTGATATCAAACTAAAATACAGGGAGAAAAGATACAGGAATACTCCTTCCAGCGAATACGACCAGCTCATGTTTTCTCCGGAGCTTACTTATGATAAAGATTCCTATGAAATTAATTTAAGCACCGGGATTAATAATTATGATTATATAATCTCAGAGGGGAATGACCAGCTTAAGTTTTTCTCTGGGCTGGGAGCAAAGAGGTATCTGCTCGAGAAAAAACTCATGTTTACCTCATCGTATAAATTTGAAATCACAACGCACAAAAGAGCTGACAGGCGAAAGAATAAAGATGATTTTGTGTTCGGATTTGATTATATATTTGATATACCGGTTATGTATAAAATCACAGCAAGGGCGAAACTCGGTCAGAGAGATACAAAAGACGATGACGAAAGAGACGAGGACTTTGATTATAAATACAGGGAGTTCTATATAAAGACAGAGCACAGGATAAATCCTAAAGTAAGAACAGACCTCAAGTATCAGTATTTCAAAAAAGACTATTTAACTACTGAACTGGACCACAGCGGTTTTTATATCCAGAATTCCTGGAGATATAACATACTGGATGATGACACACAGGGGCTTTATTTTAATTTCATTGCCAGGCATAAAGATGTAAATTACACTATTAAAACAGGAAGTGGGTATAAAAAAGAAACGCTGGATATAAAAGGGACCTACAGGAAAAAGAAAAACTATGAAACATCAGTATCTTTGGAGAGAGATTTTTATAACTATAGAGATTCATCCAATGACAGGAACAGATATTCCGCCATCCTTTCTTTTGAAAAACTATTTCCTGAAAAAGACCTGAGTTTATCTATGAATTTTAAATACAGATACACAGACAATAAGCAGGCAAACGATACAGAAGACGAATCAGTCCGCGTGGCGTTTGAATATAAATTCTGAGGAGTTGATTATCTCTAAGACCGCCTTCTGACAGTTCTCTGAAGCAAGTTTTAAATTCCATTTATTTTTGTCCCGCACGCCGACAATATTGCTTATGCCCCTGATTTCGAGCATGGGGATTTTATATATAGCGCAAATCTGGGCGATAGCCGCACCTTCCATATTTTCACATATAGCATTAAACCGTTTCTCAAGCTCAGTGGCTCTTTTCTGTGTGCCTGTTGTAGTGGAGACGGTTATAAAATTGCCTGATTTCACCCTCCCCCTCGCCCCCTCCCCTTGAGGGAGGGGGATGGGGGAGGGGTGTGATGCGTGAGGCGTAAAGGGTCTTACAGATTTCAAGACATCCTTTGTAAGTCTTTTATCAAGAGGAAATTCGTTGAAAAATTTCTTCTTCCCTGTTTGTACCAGTGGAATACCTGTTTCTTTTATTCCCTTCCATCCTGTTGAGGTAATTACTCCTTCGTCACCGTATATCTCTTTAGTAGCCATTGAAATATCTCCAATCTTAAGTCCTGAATGCGGGTAAGCACCGCCGACCCCTGAATTAATAATGCCTCTTATTGGAAAGTTTTCAATAAGACATGTTGCGGAATGGGCTGCGTTTACTTTTCCAATACCTGTATTCATAAGAACGACATTGACGTTTGAGAGTTCTCCTTTATAAATAGCTCTCCCTGCAATTTTAGCTATATGGGTGTTTTCCAGAGTAGCTAAAATTTTATTTGACTCAAAGGGCACTGATGCTAAAATAGCAAGAAAATCCATAGGTTGTGATGTATTATAGTATAAAAACGCAGATGAAAGAATATATTCTTTTAGGTAAGTGGACTCAGGATAAATTAGACCACATAATGCGTGAATCCTCTAAAATTAAGAGTGCTGGTGCACGTATAAATTTTCTTTCCAGACTTTTTCTTGGCACGGATTATAAGGAATCAACATTAATTGGGGATGTAAGCACACCCGAGGTTTTTGTAATAAATCTTGGGGGAGTTGATTGCTTTACTTTCATTGATTACATAGAGGCAATGCGGCTGTCAGGTTCGGAACAAATCTCTGACTCTTTTTCTGAATTTAAAGATAATTTAAAAAAGGTGAGATACAGAGGGAAGGTAGCCTTTGAAAATAGAAATCACTTCTTCACAGACTGGCAGAAATTCAATTCAGAATTTGTTGGTGATGTTACAGAAAAAATAGGGGGGCAAAAGACAAAAAGCATCATAAAAATCCTGAACAAGAAAGAAGATGGCACATATTTTCTGCAGGGGATTCAACCTGTAGAGAGAGAGATTGAATATATCCCTTCTCGAAGAGTCGAGTCTCCAACAGATGCTATTGATGATTCTGTTATCAGCAAACTAAAAACAGGAGATTATGCAGGGATATATTCAGAGAGACAGGGACTTGATGTCTCTCATGTTGGGATTATTATTAAAGAGAGAAGTTCAACATACTTAAGACATGCCTCTTCAGAAAAAGGAAAAGTTATTGAGCAGGATTTTAGAGATTATATATCTGACAAACCTGGAATGATTGTATTAAGAGCAAAGGATTTACCATGCTCAAAGTAATTTTCAGCAGTCGCATGCTGGTAGCACTTGTTATGGGTTTTGCCTGCGGTTTGCCCCTTCTTCTGACTATAACGGTATTGCAGGCATGGATGAAAGAAGAAGGGGTTGATCTGACTGTAATCGGCTTAATGGCACTGGTAGGTCTTCCTTATACTGTGAAGTTCCTCTGGGCACCAGTGCTTGACCGTTTTACTCTACCTTTTCTTGGCAGGAGAAGGGGATGGCTTTTGGTGGCTCAGGTGGCTTTGATCCTTTCTATTGCAGGGCTTGGTTTTACTGACCCCGGGAATAGCCCCTGGATGGTAGCCTTTGCAGCATTTTTGGTTACCTTTTTCAGCGCGTCTCAAGACATAGTGGTGGATGCTTATCGAAGAGAGGACCTTTCTGATGAGGAACTGGGGCTTGGCTCTTCTCTATATGTAAACGGTTATCGTGTTGGAATGCTTCTGGCATCTGGAGGTGGCTTGATAATGGCAGATCACATGCCGTTTTCCATGGTTTATCTGATAATGGCAGCCTGCATGTTGCCAGGCATTTTAACCACGCTGCTTGCGGGGGAACCCGAGGTTACTGCTGGGGCTCCGAAAACTATGAAAGAGGCTGTTATAGCCCCTTTAGCTGATTACTTCAAAAGACAGGGTGCTCTATGGATACTTGCCTTCATACTTTTATATAAAATTGGCGATACCATGGCAAGTGCTATGACCACTCCATTTTATCTTGATATAGGTTTTACAAAAACAGAAATCGGTGCAATCGTTAAACTGTTTGGTTTCTGGGCAACTATTGCAGGCACTTTGATTGGTGGGGTGTTGATGTTCCGTCTGGGAATCAGCCGCTCCCTCTGGGTTTTTGGTTTTCTCCAGGCTATTTCTACTGCTGGCTTTGCCCTGCTGGCACGTATCGGTTACAATATACCTCTACTGTCAGGGGTAATAGCATTTGAAAATCTAAGCAGTGGTATGGGCACTGCTGCTTATATGGCATTCATGGCAAGTATTACAAATAAAAAGTTTACTGCCACACAATATGCACTTTTAAGCAGCCTTATGGGAGTTCCCAGAGTGTTGGCATCAGCTCCAACAGGCTTTTTTGCAAAAAACATAGGCTGGGAAGGTTTCTTTATTGGATGTACTCTAATCGCTATTCCTGGAATGTTGCTTCTGCTTAAATTTGCACCATGGAAGTCAAGAGAGACAGTAAAATAGGTCGTTCTGGTATAATATAAGGTAAACTTTAAATATATGAGAGGTTAAAAGGAAGATATATGACACCAATAGAGTTTGATATTATCGTTTTTAAGGAAAATGAGACTTATGTTGCATATTGTCCTGAACTTGATATCTCAAGCTGCGGTAATAACATTGAACACGCCAAAGAGATGCTCAAGACCGCAGTAAGGCTTTTTCTTGAAGAAGCAGAAAAGATGGAAACTTTGGAAGATATTCTTGAAGAAGCACATTATGTGAAGGATAAAAGCGGTAGATGGATACCTCCCAAACTTGTTGCGACAGAATCGGCAAGTATATAACGCATGCCTAAAATAGTCGCAATACCTGCAAGCAAGCTTCGCAAAGTATTCGAAAAAGCAGGTTTTAAATGTGTGAGAATTGAAGGCGACCATTATGTTTATACAAAGACGGGAATATCGAGGCCTGTGGTAATCCCTGACTGGCCTGAAGTGCCTGTATTCATAATTAAAAACAATCTTAGAACTGCAAATATAAGTAGAGAGGAATACTTTAAATTGCTGGGAGAAGTTTAGAAAAGCAAATACTTACGCCTGTATATACCGTATGGTATCCTGAACCGTGTGGTGCAGGATGGTACATACCTGTGAGACAATGAAAATGTGGGATGTCCCTTGCCCTCTCTAATCCTTGTCAGCCATCAAACTGACATCATCAATAAGAGCAAAAGTAAAGACACGACCCTCTTTGGCGCGACCCGAACAATCAGCGAATGCTCCTCATCCGCAGCGTTGTCGAGGGCGCGTTTAGCCCACGACAAACCCAGAGCAAATAAGTTCGGGGCGTTATCCGCGTCTGCTTGAGCGATTTGTTAGCACAGTATTCTCCCTGTTTCTCAAATAAAGATAATTTCAGTGGCTTCGTTGTGTTTTGGTATTGTCCTATCTCAACTTCCTCTTGCAGTCTTACGCTCGCAGCTTCATAGAATGAGCTATCAATTTCAAAGCCTATAAAATGCCTCTTTAATAGTCTCGCGGCAACAGCAGTTGTGCCTGATCCAATGAAGGGGTCTAATATAACTTGACCTTCTTTCGTGGTTAATTTGATGAGAAATTCAATAAGAGATAGTGGTTTCTGAGCCTCGTGTATTCGTTTTTCATTTGTTCTATAATCAAATTCCAACAAGTTAGTCGGTGAGCTTCCATTGATTAGGCATTCATCAACATTTATAGCACCAACTTCATTTTCTAAAATGTTATCAGCAATTGTCCCCCCGATTTTATAAGGCTTGACGAACCATGCAATAGGCTCAAAAATGGGAGCTAAATTACCAAGTCTCCATCCTTCCCATTTGTGAGCTGCATCGCCCAGCCCTCGACGGTCATAAACGATGCTTACTCGTTGAGCACGATGATGTGCCGACGGTTTTTTCCATGCCAGCATATCCTTTAACAAAAAACCAAGATTTTCAAACGCATTAACGACCTGATGAATAGTGCGCCGTCCACTAAAAACAAAAAGAGAAGCACCTTTTTTCATTTTAGGGAAAACAAGTGTGCCCCATGTTTCGCACCACTCTTTATATTCGCTGCCGATATTTCTGTCTGCCTGCGACCATCCATTTATCGGCTTCCCGCGTCTTTTAAACCCGGACTTGCCTATTTGTGCAGGAGATTGGCCGAGCAAAGCTGAATTTGTATTTGAATGTAAAACATCCCAGTCGTCGAGACAAATTCCGTATGGAATATCGGATAAGAATAAATCTATCGATTCGTTATCAAGGTCACCCAAAAAGTTATGGCAATCGCCCTGAGTAATCTTATCTATATAGTTGTTATTCATGATAACGCCTTTAGTCGTTTGATATATTTGCTGATTGCCGAGATTTTCTCATTGATTTTCATTGCTGAGATCAATTCAGTTATTGCCTGCTCTTTTGTATATCGGCGAATTTGAGTAATTATGGCCTTCCAATACTCAATTTCATTTGTGCCTCTTGAAATGACTACTTGTTTTGATCCATATAAGTAATCAAGGTGGTTGGTACACGCCCCAGATGGTTACAGATAAACTCATTCCCAAGCAGATGAAAACTATCATTCTTGTCTTTATTGCTGATTGTTACAGACTTGCTAAGCACTGCGGATAAATTCCAAATGAAAGAAAGGTTTAGTTTCTTTGACTCCCTGACATTATGCTCCAAGAAATAGGCAAAATGCTCCCAGCTAAGCAAACAAACATTGCCGTCAAGTGCCTGACCATAGATTTGGCTGTTACTTTTTGGATATTGGTAATAAGGGCAAGCGAGAACGGCGTAATCATTATCGCCTCTCCAATCGACCATTGATTTAACCTTAAAATCTTTCTGGTTCTTTGCAGTTCTACTTAGACGAAACGCCTTAGCATCACCAACAAGTGCATAGCCATGAATAGGGCTTTTTGCAACAATATCGGCGCAATTTGCCCGTTCTTTGGTTACATCGGCATGAAGTCCTAATTCATGAAAACACTTAGCCAAGATAATATCGGTTGTCTTTGCATATAATTTTTCTTCTGTGGAGTCATGGTCTATGTTTTCAGGAATTGCCCCGATCTCTTTAACCAGTGGGAGCAGTTGCTCTTTGCTTAGCGAAAATAAAGCCCGTTTGATTTTATCTGTAGCTTTCTCAAAATCTGATTCGTCTGTCTTCGCCTGCGTTTTTATCAAGGCTGTTAATTCGGGATAGAGCATGTATCTTCTTTTTCTTGCCGCTTCCAGTTATTTATAAATTTTCTCTATTATAGCTGTAAAATAGGGTTGAAGGTCAAGGTTTGGCAATTTCATCATATTGAGGTGCTAACGAGTGATTATATAGTTTTTCTCAATTATAACAGAATTTATGATGATTATCAGCAAAAGTTACGATATTTCAAGGTATTTTTACCATTTTCTAACTCAATAACATTCATTTTGTAATGTTGTTAAGAAAGTAGGATAATTCTTCCAAATACTTATTTTTGGTTGATGATTAACAGTGGAAAGGTTGCATTTCAAGGTAGGATTCAATTCGTTTATTACAGGAAGGACTTAATGTTGGGATTCACTTAAAGTTGACCAACGTCGCCTAAATTAATAATTATTTTCGGTAGTTATACCACCTTTTGATGTATTTGTTACATTCATTGCAAACCATTTAACATTATGCTATTTTACTTATATGATTAAAAAATATTCGGTTTTGGACAAAAAACTCATCCGCAATATATCTAAGAAAATTGTAGAAAATTTCAATCCCGAGAAAATAATCCTTTTTGGCTCTGCTGCTAAAGGGACACCTTCAAAGGATAGTGATGTAGACTTGCTGGTAGTAATGGACAGTAAACAAAGACCAGCAAAGCGCAGTATAGAGGTATCAAAGATATGCAGACCAAAATTCGTCTCTATGGATATTCTGGTCAGAACTCCAAAAGAAATCAAAAAAAGGCTTGAAATAGGCGATTATTTCATTAAAGAAATTCTTGAAAAAGGTAAAGTCCTCTATGTCAGAAAAGCTGGTTAAAGAATGGATAGCAAAAGCTGAAGAGGATTACAAAACAATATTAACTTTAAATAGGCAGAAAAAGCATAAACTCCCCAACTCTATATGTTTTCATTGTCAACAGTGCATAGAAAAATATCTCAAGGCGTTCCTTGTACATAATGAGTTCAAACCACCAAGAACTCTAAGTGAGTTTTTCAGCAGAGGGAAAGATTTTGTAGATATGTCCTTAGCTTGTTCCTAATTTATTATTTCTGTCCTGCGAAAAGTATTAGCCCCTTAATTTTTCTATAATGCCTATAATTTCTTGTCAAAAGTGGTAACTTCTTTACAATTGCTGTTGCAGCAATAAGAACATCTTCTTTATCAAGGGAAGGGTACAATTTTCTCAGTTCGGAATACTTTAATGCAATCGAGTTATCTATCCTGATTCGCCTGTAGTTTTTCAGCGTAAAAAGAATTGCTTCTTTTTCAGGAGTCTTAAGTCCTTTCTTTGAGAGTAATTCCTTCTCAGTGACAATGGAATAATAAATGACAAATAATTTATTTTCTATGACATTGGAGAATCTTCCTGTATTAAAATAGTCAATAAAGATATCTGTATCTATCAGAAGATTTATTTTTTCCACTTGAGGATTTCCTCAAGGAATTTTTCATCAGTTTTATCTTTTGATTTTTTGCGTAACTCTCTGACGTATTTAATGCTGTCTTTTACGTCCGTGTAACCATAAGGATTAACCTTTTCTCTCACAAGTTCTTCAAGAAAATTAACAGGATATATCCCTTTGGCTCTTGCCTCACGTATAACAGCATCTTTCAATTTAGGGTCAAAAGACAATGTCCATTTTTCTTTCTTTAATCCAGCCTTAGGCATATCTCACCTCCTTAATACGTATAATATACGTATTAATTGATTAAGTCAAGCAAAAAACCTACGCCTGCCCCCTGGAATATACCGTACGGTATATTCCTCTTAATGAAGCGATAAAAGTCTCCTGATTGACCCAATACTTTCAGTGCTTAACCCCATGTTTCTATATTCTTAATTCTTATGCATAACGAAAAAGTCATTGAAAAGAATCTTTGGGCGAAAAAATTCATCAAAAATATTATTTATTCAAAATCCGACATTCAAATAAATCTTTATTATTCAACGGATTTTGGCGTTTTTAAAAATTCCGTTCTTCCTTATGGGGTCGGGATGGGCGGGGATACAAAGCCTCAAAAAGAACAAAGGACTTCCGCTTTAAATCACGAAAGCCCCCAGTTCGAGTTGTGCAAAATGGCTCCCGGGGAGGGATTCGAACCCCCGACCAAGTGGTTACAAGTCCTCCTTATGTTTCCATAAGGCTTGGACTATCTCATTCCCATGTCCCGCTTGTGCGGGATTTAGGGATCGGGCGCTTCGTCCCGATTTAATATCGGGACTACGGTCTTGTGACCTAGTCTCTGCACGTTTCCCCCGACTTGTCGGGGGACTTCGCTCAGGATTACCATATGGTTCGATACTCTCACCACTTAGGCTTCCCTGAATTCACCCGATTTTTCAATCCCGATTTCTCGGGAAAGCTGCGTTTGCACAGCCACCCGCTCTGCCGACTGAGCTACCCGGGAACACTTTTAACTTTAACTGCTTTGCAAAGGAAAAAACAATACATTATAAAGAATAAAAACTGATAAATTCAATAGAACCGGCTACCTTCTGTTTTTAATATTGATTAAAACTATCGAGGTTCAACTCGGAGCGAATTATCTCGCTTGCTTATTGTCTCAATAATATGCTATACTTTTTCTGAAGCTTAACGGAGTAGTTTGTTGTATTTGAACCACAAAGTATTCAGCTTTGTGGTTTTTTTATGACTTTACCTCCTTTAACTTCAAATACTTAAAAGGGGGTAAAAGAAATGGCTAATGGAACAGTAAAGTGGTTCAATGAGTCCAAGGGTTTCGGTTTCATAACCCAAGATGATGGTGGTCCCGATGTTTTTGCACACTATTCCGAGATTAAGGGCGATGGCTTCAGAAACCTGGCCGAAGGCGATGCCGTGAGCTTTGATGTTGTTAAAGGCGATAAGGGCCCGAAGGCAACAAATATCGTAAAGCTGTAAACACGGGAAGCAGACCCCGCCAGCCGGGGTCTGCTTTTTCAATAAGCCACAGAATCTTCTTACTTCTCAATCTTTGAATGCCATATAATGATGTGGCTGTTGAATTTTCAAAATAATAAAATATATTCAAAGAGGTGGTGCAACTATGGCAATGCGTTCTGGCATGTACAAAAGTAATAAGCGGAAAAAAGAACTGATGCGACAGAAAAAACAGGAAGAGAAAAGACTGAGACGCCAGAAGAACGTTGAGGTTCCTTCTCAGGACTCCGAAGGAACGGATTCGATGAATATTGAACCGGAATCCTCTGGAGACACGCCCGGAGTAACGGATAAATAGAGGATTAAGGAGATGTTATGGAAGAAATAAAAAATATAGCGCTGGTGGCACATGATAACCGCAAAAGAGATTTAATCGAATGGATCGAATGGAATTATACATCAATAATTAGACACAAATTGATTTGTACTGGAACAACCGGGGCAATGGTTGAGCAGGCTCTCAAAAAGAAGCTTGAGTCTGATTTTCACATCGTTAAATTAAAATCAGGTCCATTAGGCGGAGATCAACAATTGGGCGCCATGATTGCTGAAGGTAAAATCGATGTGATTATATTCCTCTGGGATCCGATGCAGCCCCATCCTCACGATGTTGATGTGAAAGCCTTATTGCGAATTGCTGTTCTTTATAATGTCCCCATAGCATGTAATCGTGCAACAGCAGACTTCATAATTTCATCATCATTGATAGGTCAAAAATACACTCCTGTAATGAAAGATTATGAAGCATATATTAAAAGAGATATAAAATTAGAATAAATAAGATATTGACAGAATTGCTTCAAAAATTACACGGATAATACTTTCTTCCTCCTCAATAATTTCTCTTCTTGACTTCATCCACTCTGAGCATATAGAATTTTCAAAAATGAGAGGGGCTTTTTATGAAATATCGTGCCTATCTTGATATAGAGACAACGGGTTTAAGTCCATATAATGGAGATTTAACTGTAATCGGTTTATATATAGAAGATGATGGTGATAACGGAGTTATTCAATTAGTCGGTGATGAAATATGCCCTTCAAAATTAATTAAGATGCTGAAAAACACAGAAATGCTGTATACCTATAATGGTTCAAGATTTGACCTGCCCTTCATCAGGGAAAAACTCAAAGTAGACCTCACAGAATATTGCCCGCATAAAGACCTGATGTATTCCTGCTGGGAGAAAAATCTCTATGGAGGTTTAAAAAAAGTTGAGAGGCAGGTAGGTATCAAAAGAAAGTTGCCTGATGTTGATGGAAGGATTGCTGTCCAATTATGGCTTAATTACAAATATTACGGAGATAGGAACTCCCTGAGAAAATTATTAAAATACAATGAAGAGGATGTCCTGAATTTAAAAATACTCAGACAAAAATTGAATATTTAAAAACAACTACCTCAGAGCCAGAACTCGTATTTCAGCCCCAGAGCTATGGAACAAGGCGGTAGAGGAATCCGCCCACAGTGGGATACCCCACGTGGTGTCCCACTTTTGAGAACTGAGCATCACCTTCGTTTTCTTTTTTTCCGCCTCAGGCGGATCAGCCTCTGGCTGAGAATTTCTGGAGTTCTTCTTTAGTTGGAATGTATTTTTAAAAATGATACGGAACGCTGTCTATTTAGATTTTAACCTTATACATATCTCACCAATTAATAAACTTCATCGTGTGTTCCAATATCAACGAGTACAGCTTTGTCTTTTCCCATAAATTCAAAAACCACTCTACAATCATATTCAACAACAAATGCCCATTGTCCCTTAAGCTTACCGCTAAGTTTGTGCGTTTTTAATGTTGGATGGAAAGGGTCTTTTTCAAAGAAGTTAATTGATTTCCAGAGTTTTTTCTCAAGATCAGGATTGGATTTTACGGCTTTTTTATATGCCCTTTTGAAACTACTGCCCCATACCAGTTTAATCATTCTCTAAATCTTTTTTTAATTCCTTTACGGTTCCTGTTTTAGCACGACCAGCTTTATATTCCTTAAGTGTATTTCTGGCATTTACTGCTATCTGCTCCCTTCTTTTTTCAATACATCGGTGTTTTATTACATCAAGCAAAATCTCCTGTTCTTCAAAAGTAAGAACTTCAGCTTTTTCAATCACATCATTTAATTTGGTTGCGGTTGCACCCATTTTTACCTCCCTATTTATTAGTTTAAATTAATTATATCATAATTAGCTTAGAGGTTTTGAAAATTGTATTAGTTTATCTGCCTTTTCCCTAAATTTTTTGTCAGACCCGTCTCCCGATTCGTCTATTACAACTCCCCCTTAAAAGCCTTGTCTAAGAATGATAGGCAAAAGGGCAAGAGGTCGTTTGTATCATAAAAAGACTCACCTTCAAACTATTTTGTAAAAGGCACAAGCCTATAAAAAAATTTGCCCTCTGAAAATTGAGGCTCTCCTTCATTGTCCTCCTGAAATTTTACAAGTTCTTCTTCTGTTGGGATATATTTCTCAAAATGATATGGGACACTACCAATGTAAAGAGTTGTCCCATACATATGCTCTCCAATCCTTGTTTTTTTAGAGTGATAATGTCCTTCCATGTCAACAATAACACTTGAATGAGTCTCAGGATTTTTGATTTCAACAAGATACGGTTTCATAAGTCCTCCATACTATTGATTATCGTATCTAATCTTTTCTTATTAACTAAATTGCTTCTTTATTCCCAATTAATTTTTTCAAATCATCTATAAAATGCTTAAACGACTTTACCTTATCGCTTTCTTCAATGTCCGCCTCAGTCATTACATAGCTACCATCTGTATCTATCTCAACGATAGCCCTCCCTTTTTTGGCAGGATGTTTAGTTGTTAGGGTGCCATCTTCGTCAGGCGTAATGAAATAAACTTTTATATGTCGCGTTACATCATCGTTGAGCAATTTTAATTTCCAGTACCCAGTTTGAGCTATTCTTTCCCTTAAAGTAACCTTGCTTGATATGACAGCAATAACTCTATAACTTGCTGGCTCATATATAATTATGTCTACATCTGGAAGATGAGAACCAAATTCCCCATAGTCAACTATTAGATTCCTTTTTACCTTATTTAGTTCAATAGGTAAACTTTTTGTATTGGTTTTTTCTAACTTATTCCCTTCAACAATCTTCACCCCAAGGTCTTCAACTTCATCTTTTATTATGTGAATTACGAGCTTCTCAAGGTTTTTACCTTTAAAAGCACGCCATGATTGCTCGTGGTCTGGGGTTTTTCCTTTAGCTCTCGCCTTTGCAGCAGTAGCGCTTCTCAAAAAATATTCTTTGTGAATAACCTTTACCTCCTGAAGCAACTGGGAAATGTACTTATAGGTCTCTTTACCGTGTAGTTCTTTTTTCTGGTCGTATAACTTCAACAAATCATTAAAAGTCATTTTCTTTCTCTTTTTCCCTTTAGTTTTCTTTTTCACAACTCTATTTCTTTTTGACAAGAACTACGCTTATTTTACAAATGGACTACACTACAAAATCATCTTCATCTTTTATAATGTGTCCATTTAACTTCTCTTTTTGAAGATGCTGTTGACTCTAAGATGGGTTTTCTCACAAGCAAAAGATATTTAAACCCT
>Ga0214473_10000799_pt1 | contig 42985 bp, 30 predicted proteins | sample RVTome_7_FD_203509 | JGI IMG/M metagenome (GOLD analysis project Ga0214473, IMG submission 203509) | Soil microbial communities from uranium-contaminated site in the Upper Colorado River Basin, Wyoming, United States - RVT98D197 | ecosystem: Environmental > Terrestrial > Soil > Contaminated >...
CTTGTTGTGGTTTAACTTTATGTACCACAACAAGTTAATAAACTTTATCGAATTTTGCGAGAAAAATTATACAGCGATTAAATCAAAGGTTTCTTCCTCTTATTTGGGCGGGACTAATTCAACGTGCTTTTAGGAGCTTGAGATGGATAACGGAAAGATAGTCTACATGGGGGACGACAGCCTACAGGGGGCGGCTTCTTACCTGGGCGGCGTGCTCACCCATGCCGGTTTTGCCTTCGACTACGTACCCAGCAGCCGGCCGGCCGACCCCCGGCTGTTCGACCGCAGCGACGGCCTTTTCATCGTGAGCGATTACCCGGCGAAGAACCTCCCCCCAGCCCTGCAGTCCCGGCTGGCGGCCTGTGTGGAAAAGGGTGCTTCGTTGCTGATGATCGGCGGCTGGGAGAGTTTCCACGGTCTGGCTGGGGAGTACCATCGGGGACCCCTGGCCGACATCCTGCCCGTGACCTGCAAGAGCAGCGATGACCGGGTGAACTGGTGTCAGGGCGTGGTGCCGTGGCTGGAAATGGAGCATCCGAGCGTGGCGGGGCTGCCTTGGGGCGAGCCGCCCATTTTCTGCGGCTTCAACGAAACCGGCCCCCGGGAGGGCGCCGAACTGGTACTGACCGCCCGGCCCCTGGTGATCCGGCCGCTGGCGATGACCTACGTAGAGACCAAATACCCCCTGCTGGCTTTCGGCAGGCACGGCAAGGGGAAAACCGCCGCTCTCACCACCGACCTGGCTCCTCACTGGGTGGGCGGCTGGGTCGACTGGGGAGTCAGGCGGATCAGGGCGCAGGCCAAGGACGGCGGAGAGGTGGAAGTGGGCAGGCATTACGCGGATTTCATCACCAGGCTGGTCGGCTGGCTTATCGGCTGACCGGCAGCTCAACGCTCCCGGCTCCGCAGGCTCTCGGCCAGCCGCTTGGCGAAAGTGGTGGAATTGATCACGAACGGAAAGAGACCGAACGGCATGTGCGCCCGCTTGCGGGCGAAGCTGTCGATCACGCGCCAGATGTCGACCGAAATGCTGATTACGCCCACCGAATAGAGGAGGAAGGAGGTGAAGCCGAGCGACGTGTCGAAGACCGTGCCCAGGCTGGAAAGCCAGAGGGTGAATTTGCCCGAGCTGAGGAAGAGCGCTCCGGTGGCCGATCCGAACACCAGGGCATTGTAGCGGGAGAGCTTGTAAGCGGAAACGCCGGCGATCCGGCCGAACGTGCGCTGTTCGGCTGCGGTCAGCGATCCGCCGATAAAGAACACAGAAATCCGCTCGATTATCCGCAGCGGCCAGTAGGACAGCAGAAACAGCCGGCGCCTGCGGCCGCGCGTCCTCTGGATGTAGCCGTACCAGCGATCCAACCACCGGACGTCGATCCCCAGATAGATCCGCATGATTATCCGGTTGATCAGCCCCGACCGGGAGATCAGCTCGTCCAGAAACTCACGCTCCGCCCGGTCGAACCTTTTCAGGCAGCCGCACACGTCCGGTTTGCCGTTTACTACCGCCAATACGCTCTCTGCCATCTCTGTTACCTCGTGTCCGCCCGGCAAGACAGGAATTCTCTTCTTCAGGTCATCATCACTTCCGCCAGAATCTCCTTGATCCAGGCGATCTCCCCGCCCGACAACGGCCGGCCAGCCGGAGCCAGGTCCATCTCCACCTGAGGCACGCTGCGGAATCCGGGAATCACGCAGCTTACCGCCTCGTAGCCCAGCACGTATTGCAGGCTCACCCGGATCAAATCCTCTCTGGCGGAGCCGAAACGCTCCTTGATCCGGTCCAGGCGTGGGGCGAGCTTTTCGAGGTATTCCTTCTTGAACCAGCGTCCGTTCCTGCGGTTGTCACCCTCGGCGAACCGCGGCGGGTCCTCCGGCCGGAACTTGTCCAGCAGCAGCCCCTGGGCCATCGGACTGAAAGCGACAAAACCGAGGTTCTTTTGGGCGATGAGCTTCGCCACCGGCGAAGCCGGCTCGATCATCATCACGTCCAGAGCGTGAGCCCGCGCCTGGAGCACGTCCGGGTCCACTTTCGGGACCACCCGCACGAAGTCCTCCACCCGGTAGGCGCTCTGGCCGATAAACCTGATCTTGCCTTCGTCTTTCAGCCTGTGCATCAGCTCCACCGCATCGTCCAGGTAGCGGTCGTCCGGGCCGAAATCCGCATGGTGGAAGTAATAGAGGTCCAAGTAATCGGTCTTCAGGTTTTCCAGGCTCTGTTCGATCTGGTGCCGGATGTGCAGCGGGTGGTAGGCGTGTTCGGCGCAGCCCTGGAACCAGCCCACCTTGGTGGCGATCACCAGCTCGGTGCGCCTGCCGGCGATCAGCCTGCCGAGCATTCTTTCGCTGCGCCCATTGCCATAAACGTCCGCGCTGTCCCAATGGTTGCAGCCCAGTTCGAGGCCGCGCGCCACGGCCCTGGCCGCCTCGGCCTCGTCCAGCTCGCCCCAGCCCACCGGCTGGCCGTCATTCCAGTTCGGGCCGCCGAGCGTCCAGCAGCCGAGGCTGATTTCGCTCACCGCCAGGCCAGTCCGGCCCAGCCGCCTGCGGACGAATCCATTGCCGCCTTGCTGTGCCATTGCCCTGCTCCTTCCGGTTTGATGCTTATCTGCCCGCCCGCCCTCACCCGTTTGCCTCCCCCTGTGGGGAGCGCCAAAGTTAACGAACTATCACCGGACACACAAGGCGTTTTCCCCTGTCTTCGAGTTCTGCCTTTTTTGCGGCAGAACCCCGAAAGCGGTAATCCCCAATTAGAGTTTTTCTATTGCTCCCGAGAGTGCCGCTGTTTTAAGATGAATATGAGAATGATTCGCTCGCCAATAAAAATGTCTCGAAATACGGATTGATTATTTGCTCATATTATTGATTTTATCCCTATCACTTCAGAATTGACTTTAAATTATGGCTGGCCGGCCGGGAGGGATTCGAAAAAATGGTTCACAATTTGCATCTGGAACAAAATCGGGAAGGAAAAAGATTCGTTTTCCCTCAAATTGATTTCGATTCGATGGGCTCGTGCCCGGGAGGTTCAAAATGTTTACTCGTCGAATTGGTGGCGGATTTTCAAAGCTGGTTATCGTATTTACAGTCATAGCCGGTTTGGCCGCCTGTGGTGATGCTCCGCTGCTGGTGGTGAAAAATCTCGCGGCCCAGCCGGCTGAAATCGGTGCGCCCCAGCCGCCTCTGCCCCCGATCGAAAGCCGGGCCCCGCAATTCAATCAGGTTTTCGCGGAGGTGGCGGACAAAGTCGTTCCGACCGTGGTCAGTATCCACAGCGCCAAGGTCGAGCAGGTGCCGTTCAACCCGTTCGAATGGTTTTTCGGCAACCCCGGGGACGAGCAGAACCAGCGCCAGACCCCGGCTCCGAGTGAACGCCGGATCGAGGGTGTGGGCAGCGGCGTTATCGTTTCCTCCGACGGCTACATTCTGACCAACAACCACGTGGTGGAAGGCTCCGACGACCTGACAGTCACGCTCTGGGACAACCGGGAATTCACCGCCAAGATAGTCGGCACCGATCCGCCTACGGACATTGCGGTGATTAAGATCGATGGTGTCGACAACCTGCCGGTGGCCCATCTTGGGGATAGCGACAAGCTCAGGATCGGCGAAATGGTGCTGGCGGTCGGCAGCCCGTTCCAGCTCAGTGAAACCGTCACCATGGGAATAATCTCGGCCCTGGGCCGTAACACCACTTACATCAACGAGTACGAGAATTTCATTCAGACGGATGCCGCGATCAATCCCGGCAATTCGGGCGGCCCGCTGGTGAACATGAACGGGTCGGTGGTTGGGATCAATAGTGCGATTTACAGCCGCGTGGGCGCCAATGCCGGCGTGGGCTTCGCCATCCCGATCAACATGGCCAAGCAGATCATCCACACGCTTCTTACCGAGGGGCACGTGTCACGGGGCTACCTGGGCGTGGGCATCGATGACATCGACCAGGACGTGGCCAAATCCCTCAAGGTGGAGCCTAACTCCGGCGCAATGGTAGTCAGCGTGCAGGAAGGCACGCCCGCGGAGAAAGCCGGACTGGCTCCCTATGACATCATCACCAATGTCAACGGTGAACGGGTCAAAAACGCCCAGGAGCTGCGCAACAAGGTGGCCATGATCAAGCCGGGCAGCAAGGCTTCCTTCACTGTCCTGCGCGACGGCAAGGAGAAAAATTACACGGTGACCCTTGTCGACCGCGAGGAGAACATCGCCAAGGCCGGTGGACTTGCCCCCGGTGAATCATCCAGCACCAAGACCGGGCTGACTCTGCACAACATCACGCCCGACTTTGCCCAGCGTTTCGATCTCAAGGAAAAACAGATCGGAGTATTGATAATTGCCGTGGATCCGACCGGGCCGGGCGCGAGAGCGCGCCTGCGCGAGGGGGATGTGATCCTGGAAGCCAACCGCCAGAAGGTGGAGGGTGTCGCTGACTTCAACAGAATTCTCTCGTCGGCTGAAAGTGACACGATCCTGCTGAGAGTCCAGCGTGCGGGAGGTGTGTTTCTGGCGGCGTTGAAGCTCGTGAAATAAGGGTGGGCCGATCAATTCCGCGGCGGGAAAGGGCGGGTAACCTCCGCCCTTTCTTATTTTCCGGTCGCCGCCACCGAATTCAGCAGCCGGATGATCTATCCGGTCACTGCTTGGAAGAAAAGCAGGACCAGCGCTCAGCCTGAGGTATTCTTCACCGGCATAAGGCCAGACATGCTAATCCTGACATCTTGTAAGCCTTGCCGGCTGCCGGAGTTATTCAGCTCATCCGGCGCTCACGGGTAGGAGACTGTCACCGAATTGCATTTCACCAGTCCCGGCGCTTCGATACTGTAGACCGCCTCGTGGTTGCGGTAGAACATCGGCCGGTCGATTTTCTGGCGATGGCACAACTCCCCCTGGGCGGTCTGCCAGGTGTAAGTCACGTAAAGGTCTCCTTTCACCTGGTCCGGGTCCTCCACCTTGAAGCGCACGATGTTTTCCCCGTCGAATATCTGCGGGATCGACATGATCCCGTTTTCGAAGTAGGCCACTATCAACAGGTCGTTCAGGCCCGCCGGCTTTTCGGGACTGCCGCCGGCGAGCTTCACTCTCATTTGCCAGCGATAAGTGCCGTGGAAGCTGCTCAGTCCCTCGGCGGCATCGGCGCGGGTGAGCGTAGCCGAAAACTGGCCGGGCCGGCCGGCAATAGTGCGCCAGGGCAGCCATTCGTCCGGCTGAGCAACCGAATTCGGCTTGGGCGCCTGACTGCGGAAAGCAATCTCCACTTGGGCGTCTTTTCCCCCGGCCAGCTCGCCCTTGATCAAGCCGTCCACCATGATGTACGGTGAATAGAACTCGAGGATCCATTCCCCGCCCTCGGGGCCGGCCGGCCTGAGATAGGGAGCGGAGCCGGAGGTTTCGAGCCCGGAGCCGTCTATTTTGACTTCCTCGAGGTCGCCGCGGCCGAGGTCGGGCCGGTAGGTGAAACGGCCCCAAGCCTGGCCCAAAGACAGGTCTCCTTCCAGGTATTGGGGATAGCCGAGTCCAGCGGGGACGCGGGCCAGGTAGGGCTTCATCCACTTGAAGTTCGGGTCGTTCTTTTCGCCATCGGCCCCCACCATGCTCGCTCCCACCCGGTAAAAACGGCCCTCGGGCAGGAACATATCCTGATCCACCCTGGGGATGTACCATTTCCGGGCGCTGTTGTCCCAGTACCGTTCGATCGTGGTTCCCCGCGGCAGGCTGAACCGCATGTCGTGGAACCGGGCGCCCATTTTGTACTTGCGGTCGACGAAGACCACTTCCGGTTCGGTGCCGGCGGCGCGCCAGGCCCTCTCGCTGGGGAAAACCGGCTTGGGCTTGACCCAGAGCGCCCGCTCGAATTCCTTGCGGGGGAATTCGAAAAACGGCCTGGCCCGGTTCTCGAATTTCAGGTTGGCCAGGATGTTACGGTCATCGCCGATTCCATCCCAGTCGAGGATACGGGCCTCGGGCGAGTCCTTTTCGAGCAGGTAGTAGCTGTAACGGGCGTCGAACGCTCCCCAGTGGCCGTCCATCCGCAGACGGTACATGGTATGGTAGCCGCCGTCCTCGTGCATCACAATCACCCGGTCGGCAGCGGTCGAATCCTTCAGGTACTCCTGCCAGAAACCCTCGGCCACCATGCTGTGCGTGGCGCAGAAGCCCCAGCCGTAGACGAACATGTGCTTGTGCAGGTCGTTGACGTAGCCTTCCTTGCCCCAGGGTCCTTCGAAGGCGTGGGCCATCCCGCCCACTCCCTCGCAGAGCCGGTTGAACAGGCGCAGCCAGTTGTAGAAGGAGATCGCCCGGTCGCGCTCGGAGGAGCCGGTCACGCCGTCCAGACGAAAGATGTCGCGGCTCCAGGTCATCAGGTCGGTACATTCCGGCCAGCGGTCACTGACCACCAGCGGGCCCCGCACCTGGGCCGGCAGGCCGGTCGTCAGCAGCACTGTGACTGCCACCGCAGGGAAAATGGCTTTCAGGATGTTGCGCATGGGGTCTCCTCTTTGCGAGTATACTGTAGTTAGTAGTCGGTATTCAGTAGTCAGAAGGCCCTGCCCTGCTCCACCACCCAGGAATTCAGAATTCAGAATTCAGAATTCAGAATTCAGAAGCCGGAAGAGGCCGGCCGGCCATCCTCGCTTTACTACTTTGTCTCTTTGTCACTTTGTAACTTTGTCACTGTCTTTTCACTTTGTGCCTCTGTGCCTCTGTGCCTTAATGCCTTATCTTTCCTCCCTACCGGCTCAGCCAGCCGCCGTCCACCACCAGGACGTGGCCCTGGACGTAAGCGGCGGCAGCCGAGGCCAGGAACAACACCGCTCCCACGATGTCCTCGGGTTCGGCCCAGCGGCCTTGAGGGATACGTTCGATAATCTGCCGGCTGCGCACCGGGTCCTTCTCCAGCGGCGCCGTAACCTCGGTGCGCACGTAGCCCGGGGCCACGGCGTTAACCGAAATGCCGCGTGAGGCCCATTCATTGGCCAGGGACTTGGTGAGCCCGGCCACGGCGTGCTTGCTGGCGGCGTAGGCCGGGATGGTGAACCCGCCCTGGAAGCTCATGAGCGAGGCGATGTTGACGATCCGGCCATAGCCCTGAGCCAGCATCACCCTGCCGGCGGCGCGGCAAAGACGGAAAACCGCATTGAGGTTGAGCTCCAGTACCAGGGCCCAGTCCTCGTCGCTGAATTCTTCACAGGGAGCCCGCCGGGTGGTGCCGGCGTTGTTGACCAGGATGTCCAGACGGCCGAATTTATCCACCACCAAACGTACCACTCTGTCGGCGGAGTCCGGTTCGGCCAGGTCCTCGGTGAGCGCCAATGACCGCCTGCCGGCCTTTTCGATCTCCCGGGCGGTGTCCTGAAGCGCCTGGCCCCGGCTGACCACGGCTACGTCGGCTCCCGAGCGCGCGAGCCCGACCGCGCAGGCCCGGCCGATACCCCGGCTGGCCCCGGTGACCAGGGCAATCCTGCCTTCGAGATTGAATAGATCGGTCGACATTGTCCTTTTCCGGAGAGACCCGGCTACTTTTTCTGGAAACTTTCAACGCTTAATTTATATTAAGTGGACTTCGCTTTCAACCTCGGTCTTTTTAACTTGCTGTCAACCAGCAGCCGGCAGGGAATCCGTGGCTGGTTCTTTTATCATCCGGACGTTTCCGGTCAGTGTTGCTGTTTACAGAAATGACTCTGACTTTAAGCTCGGTTATATTCGGCTCCCGGGCCTGGCGAAAAGAACGCAGCCTATGGCCGACGGAGGTGCAAGGTGCTGAAAAAGAACATCCGGATCGAAATGTGGCCGGCCGGATCGGAACAAAAGCTGACTGCCGGCGCGGAGCCCTTCGCGCCGGGCAGCCTGCGGGAAATTGCCCGTGAGCTAAGCCGCCGGACGTCTGAGACAGATGGACAGGAGCCGGTCAACCCCGCTCTCGAACACCTCGGCTCCCTGCCGGAAGCCCTGGTGAAAGACCTGTTGAACTTAATCTGAAGCTCCGGGAAAAATGAATAAAGTCTACCTGCATCTGGCCAATCCCTACCAGCCGCTGACCAGCGACAAGTGCCTGATCTGGCTGGCCGGGACTTTCGCGGCCAAGGGGTGCCCGCTGGCCTCCGTGGACCGGCCGGTTGCGCCCGGCATGGATGAGCTGCTTTTGACCAACAGCCGGCGGATGGCTCCCGGAACGGCTGAGGGCACCGTGTTCCGCCTGACCAGCTCCTCGGACCGGCTGAACCGGCTGATGCTCGTGCTGGGCCGTCTTTACGGCAAAAGCCGATTTTACCACGCCACCACGCCGGCCGGGTCGAACGAGTTGGTCCAGCGGCTGGTGAGTCTGTTCAAGCGGCCGTTCCGGAGTCCTGTTCCACTGTCCGGCCCCGGGGGAACACAGACGCGGCTACCGGACAGCGAGGCTGTCCCGGCCGGCAGGCGTATCGTGTTCCGGGTGAACGTGGACTGGGATGAGCGTGGTTTCGAGCTGCTCGAACGCTGGTGCGACAGATTCCGGCTGGAGGTCACCCTGGCGGTGGCGGGCAGCGAAATCCAGGGACGGACCAGCCGGGTGCTGGCCTTCCTGAACCGGCCGGGAGTGGATACTGCCAGCCACTCATTCAGCCATTACGTGGTGCTGCCCAGCCGGAGCCGGGACACCCAGCGCCGGGAGATCGAGGACAACCAGATGTTCCTGGAAGACCTGACCGGCGGAAAAATAACCGGTTTCGTGGCGCCCTACGCCAAGTACGACAGGCGGACGTTTGAAATCCTCAGCGAGCTTGGCTACCGGTGGTTCATCCGCAGCTGGACTCCGCACCCGGTGCCCATGCAGGGCACGGGCCTGGTGGACATCGGCATGAGCTTCTTTTTCAATCCCGGCTGGGAAACCACCATCTGGAACCGCCTCGCCTACTCCGACCTCGCTCTCCAGCTCCACCTGCGCGACCTGGCCCGGCTGGGCGACCGCTTCGAGCGCCTGCTCGAAGAACTCACCGGCCGCGGGGTGCGGCTGGTCAACTGCGCTACTTTCCTGGCCGAAACCGGGGACAGGATCGCCGATGTCTCTTCCCAGACAGTTAGGTGAGGTCCGGGAATGGATGGAAAACAGCGGAAAAAGATCTACAGCAGATGGATGGAGTATGCTCCCGAAAGATGGTGGGGAGATTTCGTCGACATCCGCTTTTTCCTGGCTCACCGGCTGCGCGAGCTGCGGGGAAAAACAGTTCTGGATGTGGGAGCCAACATCGGCGTAATCGCATATGAAATGGCCGAAAACGGCAACCGGGTGGTCGGGCTCGACACCGACTGTCAGGCGCTGGAAATTTTCCACCGGCTGTTCGCACATAAGGGTTGGGATACGGAGACGGTTTGCGGATCGATGGAGCGGCCGCCATTTGCCGGCGAAACTTTTGATACGGTCGTATTGGGCTGGTCTCTTTATTGCCTTGGGAACGATGAGAGGAAAGCCCGGGCGCTCGAACGACTGGCCTCGCTCGTCAAGCCCGGCGGAGCGCTGTATTTTGTCGAGGCCAACCGGCGCTGCTACATCCAGGGCCACGGACAGGAATGCTTCTGGACCGTGGCTGAGGCTTGTAAATTCCTTGAATCAGGCGGCTTCAGGATAAAAGAGGTGGTGGGCTGGAATCCCCTGCCTTCACTGGTATTCTGGCTTCCCTGGCGGCTCAAGAATGCCCTGCCGCGCAAACTGGTCATGTTGCTCTACCCTCCCGGCAGATTGGTCCGATTTCTTCCCGGCTGGTACGCCTTCTTCAAGTGGATCGGCAGCTGTGCCTTTGCCTGGAAGTATTGCCGGTCTTATTACATCCATTGCGTAAAGACCGCAACGCCGCCGCCAGCCAGCGGCAATTCGTGACGAAGAGCGGAATCAGCGGAAGGATAAGCCTCGCCGGCTTACGATTCAGGCAGCCGGTGCCTTTTTCAGCACCGCCAGGAAAATCGCACCTGAGCGTGGGAAAAGTCTCCGCATCATTTTTTCATAGCTTCGCGCCGGTAAACTGTCTCTCTCAACTTCTCCGCCGAGATAGCAGTAGGTATCAAGCTCCACCATTTCGTACCCCGTCAGCAGATTGTCCGGGGCAAAGCCCTCGCGCGCCCGGATATCCGTAATCAGCTTGATTTCTTCCGGCAGCAGCTCCATTTCCAGCGCCTTTTCCGCCAGCAGGATCCGGTTGATTTCCGCGGTCATCCTCTCGTGCTCATTGGCCGCCTCCACCCGGCTGCGGAATAAGGACCGGGCCAGTTTCTTCAACCGGTTGAAACTCGAATATTTCAGCGCCAGGCTGTCGATCAGCACGCGAGGCGCGGTCAGCCGGCTAAACCCTTTGAGCAGAGGGTTGACCAGAAAGTACCGGTTGGGCTCGTGGCCGATCACGACCAGTCCGCCAGGCTTGAGCAGCCTGTCCAGCTCACCCAGGAATCCTGCCGTATCCTTGATATGGTGCAGCACTGAATTCAATGTCACGATGTCGATAGTTCCTGATTCCGGCAGGATGCGCAACGGCGCGGCGGGATCAATCTTCACAAAGTCGAAAGTGCACCTGAAATTTCCGGCCAGGAGGTTATTGCGAGACTGGTCGAGCATGCCGGCGGAAACGTCCGAACAGATGAACCGGTCGCCTTCCTTCAGGTTGGGCGCCACAGCCAGAGGCACGAACCCGGTGCCGCTGCCCACGTCGAGTACGGTGAGCCGTCGCTGGAGATTGAAATAACGCCGGCCGACTGCTTCCCACCTGAGTTTCTCCCTGACCGTGATCTCCGGGTGCGACTGATGGTAACGTCCGCTGAACAGGTCATGGTAGAGCTCGTTGACCCTGACTACGAGTTTTTCCGGATACTGACGGCTGCCAAGGTCCATGATCTGCTCCTGGATATTTTCGAGAGACACGCGGCCATCGATCAAATCAGGCCGGGACAACAGCTATCTATCTTAATCCACATTCAGTATTTTGCAAACATTACCGTGCCGCGATATCGACTGGTCTTTCAAGCACGGCTGGTTACCTTGACCGCAGCCGGGCAGCCGGTGCCGGGGTGATTGCCGCCATAGCTGGGCTGCGGAAGCTGTAATCCGGGTAATCGAACCTGGCAACGACCTTTAGGCCCGGGTGTTTATCGTCGGCTGTTCGAAGGAGAAGGCCTGAAGAAGGAAGCCGACTGCGGGTCCTTGGAAGCGCCGACTTTTTTTGGCTGCGGTTCTTGACTGGTTCGAATCTTTGTAATATGTTTTAACTTCAATCCTATCAAGGACTATTAAATATAAAAAGCGTCCCTGACAGTTCCTTTTATCGTTTTCCGGCAGTCATCCCCGGACTAAAGAGTATATGCAGGAAGAGGAATGAATAAGTACGAGGTACATATAATCGATAAACCTGATCTGGGCTGGGACGAAACTCTCCTTGAGGGAGAGACCGAATCATTGACTCTGTACCAGACTACTTATTGGGCCAGCCGCCTGATAGACTTTTCAGGCTTCCGGCCGCTGTATTTATCAGTCTGCCGGAGCGGAAAGCTCTTGCTGAAGCTGTTACTCTTTTCCTGTTCTCCTTTCCATCTAAAAGGGCCGCGGAACAGATTAAAGCACACCGCTTTGTCTCTTCTTTCCGGAAGATTCGGAACTTTGCTGTGGTACGGGGAGCCTGTGTCTTTCAGTGGAGCAGATCAGGCAGCATACTTCTGTCTGGCCGAGGCTGTGGACAACTATGCACGAAAAGAGAGACTTAAGCTGATATCGGGCGAATGGCCGATCGCCATGGGTCCGGCACTTCCAGGTCACTGGAAAACCAGGAAATGGGCTTCTTTCAAGGTGGATTTGACCCCGGAGCCTGAAATAATATCGGCCGGCTTTAAACCCGCGGCGCGAAATAAAATCAGAAAGGCGTTGAATGATGGAATCACGGTGCGAAGGATTAAAACAATCGAAGAGTTAAAAACCTATTACAATTTTGCCGAAAATTGCGCAAAAAGGTATGAGAAAACGATGTACGGATTTAAAGATTTTGAGACTATGTGGCGGTATTTTCGTCCATCTTGTATTTATGAAACCTTTGTGGCTGAACACCAGGAGAACATGATCGCCGGATTATCGGTCTGGGGTTACGGTGCCTCTATCGCGGAGCTGGGATCGTTTCAGTCTGAGCGAAGTTATCAGGAAAAACTTAACGGCCCGGACCTGATCAAGTGGCAAATCATCCAGTGGGCCCACGAAAACAAGCTGCGTTCCTTTGACCTGGCAGGCATAAACCCTGATCCAAAAACGGAAAAAGAAACAAATATCCGCCGGTTCAAGGAGAAGTGGGGTGGAACTTATTATGAGTATTTAAGTATTTTGCCATAATTGAGAATGCGGCCTGAGGAGAAACCTGTAGAGGAACCAGGCCTCCTTTGCGGAATCTATGAAAAGCCTTGGCAAAGAAGTCATAAACCGCCCAGGCTCCGCCTCGTTCAGTCTCCTGCCGGATGCATTCCCCTATTCCAGAACTTTCCTGTACACTTCAAGCAGCCGTGCAATGACTACGGGCAGGGCGTGATTCTTCAAGATCCATTCTCGTCCACGCCAACCGATTTCCGTCCATTTTACCCGGTTTTCGACCAGGTACGAAATCGACTCCTTGATTTCAACCACGGTAAAACCACTCAGCACCGGGGGCTTTTCCGGATAACTGCCGCTCTGCAGCGGGTAGGTGGAAACAACCGGCTTGCCACAGGCCAATGCTTCCAGACTCACCAAACCCATAGCCGGGCTGCCGAATTGATCGAGTACGATATCGGCGGCATTATAATAATCCACGAGCTGACGGTGAGGCAGTCTCGGCAGAAAATTGACGCGTTTCAGTCCGAGTTTTCGGATCAGCGCCAGCATCTCTTCGTGAGCGGGACTGAAACTTTTGTTTTCAATCAGATAAAGGCTCAGCGGATACCTGTCCTGCAATTCGGCATAGGCTTCGAACAGCTTGTCGTTACGTTTTTTATGCTGAAATCTGGTCGGATGAAACAGCTTGACCGTATCCTCATCCTCACCGTGCGGCTGAATATCGTCCTTAGGGCGGAAGTGATCCGCCTCGACCGGGTTCGGCAGGAAAGTCACCTTCCCCAGGTCCACACCGAAGCCGGCCAACACTTCCAGCAGGTTCGGGGTGGAAACGCAGATGTGCCCGGTCCGGTGCATTGCCTTGATCATCAGGCCGCCCAGGAAGGAATCTCCGGAGGCGAGCTCCAGCAGGTCATCGCCGTGGAAGTGGGATACATTGAGCCTGCCGATTTGCCCCAGGAGAATGTTATACATGGCATGGGCGTGAAAGATGTCGAATTTCCAGTAACGTCCGAACAGCCGGCTCAACAGGACTGTCTGGGTCAGCGTCCGGAACGGCGTGCGGATAATGTCCACCCCTGCCTGGGATTCTTCCACATCAGCAGGCTTGGGCATCAGCGCCAGCCGGGCATCGACACCCTCGGCTCGCAGCCCCTTGGTCAGAGTCCTCGCCACGTTGGCGATATCTCCCACCTGGATGACTTTCATCTAATACTCCGGCTGTGTATAATCGCAGCAGCCTCTTCAGTTCCCCGAATTTCACAGCTATTATTCAGGTTCAGAATCAGATCGGAATTCCGGTAGAAAAAAATCGGCAATTGAATATTTTCGGCGAATCGAATCCGTCTGAGCCTGTGACATGGATTTTCGCCGTATAACGGCCGGGAGCTTCCGGAAGAGAACCGCTAAAGGATTTGGAAGATGAGACCCGGAACCGGGACATGGACAATAATGCGATTGACCTGGAAGGGATTCCGGGCCAAGAGACCGGGATGAATTTTCCGGAGAGCACTCTTGGGCCGTAAGCTGTCATTCCGTCTCGTATTCCAGCAGACAGTCGTAGTCGAGGCTGCCGTGGAAGCGGGCGTAGATTCCCACACTGGCTCCATCCACTGTCACCTCGCCGCCGAATACGCTGTCCACGCTGGCGAGTTGTTCCCAGCGGTCATCGACTACCACCGCCGCGTTCACCGCATTCGGCACCTTGATTTTGAACGAAACGATTGCGCCCCGTTTCAGCCTGCCCTGCAGCGGCTCATAAAGGCAGGCCCGGTTCGACAGGAACTTTTCGTAAACCAGCGGGAAGCCGATATTCTCCCCCTCTCCCGCGGAGGCCAGCACCTTGTAGTTCAGAGTTTCTTTATACGGTTCCTCGCTGCCGTTGACCTTGGAATACAGTCTCAATACGTATTCTCCGGGGCGCGGAAACACCGCTTTGACCCGGCTTCCGCCTTGCTCGTTCTGAATGAAAGTGTAATTGCCCTCCAGCAGCTGACCGCCTCCTATCAGGTCGGCATCCAGAAGCAGGCTGTCCGGAGCTCCGATACTAATCTCGACCTCCCCGCCGGTCTGGATGATCGCGCCGGGATGAGTGTTCAGGTGCATGCCGTATTTATAAAACGCGGGCCAGAGGAATGCCAGGCCGATAAATTCATCTTTCGTCACCTTCCGGTCGATAAACTGCCAGGCAGGGTCCTCGGGGTAATGAGTGTAGACCAGCTCAGCCGGCGGAGTGAGAAAATAGTAATCCTCGAACTCCGAAACGAACTGGCCCCGCTCATCGGGATGGCCCGCCCCCCAGGTACAGTCGATCATCTTCCATTCGCCATTCAAATACACCGCGTTCCAGGCGTGATTACTTTTATCGAATCCCGAAGCCACCCGGTAGCCGAAACCCTTGGCGAAGCCTTTGATCTTCACGATTTTGAAACTGGTATCCTTTTGAGTCAGATCGGTGATCTGCTGGACACGCTGGACAATGGCCTTTTGAGTCAGATCGGTCATCTGCTGGACACGCTTGGCCATGGCTTCCATCAGCAGGGAATAGCCGTCGCAGTTGGCAATTCGTTTCTGCAGCACCATTTCCGGAGTGAGTTCCTCGCCAGCGGCCTCCGGCTGCCCGGTCCCCTCCTTGTTTGCTGTCTTTACTTCGGCTGGAGCGGTTTCGATCCGAGTTGAAGAGGCCTCCTGCTTGTTTTCAGGCTTTTCTTCGGCCGGGGTAATTTCGAATTGGGTGGAAAATGCCGCGAAGAAGCCCTCGCTGTCGTAGACGATGTTGGCCGTGATCCAACGGAATATGGCTCTCAACATCTCCGCTTCGTTATGGGCCGGCCGCACCAGGTAGTCGACCAGAGAATCAAGGTTGGAAACGATCTCCGGCGGTGCGTTCAGGGCGTGACGGTCAATCTCGTCGAATTCCCCGGCCCGCAGCAGCGAAACCGGGATGACCAACACGCTGAACACCGCCAGCAACAAAGACCGCCGACTGGAGAACACCCGGTTGATATGCATGTCACTTTCCCTCGAGTGTGGTTTCTGACCGGTACTCTGCGGGATGTCTTGCAGTGTAGATAAAATAAATCCGCGCAAATTTCAATCTTAATTATGCAGAAATATGGGTAAGCATTGAAGGCTCGTATCAGGAGTCCATCCGCACCTGGCGTCAGACCTCGTCCTGTTCGAGCAGCTTTTGGAGACGGGGGCCGAGTGCGCCGCATTTCAGGTGCTCCACGGTCCCGCCGCCGGCAGCGTGAACCTGGACCTTGACGAAAAGCAGGTGCTCGCAGTAGAAATCTTCCTCCAGGCTCCGGCGGCAGTAAATCGAATGGGGGCTGAAATTTCCGTCCGGCGCAGGCGTGGCCGCAGCGGAATCGAAGGGGCACCAGTCGATAATTTTCTGCAGCTTTTCGCCGAAATCCGGCTTCAGCAGCTCCATCATCCGGAACAGTTGTGCCAGGTTCGAAATAATTTCCCAGGAAAACCCACCGTTATTCCGGTAGAGACGGGCCAGGCCGGAGAGCAGCTCGACCAGTCCCACCCGCCGGCTGAATCGCTTGCCGAGCACGCTTAGCTGACCAGGCGTGAAATTGTAGCGCACTCCATGGGGCAGATGAGAGATCATTTCGTCCAGCAGATCGCAGAAATAGAAGATGACCGTGCTGCGGTGAGCCGTATCGTCGAGATTGGGGCAATGGTGGTTATCCACGATGTGTGCGATTTCCATCTTGTGATAATCGCTCATCGCCACTTCCTGGCGCTCGAACAGACTGCAACCCTCAGACTGATGAGCCTTGACGAACCCGGTGAGCTCGCTTTCGCTCATCTCGTCCAGCTTCTCGAGGTTGGGATAGGGGTCGGTAGTGAAAATCCCCATGTCGTGGATCAGGGCGGCGGTTCCCAGGCTCATCAGGGCGATTATGCTCCAGCCCATTTTCAAGCCCAAAGCCAGCGAGAGCAGAGTCACCCTGAAGCTGTGGTCGATTATCAAGTCCACCGAGCTTTTAGCCGGAGAACTGTTGAACTTGGCATTGTAGACGACCCGTATAATGTCCGGGTTGGAAAACAGCAGCTCCATGACCCGCATGACTTTGACCTGTATCTCGCTTTGAGCCAGGAAATCGGGGCAAAGCCTGCCGGATCTCACTTCCTGGGCGATCCGCTGCAGGTCGCTGTCCAGCACCGTCTTGATGTATTCGAGGGCAAATTTGTCATCGGCGATGAAGATCCGGTTTTCGATGGGCACGATCTGCTGGGAGAACTTCTGGATGGATTCGATCACTCTTTCAGTCAGTACGCCATCGCCCAGGTCCCAGCGGGTAATTAGATAACTGCCCGCCTTGAGCTCGATGTCCTTATCCAGCCGCATGCCGGGAATCAGATGTTCGGTACTGACCAGCATTACTACGCCCTGCTCTGTGTTGCAAGAATTATTGGAATTGCGACATCTCAATATTGAGGCTTCAGCGGACCTGGCGCAAGATGTATCCCGGCCATTGAAAAATTTTATCTGCGTCGCAACCGCCGGTAATAACTACTTCGGTAAATTGTGTTATCTGGTTTAGAATTTTAGCCGACAACGACTTGTGATTTATTTTAGTATTTGCGAAAAATCTTAAATATTAATTATCAAATCTTGTTCTGTTTAATAATATAAAAAGTCACGGCGTTTTGGAAGTAGGGGAAAGCCGCCATTGCGAAATTTTTCGAATCCGGGCCGCTTTTTGAGTGCTGTCTACTCCAAAACGGTTGATCCTCGATTAACTTTGTTGTCTAATATAAAAGCGGCCCGTCAGGTTGACAGGCCGCCTCACATTCATGGCGGAGAGGGAGGGATTCGAACCCTCGGACGGGGTTACCGTCACACGATTTCCAATCGTGCCCCTTCGGCCAGCTCGGGCACCTCTCCAGGATTCTTCCTTATTCTCAGATTACCCGGCCGGATAACCAGCTCCGGCCGGACGCTAATCTAAGCCGGCCACCGATGGGTGTCAAGCCAGTTCGGCCTTCTCCGCCCGGATAACCCGGCCCCCTCGGCTTGCCTAAAACATCTGGAACTTCCTTATCTTTCACCGGTATAACCGGAAAACCGAATACGTCAGCTACCGGTCTCCCTCCCGCAGCTCATTCCGGGCATTCATCCATGGAGAACATCCAATAATGCCAGTAAATTACCGGGGTTACGGCGAACTTGACAGACCCGGCCGCTCTGGCTACCTTGCTGCGGCATGGAAGTTTAATCTTGTCTGTCACTTGACTTGACCCGGGCCATGCAAAATAACCGTCTTTCCCGACTCTCGGCTTACCTGCCGGCCCTGCTGCTGGCCGCTGGAATCGCCGCCCCGGTTTTCGGGCAGACCGCGGCCAAGATCGAGGGCACGGTCCGGGATTCGGCCACCGGCGAGGCGCTGGCCGGGGTGCAGGTGCTGGTGGAAGGCACCCGCCTGGGCAACGTCAGCGCCGCCGACGGCTACTATTTCATCCTCAACGTGCCGGTGGGCAAGCGCTCGGTTACTTTCAGCCACACCGGCTACCGCAGCCAGACCGTAGCGGGGGTTTCCCTTTCAGCCGGTCACACCACTACCGTGGATGCGGCGCTGGAGCCGGGCGTGATCGAAATGGAGGGGATCACGGTGCAGGCGGGCGATGAGCCGCTGGTGCCCCGCGACAACGTCCAGACCGCTCAGCACTTCAACTCCGCCACCGCCCGGGACATTCCCGCCGAAACCATCGAACAGATAATCAGCCTGCAGGCCGGGATCGCCACCGACCCTTACGGCCAGTTCAACATCCGCGGCAGCCGCCAGGGCCGCCAGGCGGTCTATATCGACGGCATGCTGGTGCGCAGCTTCAACGAGCGCCCATACGCCGCGGACAACACCCCGCTGGAAGTCGCCACCAATGCCATCGAGGAGGTGAGCGTCATCACCGGCGGATTCAGCGCCGAATTCGGCCAGGCTGGCGGCGGAGTGGTCAACGAGGTGACCCGGGAGGGCGGTGACCGGACCAGCGGCACCCTCAGGCTGACCAGCGACGGCTTCATGCCGCGCGGCCACGATTACGGTTACAACCGTCTGCAGGCCGATGTGGGCGGGCCGCTGCCCCTGTTCGGCCAGGCCGCCTGGTTCGTCTCGGCCGAAGTGCTGGGCCGGGCCGACCGCTCCCCCACCGGCGGCGGGTTCCGCGGTATCGACCAGGCCTTCCTGGACAAGCTAAACCAGATGCTGACCACCCTGAGCCTCTACGATCCAGGTTCTCCGGCCAGCCGCGAGGGTGGGGGTGCGGTGGATGCGGACGGCCTGAACCCGGGCATCCAGCCGCTCGACCAGTTCTCCTTCGCCAACGTCTGGTTCGAGGACACCAACCATGACGGCGTGGGCGACACCCGCCGCTTCATTTTCGGCGACACTTTCGACGGCCCGGACGCGGTGCCGGGCACCCTGGACGACAAACGGCAGGCCAGCTTCGCCGGCGTGTTCCGGAACTCCAATCCGGCCCGGCTCCCGGGCAACGGCGATGACCAGCTTTCGGTGGCCGGGAAGTTCACCTGGTACCAGACCGACAATCTCAAGTGGCTGGCCACCGTGCAGACCAGCCGCAAGCAGCGGCGTTCCTACATCCATTCCAACATCTTCAACAACCCGCTGCGCACCAACATCTCCGCCCGGATCAGCACGTTCAACGGCACCGCGGGTTTCGACTGGATTCTCAACCAGAACGCCCTGCGCAACACCAACCTCAAGCTGCGCGCCAATATCTTCCGCAACCTGCTGGACGTTGGTACTCCGACCATCGAGTCCCTGAAGAGACAGACCTGGGGTGGATTCGGGCTGACTGACATCGTGCTTATCGACGAGGATCGCACCGCCTACAACGACACTTACCGCAACTCGACCAATAACGGCTTGGAGGACGAACAAAAGGATCCGACCGGCGCCAGTTCGCAGAGCGAGCGGGACCGCGGCTTGTGGCCCTCGGCCACGCCCGGAGCCAACATCCCCTTCGCCACTTCCATCACTCAGTTGCCCGAGGGCCGGGGCGGCTATTCGACCCTGTTCCTCAACAGCGGCCTGTTGACCAACCTGGAGAACAGCTTCGAGGACCGGCTCTCGTTCAAGGCCGACCTCGAAAACCAGCTCGGCCGTATCCTGCGGATCAAGACCGGCGTGGACTTCAAGGGCTTTCACATCGCCGAGCGCGATTTCAGCCACACCGGCGGCGTGTTTCAGGACTACTACGACATCCGCCCGGTTCTGGCCTCGGCCTACGCGCAGAACATCGCCGATTTCGGCGACCTGGTCCTGGACTACGGCCTGCGCCTGGATTACCTGGATTACAACACCGACTTCCCGCGGGTGATCGGTGAGAGCCTGCCCGGGGACCCGCTCTACAAGCCCCAGGCGCAGACCTTCCTCAGTCCCCGCCTTTCGGTGGCTCACCCGGTTACCGACCGCTCCCAAATCAGGCTCAGCTACGGCCACTTTTTCCAGGAGCCGAGCTTCAAGGACGTCTTCTCCCACTCGAACCAGGACTTCCGTTTCGACCTGGGCGGCAACACCAACAACATTTTCGGCAACCCGCATCTGGAAATGAGCCAGACGATCATGTTCGAGATGGGCTTCACCACCATCCTCTCCGACAAGATGCGGCTGGATTTCGTGGGCTACCACAGCGAGAGTAAAGGCGATCAAGCCGTCCGGCAGATAACTCCGCAGGAGCTTCTCGAACTGGGCGGGGTGGCGGACCGGAACTCCACCCGCAGCAACGCCATCCTGAGCGTCTACACCAACCGGGACAGGGTGAGCACCAAGGGCCTGGAAGTGACCTTCGCCCGCCGGATGGGAGATTACTGGGGACTGAACGCCGCCTACACGTTGAGTTTTCCGCGGGCTACCAGCAGCGATCCCCAGGAGTACATCCTCACTTTCGGCCGGCAGACCTTCTTCGACCCGGTGACCGGCAAGCGCGGAGTCCAGCCTCCGCCGCGGCAGCTCACGCCCATCGACTACGACCGCACTCATCAGCTCAACCTTCAGTTCGACTTCCGCCTGCCGCGCCTGTTTGCCGCGGGCGGCCGGCCGGACTTGATCTTCCGCGACGTTCACGGCTACGCCACTTTCAGCTTCGCCACCGGCCAGCCATACACCGCCCTGGCGCAGAACGGTCATCCGGTAAGCATGAACAACAACGAGCGGGGGCCGAGCTACAAAACTCTGGACCTGCGGATCAACAAGCCGCTGAACGTGCCGGGATCGCGCTGGCGTGTCGCGCTGTTCGGCGAAATCCACAACCTGTTCAACTGGAAAAATTACAATATCGATTATATCAACTCCACCACCGGCAGCGCCGGAGTCGATGCTTACATGCAGGACGAGGCGTTCAACGACCGGCCCGACTTCACCGACTCCAGGGGCGAAAAGACCGACCGGCTCAGCTTGTCCGACCAGATGGACAACCTGCCTGGCGACGATGCGGTAGATCTGGTCAAAATCCAGGACATCGACGGCGACGGGTTCATCAGCAAGAACGAGATCGTGGCGCTTAAACTGGCCAACATGCTGGCCAGCCTCGACGACCCGCGCGCTTACATGCGGCCGATCGAGGTGAGGCTTGGAATCACGGTGGACTTCTGAAGGGTGACCGCTTGACGAGCTCGATAGTAAAATACGCTTCCCTTTGCGCAGTCCTGGCCGGACTCCTGCCGATGACGGCCCGGCTGGAGGCGGCCCGTCCCGGCGTGAAGCAGAAAGCCAGCGCCGGGCCCGGCCTGGCCGCCTTCCAGACCCGGATCACCACCGGCAACCGGATCGAATTCAACATGGCCAACTCGGGCTACCTGGCGGTGGACCCCAACCGGGGCAGCGTCACTCCCGGCGGCTTCTGGCCCACCGGCAGCGAGGACGCTTACATCTTCGCCGCCGGCCTGCACGTAATGGGCATCATCGATTCCGACGGCGACGGGATTCCGACCGACATCGTCGAAACCCAGCTTGTTTTCGATGCCGAGTGGCGGGAGGGCAGGCCCGGCGAGGACGCCGACGATCCCAAGAGCCGTCTCTATTTTTCGACCACGCCCTTAGACCTGGACGAATGGCCCGCCGAATTCAGGATTCAAGATTCGAACCCGAACAGCCCGACTCTCGGCCAACTCATTCCGGATGTCCGCAGCCAGCAGGACGTAGTGTCGATCTACACCGATATCGACGGCCCGATCAACACCTCTGCCGGCGCCCTCCGGCTGGGCGTGAAGGTCCAGCAGCACGTGCTGTTCTACAGCCTGCACGACCTGGAAGACATCATGTTCGTGATCTGGGACGTGTTCAATGTCAGCGACTTCGTCACCGATCCCGACATCGTCCCGGGCTACGACATTATCGAAGCCTACGTCAACATCAAGGACGACTTCGACATCGGCGAGAACGCCTTGGACGACCGCTGCGCGGTGAGTCCGGTGCGCAACATGTCGATCGCCTTTGATTCGGACTTCAAGGAAGCGGCATTCAGCGGCCCGCCGGCCTTCCTGGGCACCAGCTTCCTCGAAAGCCCCACCGACAAGGACGGTATCGACAATCCCGATCCGCTCTTTCCCCAAGGCAACGGGCTGTCCGATGAAACCTACGGCGAAATCGTGGCGGCCGGGATCAAGGACCCGCGCACCAGCCTCTTCCTCGAGTTCGACCAGGACGTGCTGAACGAGAGCGCCGAGCGGATGAGCCTGTTCACGGTCAACACCAACGGCGGCGAGCGGCCCGACCCGCAGGACGACGCCGAGGCGTACCGTATCCTCTCCGGCGACCCGCACGAGGTGCGCGTGCCGGTCTACGATCCCTATGCGAACCTGATCCTGGCTGATGTAGTGAGCGACCTGCGGCAGAACATCGTCAGCGGTCCCTTCGACCTGCTCAACACTCCGGACGCCGAGGCCAAGCGGGTGGTGGCCGCCTTTTACTTCGCCCGGCCGGCCAAAGCCGAGGTCGACCTCAACAACCTCACAGTCGCCGGCGAGTTTAAGCCGATAATCGAGCTTTCGGCGGTGGCCCGCGAAGTGCACCGCAACGGCTTCATCGTACCATCGCCGCCGCCTCCGCCCAACATGAAGCTCATTCCCGGAGACAGGCAGGTCACCATCACCTGGGACGATACCCCGGTGGAAACGGTTGACCCGTTTGCCAGCACCGGCATTGCCGCCGCTTATCCGCCGGTCGAGCAGTTCCCAGGCCTGAGCTATAGAGAGCGGGACTTCGAGGGATTCCGCGTCTACCGCTCCCTTACCGGCAATCCCGACGATGCCAAGCTGATCGCCCAGTACGACCTGGACGACCAGTACCAGACCTACGAGATCACGCGCGCGGTCAGGACCAGCCAGGGCCTGGACGACGTGGTGGAGGAAATCCCGCTGGGTTCCAACACCGGCCTGGCTTTCAGCTTCACCGACCGCGGCGATGACATCGGCGGGCTGGTCAACGGCGTGCCGCACTTCTACACGGTGACCGCCTATGACTTCAACCCGGTTCTGATAGGCGATGAATCGTTGGAATCCAGTATCAACTTCCGGCGTCAGGATACCCAGGGCCGATTTTACCAGATGGCTATCCCGCGCACTTCATCCTCCACCTTCATCTCCGGTTCGGGAACCTGGAAGCAGGTGGACGGTTCCGGCAACGAGGTAACGGAAGGTGAACCGCCGGCCTGGGTAATCCGGTACGCCATCGGCGGCGACAACACCTACGGCGGGGTGGTAGTCGAGTTTACCACGCCGATCCCTCCCACCACCGGCGCCTTTTCCTTCGAGAAGAGCCAGGTGGTGGTGATCGACCCCGAAAACGTGCCGGAGCTGGGCGGCTACCTGGTGGTGGACTCGATAGAGCACACCAATAAGGACCCCCGCAACCACGTGCATTACGTGCACTTCGAGGACCCCCTGGGCCATTCCACCACCAACGGCACCTTCACCATTCCCTGGCACGAGATCGAGGGGCTGTATCCGGGTGATGAAATGGTCGACCAGGAGGAGCCGTTCGTGTTCAGCGGGCCGCTCGTTTCAGACGGCCCGCTGTTCAACGGTACGGCCTTCTTCCGCGAGGGCGGGTTGGGCTGGGCCAAGGTGGCGCCCCTGCAGATCAAGCCCGCCGGCAGCGATTCCATCCTGCCGCTCGTTACCGGGGATGCCGGCAGCTACGAGCGGCCGGCCCTGCTCACCTTCCCGCCCTTCCTGCTGCGCCAGCCGCTGGTGGCCCTGCAGCTCAACGGCTTCGTTTCCAAGACTCTCAACGTGGCCGGCCAGTTCACCCCCGGCTCGATCGTGATCGACTGGGTCACCGATACAAAAATAGAAGTCCGGGACCAGGCCAACAACGTGCCGGTGCGCTTCAACGAATTCGTGGCTGACGGCTGGGGCTTTCTGCCGCTCAATCAATTCAGCTACAAGGAAATCTATCAGGACCAGATCGAGACGCCCAAGGAGCAGCGGGTCACCAGGCTGGCGCGTGAGGCGGTCTACGTGCCGGACTCCGAGGTCGGCGGGAGCACCGAAAGGCTGAGCCTCTACGTGCGGGGAGTCGAGCTGGAGCTGAGAGGCATCGTTTTCAGGCCCAAGGCCGGCGACCGGTGGATTCTGAACATGGCTTTCCTCAAGATACCCAACCAGAGCGTACGCTTCAGCGCTCCGTTCGCCGGCATGCGCATCGCGCTCAATCTCACCCCGGCCCAGAAGTCCAGCGTGCCGGGGCGGCTGTCGCTCATAAAAGTGGTGCCGAATCCGTATATCGCCTCAAGTCTTTTCGATTCCGGACCCAACAAGCGCTCGATCATGTTCACCCATCTGCCGCTACGGGCCGAAATACGCATCTACACCGTGAGCGGCAACCTGGTGAACGTGCTTAGTCACGGTCCCGGCGAGCAGGGTTCGGTGGGATCGACCGGCGACCGCAACAGCGGGCAGTATTCGTTCGACCTCACCACCCGTTTCGGCGACCAGATGGCAAGCGGGATTTACTATTTCCACGTCCAGGACCTGGAAACCGGAGAAAAGACTCTCGGCAAGTTCAGTATCATCCAGTAGACGGGAAACTTTGGGATGCTGCAGAGAATAGATAAAACGATCGTCTTACTGGCCCTGGCCGCGGCGCTGGCTGCTTCGCCGGCCGCGGCGGCATCCGGGTATGCGGGGATCGGCTCGTCCAACCCGGGAGCGGGGCGGGTGGAGGGCCTGAGCGGAGTGGGTACGCGCGCGGCCGAATTCCTCACCATCCCGGTGGGTCCGCGCGGAGTGGCCATGGGCGGAGCCTTTTCGAGCGTGGCCGATGACATCACCGCTATCTACTGGAACCCGGCCGGCCTGGGTTTCCTCGACCGCCCGGAAGCCTTCCTGGCCGCGATCGAAAGGCCGCTGGATATCCGTTATACTTACGGGGCCGTGGCCGTGCCGGTGTGGGGCGAGCGGATGGTGCTGGGCGCCTTCCTTTCCGTGCTTACCAGCGGCGACCAGGAGATCACCACCGAATTCCAGCCCGAGGGCACGGGGGCTTTCTATAGCGCTTACAGCCTCTCCGCCGGCGGCACGGTCGCCTATAACTTCAGCGACCGCTTCAGCGCGGGCTTGACGGTGAAGAACGTGCACGAGGCCATTTTCGGGATCACCCAGGATGCCATCGCCTTCGACATGGGCACCAATTACCACGAGGAAGTGCTGGGGGTCCCGTTCCGGCTGGCTTTCATCCTCTCAAACCTGGGCACCAACCTGACATTCGGCGGGGACAAGCTGAGAGTTACGGTAGACCCGGAGGATATCTATCCCGGCGAGGACGTGGGCCGGCTGCCGCGCGATGCGCGCCGGGAGACCAGCACTTTCGCTCTGCCGACCAGCTTCCGTATCTCCGCCGCCGCCGACCTGGTTCACGGCGTGAACCAGAACCTGGTGACCGCGGTGGAGGTGGCGGAAAACAGCAACCTGCCGATCAGTTTCAGCCTGGGCGCCGAATTCACCCACCGGATAAACGCCAAAAGCTCGGCTTCACTGCGGGCGGGCTGGGGCTTCCAGCAGGACGAGGTCGCGGCCGGCAGCGAGGCCCGTCTGAGGGGATTCAGCGTGGGCGGCGGCTACCTCTATCGCCTCTACTCCCTCACCATCCGCCTCGATTACGCCTACCGGGACCTGGGGCTGTTGGGCGCCAACCACGCCTATTCGCTCTCGTTCGGTTTTTAACAAAATAATGTGAATATTAACAAAAAGGGCCGCCACCCGACAGGTGACAGCCCTTGTCCAATCCAGCGCCGAAATGTCAGAAATCATAGTAAATCCCGGTCCTCACGAAACGCCTTCCCGACCCAATGAAATTCAGCTCCGTATGCAGGTTGCCCTTCCCGTAAGTGGTGATCTCTTTCGAGTAGCTGAAAAAATCCAGGCCCAGTTGCACGGCCTGGCAGAGCAGGGTCCCGCCGGGATAGTTGATATATACCAGGAAAAGATCGTTGAGCTTCTGTTCCGGGTTGCGGTTATCTGCCTCCGGCGCAACCGAATGCAGGCGAACGAACCGCAGCGGGAAATTGACGCCTTCCAGGGACGGTCCGCAGATCACCCGTTCGAAAAACTCCCGGGAAGCCTGGACATCGAACATGCCCTTGGTGAAAAGACGCGAATGGGATTTCACTATATCGAGAGAATCCTGCTGCTGGGAGGCGCCGACCCGGGGAAGGATCAGCAGGAGAGCCAGGGCAGCCGGAAAAATGAATTGCGGATACGCGAAGCGCATGGCTTTTCCTTTCGGCACCGGCGGGATGCAGAATCAGTATTGAAATTCTGCAAAAACCATTCCTGAGGCAGCACCTGTTTCTATATCAAACTTATTATAAGTGAATTTTCCTCCCGACGAAAGAGGCTTAAAAAAGCCGGTTCATTCGGGCCTGAAAAAACCACAGATCGCCTCGCACAGAGCGTCGATCGTGTAATCTTCAGGAGCGATTTCCGGTTTCAGTCCAAAACTGGCCGCCTTTTCCGCAGTTACCGGCCCGATTGCGGCATAAACGGTGCGGCCGGCGGCCCGGCCGGCGATGTCCTGCCCCACCAGGGTGACGAAGTTTTCCACGGTGGAGCTGCTGGTGAAAGTGACCACGTCGATCCGGCCGTCCACCAGCGCCTGCTTTACCTGGTCGAGGTTATCCGGGCTTTCGATCCGGGTGCTGTAAACCGCCGCTTCGACTACTTCCGCACCCAGGGCGGTCAGGGACTCCGGCAGCACCTTGCGCGCGATCTCCGCCCGCGGCAGAAAGATGCGCTTGCCGTCCAGCGGCCCCCGGTTTTTCAGCGCCTCGACTATCGATTCAGCCATGTAGGTCTCCGGCACCAGGTCGACTTTCAGTCCGAGCCGGGTGAGAGCCGCGGCGGTGGCCGGGCCGATTGCACAGAGCGAGGCGGCGCCCAGGGCGCGGACGTCCAGGCCGCGGGCGATAAGCTCATCCACCAGGGCCTTGACCCCGTTGGCGCTGGTGAAGACGATCCAGTCGAAGCCGCCGATACGTTCGAGCGCCCGGTCCAGGGCCGCCGGGTCGGGACAGGGCCCAATCCGGATAGTCGGCATCTCGATCACCCTCGCCCCGGCCTCCTGCAGCCTGCGGGTGAAATCCGAGGCCTGCTCCCTGGCCCGGGTGACGATCACGGTCCGGCCGAACAGCGGGTACTTTTCGAACCAGGAGAGTTTTTCCCGGAGCCCCACCACCTCGCCCACCACGATCACGGCCGGCGACTCCAATCCCTCCCGCTTCACCTTCTCCTCGATGTCCTTCAGCTTCCCCACCACTGTCTTCTGCATCTGCGTGGTGCCGCGCTGAATTACCGCCACCGGGGTTTTTCCAGGCCGGCCGTGGGCCAGCAGCCGGTCGGCGATCTTGCCCAGCCGGCCGACGCCCATGTAGAAGACCAGGGTCCCGCCGCCCGCCGCCAGGCTCGGCCAGTCGATGTCACTCTCTTCCTTGTTCGGGTCCTCGTGGCCGGTGATGAAGGTCAGCGTGGAAGTCAGGCCGCGGTGAGTGACCGGAATGCCGGCATAGGCCGGCACGGCCACGCCGGCAGTCACTCCCGGGATCACTTCGAACGCCACGCCGGCGGCCGCCGCCTCGAGCGCCTCCTCGCCACCCCGGCCGAAAACGAAGGGGTCGCCGCCCTTGAGCCGGACCACGGTCTTACCGGAGGCGGCCTTTTCCACCAGCAGCCGGTTGATTTCCTCCTGCTGCAGAGTATGGCAGCCCGCCTTTTTACCCACGTAGATTTTTTCACATTCCGGGGGGGCGAACCCAAGCAGCTCCTCCGGGGCCAGGTAGTCGTAAACCAGCACCTGGGCGGCCTCGACCGCCTGCCTGCCCTTGACCGTGATCAGGCCGGGATCGCCGGGGCCGGCGCCGACCAGGATTATTCTACCCTTCTTCACGTACATGTCTACTCCGTCTCTCCAGGTCACTACTCCGGGGAAAACTTCATGCCGGCCGCTTCCAGAACCAGGCCGTCCGCCGAAAGGCTCTTTCCGGCAGGGGCGGCGCCGAGAGTAAAGACCCACCAGATGCAGCAATCGTCAGCGCCGGCGGCCTGGGCCTGCACCGTTACCTGGCCGCGCGTGCCGGGCAGCCGCACGATTTTCCGGCCCTCCAGGCGCAGGTTCGGGCTGTCGATCCAGAGGTTGCTATGGCCCAGATGCACCAGGCAGGCGCCCTCGGCCAGCCAGAGCGCGGCCTGGGGGTGAGTGTGCCAGTTGTAGTCCACGGTCTCGATCCCCCGGCCCTGAATCCTGTCGGCCACTACGATCACGGTCTTATCTCCCGCCTGCCGCAGCCAGACGTGGCGGACCACCCTCTGCAGGTCGAGCCGACCCGGTTCGTAGCCCTCGGTGATGTCCACCGCGGCGTGCAGGACTCCGTCCCGGCCGCTGCAATCGAGCCTCTTTACCCGGTTGGCCTTCTGCAGGACCCCGTTGATCACCGGGTAATTGTGAGCTGTCGGACCCAGGGTGAATTCCCGCTCCAGCCCCGGCACGTACTGCTGGTAGCCCGGGTCGTCCACCAGCCAGTTCCCCCCGCTGCCGATCACGAGCGTGCCCTTGTCGTTCTGGATGTGGCCCACGCTGGCATCGGTGGCTGAAATCGCCACGGCCACATCCGTGGAGTCCCAGCCGGTGCGCAGCACCATGGTGTAGAGCCCCTCGAACGCGCCCGAGGCCGGTGCCTGGGCCTGAGAAGAATCCGGCAGGCCTGCCAGCGCGGCCAGGGCATCCGAGCGCAGCCACTCCAGGGGACAGTTTGCCAGGAACCAGCGGGAGCGGGGGTCTTCCCGCAGGGCGAGCAGCTTGGCGTGCGCGCCGGCGTGAAACGGCATTTCGCGCGGCTCTACATCGTTGAACGGCGCCACGTTCAGCACGTTGCCCGGCGCCGACATCAGCCAGGACTGGTCGAGCATTAGACTCAGGGCCGGGTGTTCGAGCGCCCGGCTGCGGACATCCTCCTGCGCTCCGGGCAGCCAGTCGGCGGCGAAGTCCAGGATGTAGCCGTCGTAGGAAATCGCCTCGGTGTGGCCCTGGCTGCGCATGTCGAGCTGGGCCTGGACCAGAGCCCCGGTGTGGGTTTCGATTGCCTGCGCCTGGCTATGGCCGGCGATGCGCGCCGCCAGCGCCCGGCCGATCATCGCGATCGTGGGGATATTGTGTTCGAACGAGGCGCGCTGGGGAGAGTCGAGGACGGCCTGGGCCGTGGTCAAGTCAAGACGGCCGTCATTCAGCCATTCGGGGAAGGAGTTGACTATCCGGCCCAGGGCGGTCTCGATCTTTCTTTTGAGCTCTTCGCCCAGCCAGGGCCAGTTTTTATACGCACTCGCCAAAATCCGCGCACAGTGCGCGCCGGACAGGTGCGGGCTTTCCCAGACATCATACTCCGGCCAGCCGGCCAGGGCCTCGAGGTCCCGGCGCACGAGGCTCCGCAGGCTCTCGTCCCCGCTCGACTGCGCAGCCCAGCCCAGGCTGTTGATCCGCTCCTCCAGCTCCCAGGTCATCCAGATTTCCCAGGGGTATTTGCTGATCCCGGCGACGAAAAAGTCCGGCCGGTGGATTTCTGTCACCGGCAGTGGGTAGGCCAGCTTCCGGTAGATCCGGTAATAATCGACCACCAGCAGTTCCTGGCCGGCATAACGCTCGGCGCGCTCGTGGATAATTTCCGCGGCACGCTCCGGCAGCGGTTTTTCCCGGACTCCCTTCGCTATTCCGGAAGGCCCGCTCCCGCCGCAGGAAACGAGTGCGGCAAATACGAGCGCGGCCGGAAGCAGGAACGCGCCGGGGTGATTTCCGAAAAGCCAGTTTTTCATTTCAGCCTTCCTCCTGCCGGCCGTAGATTTCGGCCAGGATTTCCCTGCCTCCGGCGGCCAGCAATCTTTCCGCCAGGGTTGTACCGGGCCGGTCCGCCGGGGCGGCGGTCAAGGTGTCCCTGACCAGCCGCCTGCCTTCCAAGTCGGCGATCATGCCGGTGAGTCTGAGCGTACCGTCGGCCTGCAACTGGCCTCGGGCGCCGATCGGCACCTGACAGCCGCCTTCCAGCTCGTGCAGGAACTCGCGTTCGGCCGCCACCTCGGTTTTAGTCTTCGGGTCGGTGAGGAACGAGACCAGGGCCGATGTATTATCGTCTCCCTGCCGGTATTCGACAGCCAGCGCACCCTGGCCGGCGGCCGGCACTACCTGATCGGGGTCCAGCAGTTCAGTGATCCGGCCCTCCAGGCCCAGCCGCACCAGACCGGCCTGGGCCAGCACGACAGCGTCGTATTCGCCGCGCTCCAGCTTGGCCAGCCGGGTGTCGACATTGCCCCGCAGGTCCAGAAAGACCAGGTCCGGACGCAGGGCGGCGATCTGTACCTTGCGCCGCAGGCTGCCGGTACCGAGCCTGGCTCCCCCGGGCAGATCGTCGAGCTTCAGGCCCCGGCGGCTTACCAGGGCATCGGCCCCGTGGCGCCGTTCGGTGATCACATCGGCGATCAGGCCGTCCGGAAGCGCGGTGGGCAGGTCCTTGAGGCTGTGCACGGCGATGTCCACCCGCCGGTCGAGGAGCGCCTCCTCGATCTCCTTGGTAAAGAGCCCCTTGCCACCCACCCGGGAGAGGGCCACATCGGTGATCTTGTCTCCGGTGGTCCGGATTATTTCAAGGGCAACTTCCAGTTCAAAATGGCGCTGGGTCAGCCGGGCTTTTATGTGGTTGGCCTGCCAGAGCGCGAGTTTACTGCCCCGCGAGCCTATCACCAGCCTACTTTTTCCCACCGCTCCCCTCCTCGTCCAGCATGAACAGGAAACGCAGGAGTTCGGCCGGCTCCATGCGGGCCAGCTTGCGGGGGTCTTCCTTGAGACGGCTGGTGGGTCCGTGCAGGAACTTTTTCAGCATCGCCACGCTGAGGTATTCGACGAGCCGGCGGTCATCGGCGGAAAGGTGGCCGAGCTTGCCCAGCACCTTCCCCACCTCCTCGGCGCGGATACTGTTCATCCGCTCGTGCAGGGTTTTGATCAGCGGCACCAGCGACAGCGATTCGTACCAGGCCATGAACCCGGCCGCCTCGCTGGCCACGATCTCGTCCACCAGGGCCACCTGTGAGCGGCGTTCCTCGACGTTCTTCTCCACCACCGAAGTCAGGTCATCGATGTTGTAAAGGAAGACGCTGTCGTAGTTGGCCAGGGCGGGGTCGATATCCCGGGGTACGGCCAGGTCGATCAGGAAGATCGGCTTGTCGCGGCGCTCGAGCGCCCCGCCGGCCCGCTCCCGGGTGAGCACGTAGCCCGGAGCGCTGGTCGAGCTAATCAGGATGTCGGCCTGCTGAAGGTAAGGATAGAACTCGTCGAACTTGATCGCGGTGCCGTGGTAGTTCACGGCCAGTTCGAGAGCTTTCTGGTAAGTGCGGTTGGCTACCAGCACGGAATCCACGCCGGAGTCGATCAGGAGCGAAAGGGTCAGCTCGCTGGTCTCCCCCGCGCCCAGGATCAGCGCCTCCTTGCCGGCCAGCTCGCCGAAAATCTTCCGGGCCAGGTCCACCGCCGCCGAGCTGACACTCACCGCGCCGCTGGAGATACTGGTCTCGGTGCGGGCCCGCTTGCCCACGTTGACCGCCTGCTGGAAGAGCCGGCTCAGCACCCGCCCCGTGCTCCTGGCTTCCTGGGCCAGCCGGTAAGCCTCCCGCACCTGGCCCAGAATCTGAGTTTCGCCCAGGATCATCGAATCGAGGCTGCAGGCGACACGGAAGAGGTGGTTGACCGAACGTTCGTCCAGGTAAGTGTAGAAGCTGGTGTCGTCGAGGTTCACGGTGGAGCCGAACTTTTCGCTGAGGATTCTGCCGATCCCTTCCAGCAGCCGGGATTCGTCCTGGCCGTAGGCGTAGACCTCGGTACGGTTGCAGGTCGAGAGCACCACCAGCTCTTCGAGCCTGGCACGCTCGGCCATGCGGCCGAGCCGGCCCTTGAGCTCGGGCCCGCTGAAGGCCAGCTTCTCCCGCAGCTCGACAGCCGCCACCCTGTGATTCAGTCCGCCAACCGCGACAGGCATCTTTCCGCCCGCTCCCTGATTTTCAGTTTAACCTCACCCTGGCTCAGGCTGTCTAAAAATTCCAGGTCCACCAGCTCTTCCCAGAATCTGCGGCGCACCGACTCGCTGGCGAGCCGGTCCTTGAGCATGGTGCGGATGTGCCACAGCTCATCGACAATCTCCCCGTACACCGGCCCGAAGCGCTTTTCGAGCTCACGGCGCAGCTTGCGGGCCAGCACCGGGCTGGCTCCGCCGGTGGAAATCGCCACCTGGAACTCGCCCCGGCGCACCAGGGCAGGCACGATGAAATTGCAGACCTCCGGCTCGTCTACGATATTGGCCAGCATCGCCCGTCGCTCCGCCTCGCGGAACACCCGGCGGTTCACCTCGTGGCTATCCGTGGCGCCGATCACCAGGAAGCTGCCTTCGAGGTCGTAATCGGCAAACTCCCGCCTGCGCCACTCGACCCGGCCCTCGGCCGCCAACCTCTCCACTTCCTCGCAGACCGACGGGCTTACCACCACTACCCGCGCTCCCGAATCCAGCAACGAGCGGACCTTGCGGGCGGCCACCGTTCCCCCGCCCACCACCAGGCAGCGCCTGCCCGCCAGGTCGATGAAGACCGGATAAAATTTCGCGTGCGCCATTGTAACCGTCCGCTTCCCTGCAACCGGGGCTACAGGTAAGCGTGCGTCCTCGAAAGCAGAATGGTGACCACCACGAAGTTGAAGATGATCACCGCGAACCCGGCTATCGCCAGCCATGCCGACCGCTTGCCCCGCCAGCGGCCGTAATAACGGCTGTGCAGATAGAGGGCGAAGATCAGCCAATTGACGAAAGTGATGATTTCCTTGGCGTCCATCTGCAGCAGCTTGCCCAGCCGGATAAGGGTCCAGGCCACGCCGGTAGCGATCGAAACGGTGAGGGCCACGAAGCCGATTGTCACCGAGAGGTAAGTCAGGTGGTCGAGTTCATCCAGCGAGGGCAGACGCTCGAAAAACCGCCCCAGCCGCTTGGACTTGATTTCCTTATGCAGCAGCAGATAGAGCACGCTGGCCGCAAACGCGAGGGCGAAGGCTCCGTAGCTCATCAGGGCGATCGAGGCGTGGAGAATGAACCAGGGATTGGGAGCCAGCAGCGGGTCGTGCACCACCGCCAGCGGCGTGAACAGGCCGATCAGGGCGAAAAGCGCCACCAGCGGCAGCACCGTCATCCCCACGGCCACATCGTTTTCCACGGCCCGGGAAATCACTATGAACAGGACCGCCAGCACGAAGGCGGCGAAGCCGAAGCCCTGGAACATGCCGAGGAAGGGGGCCTGCCTTAGGTAGACCGTATAGGTCACCAGCCCCAGCAGGTGCAACAGCACCGCGTAGCCCACGAACAGCGACTTCTTCTGCCCGTCCGCCGGCGTCCGGCTGCCGAAGGCCCGCACGTAACCGACTGCGGAAACAGCGTAAATCAGCAGCGAAACGAGATAGAATGCGCGAATTACGATAAGCATAGTCTTGAAATGGTCGGGCGGTGGTAATTTGTTTCAGCTTATTCGGCCCGGGAGACGTTTTCCGGCCCATTGCCCTTGCGTGCGAACGCGATGGCGCCCACCACTCCGCTCAGCGCCACCAGGCCCACCAGATTCGGCAGCGCCATGCAGGCATTGGCGATGGTGCCGATGCTCCAGACCAGCTCGAGCTTGATTACTGCGCCGGTGAAGATGAAAATAATGAATATGCTGCGGTAGATACGAATCACCTTGAGTCCCAGCATGTACTGGATGCACTGCTCGCCGTAATACGACCAGCCCAGCAGGGTGGTGAAGCCGAACAGCAGCGCACAGATAGCCACGATCAGACGGCCGTAAGGGATAACGTGCTCGAAAGCCGCACTGGCCAGATCAGTAGAGGTGAGGCCGCTGGTCCATTCGCCGCTGATCAGGATCACCAGGGCGGTCATCGTGCAGACCACGATTGTGTCGATGAAGACGCCGTTCATGGCCAGGATTCCCTGCCGGTTGGGATCGTCCTCCTTGGCTGCTCCATGGGCGATAGGACTGGAGCCGAGCCCGGCTTCATTGGACAGCGCTCCCCGGCTCACACCCAGTTGCATGGCAGCCATAACCGTAGCGCCGGCAAATCCGCCGGTGGCGGCCACCGGGTTAAAAGCGCTCCTGACGATCAGCGCGAGCTTGCCGGGAACCTCGCCGATGTGCCTGAAAATAATAAACAGAGATGAGCCGACGAATATGAAGATCATAAGCGGGACCAGCTTTTCCGCCACCACGCCGATTCTTTTGATCCCGCCTAACGTGACCGCGCCGGTCAGCAGTGCAAGCAGCAGGCCGCTGACCCAGTAAGGCATCCCGAAACTGTTGTTGAAGCTGAGGGCGATCGAGTTCGATTGCATCATGCAGCCGGTGGAGAGCAGGCAGGCCATGCTGCCGGTGACGGCGAACACGGCCGCCAGGATTCTGCCGAAGCGGGAATTTTTCATCCCCTTGCTGATATAGTGCATCGGCCCGCCGGACATCGACCCGTCCGGAGCCACCGAACGGAACTTGATCGCCAGCATCGCCTCCCCGTAAATGGTGGCCATGCCGAAAACCGCAGTCAGCCACATCCAGAAGACCGCTCCCGGGCCGCCGAGTGCTATGGCGGTGGCCACGCCGGCGATATTTCCCAGCCCCACCGTGGCGGCCAGCGCCGTGCTCAGCGCCTGGAACGGGGTGATATCGCCTTCTTTCAAATCCGAATCCTTGTGCAGGGCAGCCTGGACGATCCTTTTCCACGACGCGGCCAATTTGCGGAACTGGATGAAACGCGTCCGTAGGCTCAGCAGGATACCCGTACCCAGGAGCAGGACCACGAACCAGGTCGAATACATGAACCTTTCGAGACCGAGCACGAATTGAGTGAAGCCGTCCATCTCCTCTCCTGTCCGGTGCTGCCTGCCGCCGTCAGGCGAACGCGTTGGGATTAAGGATCATGTAGACTATCAGGCCTACCAGCACCAGCGGGCAGATCCAGCGAATCTGGAAAGCGATGAGCCGGCGCACGAATCCGGGATCGTCACCGTGAGTGATCTCTTCCACCAGCTTGCGCGTACCCCAGCGCCAGCCGACGAAGAGCGCGATGAGCATGGCGCCGAGAGTCATCGAATATTGGCCGCTGAACAGGTCCATTATATCGAGAAATCCGAGAGTACGCGGACCGATTGTGATCACCGAGGTCAGCCAGCCGACCGCGCCCACGCTGAGCGCGCTGAGCAAGCCGAACACAAAGCTCGTCGAACCGCAAACTATAGTCGCCCTCCGCCTGCTCCAGCCCCGTTCGTCCACGAAATAGGCCACCGGGACTTCGAGCAGCGAAATGCTGCTGGTCAGCGCGGCCAGGGCCAGCAGGATAAAGAAGCCGGTGCCAAAAAGCGCGCCCAATGGGATTTCGCTGAAAAGCCGTGGCAGGACGATGAAGATCAGCTTGGCGCCGATTTCCGGCTTGAGCCCGCTCATGGTGAACAGCGCCGGGAAAATCGCCAGCCCGGCCATTACCGCAATCAGCGTGTCGAGAAAACAGACCCAGGCGGCGCTTCGAATGATGTTTTCTTCACGGTTCATGTAGCTGCCGTAGGTAAGCATCGTTCCGGCACCCAGGCTCAGCGAGAAAATCGCCTGGCCCAGGGCGGCGATCACTACCCGGCCGTCGACCTTGCTCCAGTCGGCGCGGAGGTATTCACGCAGGCCCACTTCCGCGCCATCCAAGGTTAGCGAACGTATGACGAGAAGGATGATTACGAGAAACAGCATTGGCATCAACAGCTTGGACCAGCGCTCGAGCCCCTGCTTCACTCCCCCGATCACCACCCCCACAGTCAGCAGCATGAAAAGGAAGTGCCAGAAGATCGCCCGGCCGGGGGTGGCCACCGTGTTACTGAATACCTGGATTATCTCGTCCTGCGAAAGATGGGCGCCGAATGTTCCGCTCGCAGTGGTGAAAATGTAGCTCAGGGTCCAGCCGGCCACTACACTGTAGAACGATAATACGCCCCAGGCGGTAAAAATGGAAAACGCTCCGGCGAACTTCCATGGAGAACCGGGGGCCAGCATCTTGTAGGCGCCAATGGGATTACGCTGAGTGTGACGGCCGAGCGAGATTTCGCCGATCAGGATCACAAAACCGATCAGAATCACGATCAGTATGTAAACCTGCACGAAAGCCGCGCCGCCACTCCGGTAGGCCACCGTGGGAAAACGCCAGATGTTGCCCAAGCCGATCGCCGAACCGCTGGCAGCCATGATGAAAGCCAGTTTCGAGCCCCAGTTGCCCCTGCCCTGCGTCATTTATGGCTCCCTGACACGAAGAAGGAGCAAAAGGTCGCGCTCGACGCCTTTTACTCCTTCGCTGACTGGACCACTTCAAAGCCTTTTAGTTCAATCTGCCTCAAAAAGGCAGGTCATCGCCTTCTTCGGCCGGAGGCTGGAATTCGTGGTAATCATCGGCAGGGTGCGAGCCACCGGCCGCGCCGTGTCCGCTTGCCGCCTCCGCGGCATGGGAATCGCCCCGGCTGCCCAGGATCACCATTTCATCGGCGACTATTTCGGTGACGAACCGTTTCTGCCCGTTCTGGTCCTCCCAGCTCCGGGTCTGCAGCTTCCCCTCGATGTACACCTGACTTCCCTTGCGGAGGTATTCATGGCAGATTTCAGCGAGCCGGCGCCAGGCCACCACCCGGTGCCATTCCGTGCGCTCTTCACGGACGCCTTCCTTGTTCACCCAATTTTCGTTGGTTGCTACGGTGAAGTTCACGACCGGAACGTTGCTCACCGTGTGACGAAGCTCCGGGTCGCCTCCAAGGTTGCCGATCAGGATAACCTTGTTGACACTTCTGCTGGCCATACTGCCTCCGTGATTGGCGGAAATCTCCGGTCGGGGACAGACCGGAATTCCCGTTGGCAGGTACTGTCGGAGTGAAGTGGATCGATTCGAACGGCAAACCCGGCCGGGAGATCAGTCTTCCTTGCCGGGAGTAATTTCCTCGTAGTCCGCGTCCTCAATGTCGAACGCCCGGATGTTGACTTCCCGCTGCCTTATTTTCTGTTCCTGAGCGCGGCGCTGGAGCGCCTGGTAGGCGCGGTAATAGGAAATCCCCTTGCTGATCAGGACCGTTATCAGCTTGTAGATCAGGTAAATGATGATGATTCTGAAAATAAATTGTAACATCGGTTATCGCAACCGGGCCTCTGGTCCTGAGTATCCCTTGCCGGCCCGAGGTCTGGCCTCTCCGTGAATTGAGCTAATTTGTAGAATACTATAAAGTTTCCGTATCAATGTCAAATATAATTTCTCCACGGTTTTGCGGCGCGACTGCCTGCTGATTCCGAAATTTGACAACCGGTTTCAGGCAAGTTAGATTTTACTCTGTAATTTTTTCATTTTCGGCATCTTAGACTCCTGCCGCCCACCCCGGCGGTCGCACCCGCATACGACACGCTCCGATGGATGCCATGCTCCGCTCAGTGAAGCCAGCCGTCCTGCTGTTTCTTGCACTCCAGATGCTCGTCTTCACTCCCTACGCACGCTCTGCGGCCGGTGATTCTTCCGACAAAAGCGACCATTCCCGCTACCTGCCGCTCGACCACCCGGCCTATCACTATCTCGACCTGCTGCAGCAGCGTGGCCGGCTGCTGAGCCTCGACCCCTCCCTGCGGCCCTACACCCGGGCCTCAGTCCTGGCCGCACTGGACAGGCTGGAAAGATCAGGATTGAGAGAGTTCGAGCTGGCCTGGATGGAGCGGATCAGGCGGGACTGCCGGGTCGACACTCTGGCGGCCGCCAGCGGCGACCCGGCAACCCTCGGCGTGGTCGGACGGCTGGAAGCGGCTGCCAGTTACCGGAACCTGCGGCCCGGCCGCGGCCGGAGCCTGGCCGGAGTCGGTTTCGGCGGCAGGTTCAGCCATCTGGTCTACGATGTGCGCTTCCTGCGCGCCCCGCAATTGCTGAGACCGGCCGATACCACCGCTCCTCACGACCCCGCCATCTCCCCCCCGGCGGAAGCAGGCCTGATCCGCCCGATGGAGGGCTACCTCAGGGGAGATTTCAGCCTGGCAGATGGCGCCTTTTCGACCGAAATCTTCTTCGGCAGGCTGGCCCGCAACTGGTCGCCGGCCGCCGGCCGCAGCCTGATCCTGTCGGCGGAGGCGCTGAGTTTCGACCACCTGGGCTTCTGCCTGCGCTCCCGGCACCTTACCTTTTCCCACTACATCGCCGCTCTGGACGACATGCTGCGCACCGCGCCGGTCGACGGCCGACAGGTAAGGTACAACCGTTTTTTTACCGCCCACCGGCTGGACGTGCGCCTGCGCGACAGCTTGCGTTTCGGCATCACCGAAACGACTGTCTATGGCGGTGAAAACCGGGGCTTCGACCCGGCCCTGATGAACCCGTTCACCAGTTACCGCCTGGCTGCCATCCAGAATAATCAGGACTGGAACAACAACACGTTCGTCTGCCTGGATTTTTTCACATCCCTGGCCGGCCGGGCCAATCTTTACGGCCAGTTTCTCTTCGACGATTTCCTGCGCGACAAAAAAGTGCAGGACCGCTGGGCGCTGGATTCCGGCTTTTCCGTGCGGGACCCTCTCCCCGGTGGTATCGCCTCGACCTTGAAAGCCGATCTGACCGTGGTTTCGAGTTTCGCCTACAATACGTTTCAGCCGTTCGAGCGTTATCTGATCGCCGGACGCAGTCTCGGCGCCCCGCTGGGCAACGACTACTGGCGGGCCCAGGCCAGGCTTACTTTTCACCCGTGCGGCGCGGCCGACCTGGGCCTTTTCGCCGGCCTGACAAAGCGCGGCTCTGGACGGATCGACAGTCCGGCCGGCCCGCTCGTGGATTCGGCCGGCCTGGGCTTTCCCAGCCCTCTGGTGGAAAAAACCGCCGAGGCGGGAGTGGAGCTCTGGTGGCGCTTTTCCCCTGATGGACATTTCACTGTCCGCGGAGGTATAATCGACCAGGAAAACCTGGAAAACCGGGCCGGGGAAAACCGAACCCGCGGCTTCGTCAATATCAGCCTGGCGCTCTATCACGACCTGATCGTTAAATTCTGACCGGCTGGCTAAATCCCATATCTTTTCAGGCAGGACAGACCAATGGACAACTCGAAAAGCGGTGCGGCCGAGGATCAGTCGCAGCTTCAGCGTGAAATGAACCGCCTGCGCAACGAAAAGCGCGACCTGGAGATCAAGTTCGAAATCAGCAAGCTACTCTATGCCGAACTGGACTACGGCCGCCTGCTGAACCTGATCATCGACAAGATCATGGACATCCTGCGGGCCGAACGCGGATTCATCGTCACCGGGGAGCCGGATCAATTCGAGGTGAAGGTGGCGCGCAACATCGAGGGGGACGACCTGGTGGACGACGGCCGGGCGGTAAGCCGGACCGTGGTGCGTAAAGTCCTTTCCAGCGGCGAACCGGTTTTCATCAGCGACGCCCAGGATGGAGGGATCGAGTCGAGCCGGAGCATCGTCGAGCTGGGCCTGCGCTCCATCATCTGCGTCCCGCTCCTGATCGGCGAGGTTCCTTACGGGGCGATTTACGTGGAGAACCGCACCGTGGCTTCCTGCTTCATGGAAAAGGACCTGGAGCTGTTGATGGACCTGGCCGAATTGTCGGCCAGCAGTATCCGCAATGCCCTCAATTTCCTCGAACTGTCCCGCGGGGCTTTCGGCGGCAGCTCGACCCGGATCGGCGAGGACCTGCGGCGAGCCTACGATTTCAGCATGATTATCGGCAAGAGCCGCAAGATGGTGGAGGTGATGGGAATGGCGGCGCGTGTGGCCCCCACCGACGTTACCGTGCTGATTACCGGCGACAGCGGCACGGGCAAGGAGCTGATCGCCCGGGCGATCTACCTCAACAGCCTCCGCAAAAACATGCCCTTTCTCACCATCAACTGCGGCGCCCTGCCCAGCGGTTTGCTGGAAAGCGAGCTGTTCGGACACGTCAAGGGATCGTTCACCGGCGCTTACACCAACAAGACCGGACGCTTCGAGGCGGCCCACGGCGGCACGATCTTTCTGGATGAGGTGGGTGATATGCCTCCCGAACTGCAGGTCAAACTGTTGCGTGTGCTGCAGTTCGGCGAATTCGAGAAAGTGGGCAGCTACCAGTTGCAAAAAGTTAACGTGCGGATCATCGCCGCCACCAACAAAGACCTGCGGGGCATGGTCGCCCGGGGCGAGTTCCGCGAGGACCTCTTCTACCGGCTGAAGATCATCGAAGTCCATTTCCCGCCCTTGCGCGAGCGACCGGACGACATTCCCCTTTTGCTCAACCACTTCATCCAGCTGCACTCGGACAGGCTGGGGAAAAAGATCGACAAGGTGGAGCCGCAGTTCATGCGCCTGCTTCAGCGCTACCCTTACCCGGGAAATATCCGGGAACTGGAAGGGATCATTCAGCGGGCGGTGATCCTGGCCCGCGATAATTATATCAGCGCCAGCGACCTGCCGCCTGAAGTGACGGCCAGCAACCGGGTCACGGCCGGGACTGGGGAATCGCCGCAGAGGGTGGTGACTCTTGCCCGCACCAACGATGAGCTCAAAAAGGTGCGAGAAGAAGCCGCGAATTCCGCGGTGGCGGAAGTGGAAAAAGCCTTCCTGGAAGCAGCGCTCGAAGATGCCGGAGGCATCATCACGAAAGCCTCGGCTGTCACCGGGATGAACCGCAGCCTGTTCCAGCGCCTGGTCAAGAAGCACGACCTTCAGCCGGGCCGTTACAAGAAAAGAAAGTAAGGCTGCCGGTTGCGCCCGGCCGAGTACCTTTTCCGGTATATTTGTTCCTGCCCAGGCAACAGGTCCGGCCGCCCCTGTAAGCGGCCGGTAGGGCGGCCAGACCCGGACGCTTTTTTCGGGAAATTTGATTTTCAACGTAACTTTATCTATTGCAAGTAGATGCAATGCCCTACCCGCACGGCTCACACTATTCCCTCCGCCCGGCGAGTTCCTGCTGAATTCCGCCAGACGCTGGCATGGAAATTGATACGTTAGTTTCAGTCATCTTATACGCTTTCAGCGGGTTATCCAGGGAATGAAACGCTTTTTAGCTGCAAAATATTTTCCGCTTGTCTGCCTGTTGACCCTGGCGGCCGCCGGTTCCGGCTTCCCCCTGGCGCTGGGCACGGTACAGATAGCGATTCCCCACGGAGTCAAGTCCGGCTGGGCTTTCCCTCCAGGCCGGCCGTCGCACCTGGGTCTGGCGCTACTATACGTGGAAGCGCCGGTCCCGGAGCTCAACCAGAAGTCTGGCGTCTGGTTTCTGCAGTCCGTGGACGGCAATCCCCTGCTCAAGAGCTACGAAACCTACGACGAGCCGATTCGTGTCGCCTGCGGCGATCTGGACGGTGACGGCTACCAGGATGCAGTCGTTCTCTTCACCACCAGACCGGCGGTCAGGTTCATCATCGGCAGGGGGGGCGATGCGCCGCAGCTCGTGAGCCTGAGCCTTCCCACCGGCCCGGCCGTTTCTCTGGGCGTTGACGATGTCACCGCCGACAGCCTGGCCGACCTGGTCGTCCTCGACTCCACCCAGATCACCATTCTGGCCAGGACCACCAGGAGCCTGGCCGATTCTCAGGCCTTCCAACCTTACCCATCTTTCGAGGCGGGCCCTGCCGCCAGCCTTAATCCGCTGGCTACAGACAAGTTCCTTTTCGGCGATTTCGACGGCAATTTCAGGTGCGACTTCATCGTCAGGGGATTCCTCTACCTGAATCTCAACGGCGGCCGTTACATCCCCAAGCAGCTTCCGGATTTCGGCGATGCCGCCCGGGTCAGGCCGCTGGAGGTGGTCGCCGACCTGGACGGCGACGGCAAGGCTGAATTCCTGTTCAGTTGGAAGACCAGCACCACCTCGGCTTCGAACACGGCCAAAGCGGCGGATTACGAACCCCTGGAGGTGCTCCGGGTCAGCCTCACGCTGAGTCCGACCCTGCCGGACAGCAGTTCGGCGCTGGTCATGGATTACGACCGCGATGGGCTTATCGACCTGGGGCTCTTCGCCAACGTCGAAAAAAGCCTGCGGCTTTACCGCGGCACGCCCACCGGCATCGTCACCGCCAGTCCGGATACCCTTTTTACCGACCCGGCCGCCAGGGGCAGCTTCCTCGGGCCCTTCGACCTGGGTGCCGACGGGAAAACGGACTGGATGTTCTGGAGCCCGGCCACCGATTCGCTTTACATCCGCTACCAGCTGCAAAGCTTTGTGGACCGGACCGCTGCCACCGGGCTCGATCTCCGGGTTTCCGGCCAGGCCGCCGCCGTGGCCGATTACGACAACGACGGCGATCTGGAAGTCTTCGTGATCAATTTCAGCGGCACCAACCTGCTGCTTTCCGGCAGCCGGGACGGTACTTTCACCGATGTCGCCCTCCAGGCCGGCGTTTCCCGGGGCAACGACGGTATCAGCTGCGCCTGGGGCGATTACGACAACGATGGCTGGGCCGACCTGTTCATACCCGGCCTCAACCAAAAAGACAAGCTCTTCCGCAACAACGGTGACGGCACTTTCGCCGACAGCTCGCAAATACTGCGCTACGACCGCAGCCAGCGGGCCACCTGCGTCAGTTGGGGCGATGTCAACCGGGACGGTTTCATCGACCTTTTGATCGGCAACTTCGACGGTCCGAACTGGCTCTTGATCAACCGCGGCGGGAAATACTTCGAAGACCGGGCGGCCAGCTTCGGGCTCACCGAAAGCTACCGCACCGAAAGCGTGGTGCTGGTGGACGTCAACCTCGACTCCCGCCTGGATATCGTTACCCTCAACGAAAACGGGCCGGCCCGGCTGCTGATTGCCAGCGCGGCCGGTACCTTCGTCGATTCCACCGCAACGAGCGGCCTCAATCCGGAAAACCGCTCCCGCAAATTCGGCCAGTCGCAGAGCTGGGGCGACTTCAATGGCGATGGCTACCCGGACCTCTACATTACCCGGATCCAGGATGCCGACATGCTTTTCCTCAACCGGGGCAAGTCCCAGGGTAGCTTATTCCAGCTCAAGTATAACGGCCAGCCCGAAGGCGAGTTCGGCCGCATGCACTCTGCTATCGCCGACTTCGACAGCGATGGGCTGCCCGACCTGCTGGTGACGAGGACTTCCA
>Ga0214473_10000800_pt1 | contig 42948 bp, 35 predicted proteins | sample RVTome_7_FD_203509 | JGI IMG/M metagenome (GOLD analysis project Ga0214473, IMG submission 203509) | Soil microbial communities from uranium-contaminated site in the Upper Colorado River Basin, Wyoming, United States - RVT98D197 | ecosystem: Environmental > Terrestrial > Soil > Contaminated >...
ATTACACGGACGAACACGATTGGCCTGCAATTTTCTTTTTCAATGGCGCTGGAGGCGGTCCATCAACCCAATTATTCAAGAGTATTACCGAAGGTAAAGGTTTTATTATTATTGGGATGGAATATGTCAAAACCGGCACAGGCAAAATGACAAAGGGACAGTACATCAACAATCTTAAACGTGAACTAAAAAGTATTTACAAAATTCAAAAAAGCGCTTCCGAATATTTCAGAATTGACAAGAAACAATTATTCCTCACCGGTTTCAGCAGAGGCGGCTGGCATACTGCGGCACTTATTGAGCACAGCGCAAAACCATGGGCGGGAGCGGCTATTATTGCTGCCGGCCGAAGTCAATTTTCGCCCCCTCCCGTTGACGGCGAAAACTTTCTTCGCGGTAAACCTATTTACATCGGCGCCGGTGAAGAAGACGAAAATATGCGTGCTGCCAAAAAAGCAAGAGAGTTTTATCGCCGACGAGGAGCAGATGTGACGTTCGAAGAGTATAAAGGGATAGGGCATATGTTTAAGGCTGATTCGAAGATATTGCACAATTGGCTGATTAGCAACAGCGATGTCGAACACACTGAATCCGCCCGAGCTAACAAGCAAAAAAAGGCTGATTAGCTGCACCTTACTTTAGACAGGCAGGGTTTCGGGGAAATATGATGGATTGTCCGGCAATATGCGTAAAAAGTGGAATCCAGCAAGGCCCTATAAAATTCTCAGAAAACGTAAACATTTTATATATCCGACTGCGGATTTTGAGCTAATTTCACGTAAAAATAACTAACGGATTGAATGTTTTTCACTCACCCCCGAATAGCATACCTTGCAATAATCCACAAACTGCTATAAGGTCGCAGGATCGAATCTTGCCCCCTGCTATTAAGGGGAAAAAACAAGAGTCGAAGAAGGCTTTTATTCACCACCTATGTTTATATTGAAAGGCCGTTGGTTTATGTATGACCACCATTATGAATCAACGGAAACATTGGACTTTTACAATAGACTCGTTATTATATTTTCGATGTAGTTAGGCAGCACAGCTAAGCGGGTATAAACGTAAATCTGACATTGATATCGAGATGGAGTTGTACAGTTATGAAAAGGTACTTTAATATTATTATCTTATTTGCTCTGTGTTCGAGAATCGGGGCGATGGGTCAATCTCAGCAGCAATCAGCACAGCGTCCGCAGCAGCAAACAGAACAAAATCAGCAAATAGAACAGCAGCAGCAGATCTGGCAGGCAGACTACACACCGCAGCGGGTCAAAGTGGAAGTGCCCGCTTTTGCGCAGGCACAACTGGACGAGCTGGGTTTTGCGGCCGTTTATAATGATTACGAGGATGAGCTTGCGGATTTGTACAGAAACTACAAAGGCAATCATTGGCCGATATTAGTTACCAGCGATGCGATGCTGCATTCGAGTCATCTGGTTTTTGACTGGTATCAACGTTTTCTTGAGATTGCTTACCTCCGCGATGACCTGATTCAATTAACGGATGTGCTGCTTAGCAAAATGATGGAATACAGTGACCGCTACGAAGGTTCTCTTAGCGAAGCATCACTCTGTAATGCAGCGTTTTTTACTGTCGGCAAAGGTTTGCTCATTGAATCAGAGTATAATGATGTCCCCGGCCCCTGGCGGGACAAAATCAAGCAGGAACTTTCTTTAATCATGGCCGCTCAAGGGGTAAGTGAATCGCCTTTATTCGAGTATAAGGAAGATTACACCCAATATAAGCCACGCGGGCATTATTCTCGGAGTAAAGAGTTTCAAGAGTATTTCAGGGCAATGGCGTGGTACGGCCGAATGGCATTTCGTTTGAAGACGGATGATACCGCTGTTTCTGACAGGCAGACGCTCCAGGCCCTGCTTATCTGCTCCGCTTTGGAACAATCGCAGGTAAAGGGGCAAAAAGCCATTGATGTCTGGAAGCGGATTTATGAAACAACAGCCCTGTTTGCCGGCTACAGCGACGACCTGACCGTGGAAGAATATCTTTCACTTAAGAAACAAATATATGCCCAGGGTAAGGAAAAACTCGATGACAAGAAGCTGCTGCTTAAATTCAAGGCCGAAGCAGGGAAACTACGCAAACCGAGAATTCTCTCAACTGAGTCGCTGGCGGCTAGTCAGGGCGGGCCGGATTGGCGTGAATCAACGGCAGGAATGCGTGTTTTCGGTACAAGATACTCGTTTGATTCTGAGATTATGCAGAGATTGACTTATGATAATGTGCATGAGTATCTGGGTTCTGCTTCTGCGAATCGGCCCTTTACGTTAGTGAATGCCGGGGGACAATTGATTAGAGGTTTCCCGCGTGGGCTTGATGTGTTCTCGGCATTTTCTTTTCCTCAGGCCGGGGAGATGCTCAAAGCAGGAGGCGATGACCAATATCGAGGTTATCAGGAGCAGTTGACCCGGTTGCGAAAGGAATTGCCCGCGATAGACGCTGAGAATTGGCGGGAGAATCTTTACATGGGCAGGTTAAAAGCGGCTCTGATGCTGGCCAATGTGCCGAAAGGTATCCTGCCAAAGGCAATGAAGGAGAAAGCCTGGAAACTGAAGCAACTGACTGCGGCGCTTGGCTCCTGGGCAGAATTGCGCCACGACACGATACTATACACGAAACAGTCATACGCCGTGACCCAAAGCGCCATGGCGGGCATGGGAAAGGCTGGCCAAGCACCCCCTCCTCCTCCGCTGCCCCATGGTTATGTCGAGCCGGTTCCAGAGCTTTACAGCACCCTGAAGGACTGCTTCGTTTTGCTCGAAAGCCGGATTAAATCCCTCGGGTTCCCTGAAGACAAGGCCATGAACCAGGGCCTTGTCGGTTTCCAGAATACTCTTGATGAGCTGGATAGGATTGCTCGCAAGGAGCTTGCGGGCGAAATTTTGACGGATGAAGAATACAAATTCATCGATAACATTTATCACTCCTTGCGTATTCCGGAGTTCGGCTTTCCTCATTACAGGGACGTTTCGGACGAGTTCATGACTGAGAAGATGGATAACAAAATGCCTGTCGCGGCGGATGTTTTCACCGACCTGAACTCGAAGATGGTTCTTGAAGAAGCCGTCGGCAGACCAATGCAATTGTATATGGTCTGTCCTGTGGATGGAGAGCCAACGGTGTGCATTGGGGCTATCTATTCATATTACGAGTTTAAACAGCCAATGGATAAGCGTCTGACTGATGAGGAATGGCGCGAGCTTATAAAACAAAACAAACAACCTGAGCAGGCGGAATGGGTCAAGTCATATTTGGTCAAGAAGGCCCCGTGACGGAGCAATCAGGAAAATCTTTCAGATACCTGTGTGAAACCATTTTCCTGTTTGCAACGGGATTGGCAATCCCTTACGCAAGTAGCTATCTGGCGATATATTTGAATTGGCCTGTTTCACGAGGTTTGATTATAGACAACCGGTGGGTTTTCAATTCGTGGCTCGATTTCCCTTTGCTTGACTGTTTGGGAATGCTGATTGGAATGATTGCGGTCCCGATAATTTGGGAGCGGCGCAGGGGAAACAAACCGCGAGAGATTGGGTTTGCCATTCCGTCTCGATGGGGCATGTTTATGGTGATAACGCTGGTCACGGCGTTTGTTTTCACTTTTGTTACACGTGGGCCGGCTTTGTTCGAACACCGGGAATGGTCGCTGGCGAGAATAATGTTTTTCGCAACATATTTCGCATGCGTATCAATCGCGGAAGAGACAATGTTCCGAGGAATTTTACAGCGCCGGATACGAGACATACATAATTCTCTGATAGCAATAGGAACCAGCACCATCCTGTTCGTTTTCTGGCATGGCTTGCCCGCATCGTTGCAGCAGGGGTTTTTCCGGATAACTGGTGCAATAATGCTGGGGATTCTCTACGACCGCAGCAGAAGTATTTACCCATGCATAGCATTACACTGGCTAATCAACTTAGGGCAGATCTGTTGACCGCGTAGTATATATAAACTCATCCGAAGCATACAACCTTACTATAACCCGAGCACTTGTTATCCCCTTTATCCCATAGGTTCGCAAAATCCATGTTCTATAAGTGTTGTTATAACAATGATTTAAAAATTCCCAAAAAACGCAAACATTTTATATATCCTGTCTGTTGAGCAGGTTTTTTCTTCTCAGGATGTGGTGGTAGTGCTGGGCGAAGCGGTGGGCCTCGTCGCGGACGTATTGCAGGAGTTTTAGCACGGGCGAATTGCGGGGAAGTTTGATGGGGATGCGGCTGCCCTGTAAATAGAGGTCTTCTTCTCTTTTTGCGATGGCGGTGATTTTCGGCATTGGGGCATTCATCTCCCTGAAGGCCTGTTCGGCGGCGTGAAGCTGGCCGAGGCCACCGTCAATCAAAACCAAATCCGGCCAGAGTTCCTCACCTGCGAGGGCATATTTATAGCGGCGATTAACTACCTCGGCAATCATGGCGTAATCGTCGATGCCGGTTACGGTCTTGATTTTGAAACGGCGGTAACCGTTCTTGAAGGGCCTGCCGTCGATGAATTTGACGAGCGAGCCAACGGCCTCGGAGCCTGCGATATGGGCAATATCGATTCCCTCAATGATTCTGACGGGCGAAGGTGCATTTAGAAGCTTTTGGAGTTTAATGAGTGCTTCGGTAGGTTCGGCGGCGAAAACTTCCGGCTGGACGTCTTCTTCGGGTGTGCCTCTGCGGTCGAGATTTTCGATTAATCTGATGCGGTCGCGAAGCTGGGCGGCTTTTTCGTAGTCGAGGGTTGCAGCAGCGTCAGCCATCTCCTTTTTCATCTGGTTTAGTATGGTAGAGCGTTTGGATTTTAAGAATTTAACAAGGTCGCTGATAATTCTTTTGTATTCATCTTTTTCGATTTTAGCCGCACAGGGGGCAACGCATTGATGGATGCTGTATAAAATGCAGGGGCGAAAGAAAATTCGTTTCGGGTCGTCCTCTCTTATATCCAGACCGCACGTTCGGAATTTGAAAATTTTCTGCAGTTCGACGAGAACTGCCCGCAAATCCTTCGCGCTGGCGAACGGGCCGAACAATCTGCTTCCCTTTGCGCGCGGTTTACGGGTCATATAAACGCCGGGGAAGTCATCACCGGTTGTAATTTCGAGATATGGGAAAGTTTTATCGTCTGTAAGCTCTGTATTGTATGGTGGGCGGATATCTTTTATCAGTCTTGCTTCCTTGAGCATCGCCTCAACCTCGTTTGGGGTCTCAAGAAAATCGACTGTTTCGACTTTTCCGAGCATTTCGACGATTTTTGGGCCTCGCGTAGCGGCGAGATCGCTGCTTTTCTGAAAATAGCTGCTGACACGGGCGCGAAGATTTTTGGCTTTACCTATATATAGGACTTTGTCCTTAGGGCCTTTCATAAAGTAGAGACCGGGGCTCGTGGGAAGACTCTTTACTTTATTAAGTACCGCATCAAATTTGTTGTCTGTTTTTACTGACATAGCACTATTTTAACACTGAAGTGATATTATCTGAAGACAACAAAGGTTCTTCGAAAAATTTTTTATTCCATAGCTATAGTAAGGACAAGGAGTAATGGGAAGTGGGAAAAATTTCGAAAAAAATTGCCAGTTTTCGCTTTACACTCATCATTGGGTCAATTAACCTGTAGTCCGGGTAAAACAACTACATATTGTTAGAAAATCCGGCGAATACACTATATATTGTGGTATTGTTTTGCCGAAGAGTATAATAGTTTTGACAAGTGAGCGAGTGATTTTTAGCAAGGAAGCGAATAATTTAAGGAGCTACGGATGGCGTACAAATTTGACCCCGAAAATCCTTTCAAGGCACAGCAGTCGAAACCACAGTCATCATTAAATTCATCCAACTCGAAGGGTTTAAAAGTAGAACATTATTTTTCCACACCTGGTCGGCACCCGTTTGAACAACTGCAGTGGGAGAAGCGCAGCGTAAAAATCACCAGCGACAGCGGGCAGGCGGTTTTCCAGCAGGACGATATAGAAGTTCCGACTAACTGGAGCCAGTTGGCGACGAAGGTAGTGGCGAGTAAATATTTTTATGGTGACGTTGAAACCGGCCAGCGAGAAAAGTCGGTCAAGCAATTAGTACACCGCGTGTGCAGGACAATAGCGGACCGCGGCAAAAAGGACAGGTATTTTGCGAGTGACGCTGATGCGGAGACTTTTTGCAACGAGCTTACGTGGCTTTGCGTGAACCAGTACGGCTCGTTCAATTCGCCGGTATGGTTTAACGTCGGACTATTCGATGTGTACGGCATCGCGGGCAGCAAACATAATTATCACTGGGACAGCCAGCAGCAAAAAGCAATTCTGTGCGAGAACAGTTACGAATATCCGCAGGCGTCAGCGTGCTTCATTCAATCTGTGAAGGACTCGATGGAGGACATCATGCGGCTGGCGACGAGCGAGGCGATGCTGTTCAAGCACGGCTCGGGGACGGGGACGGACATGTCAACGCTTCGAAGCAGCAAGGAAAAACTTTCAGGCGGCGGCAAGCCTTCGGGGCCGTTGAGTTTTATGCGGGTTTATGACCAGATAGCTGCTGTGATTAAATCCGGCGGCAAGACGCGCAGGGCGGCGAAGATGCAGTCGCTGAAGGTCGAGCATCCCGATATTAAGGAATTCATTACCTGCAAGGCGGAAGAGGAAAAAAAGGCCTGGGCGCTTATCGAGGCTGGCTACAGCGGCGATTATAACAATGAGGCGTACAGCAGCGTGATGTTCCAGAATTCGAATCTGTCGGTGCGGGTGACGGATGAATTTATGCAGGCAGTTGAAAAAGACGACAAGTGGTCAACGCGGGCGATTACAAGCGGGGAAAAGCTCGGTGAACACCGGGCACGCGAACTGATGGAACTGATAGCGGAAGGGACGCGGATTTGCGGCGACCCGGGGTTGCAGTATCACAGCACGATAAACAGGTGGCATACCTGCCCGAATTCGGGGCCGATAAACGCATCGAACCCCTGCAGCGAATATATGTTCATAGACGATTCGGCGTGCAACCTGGCTTCACTTAATTTAATGAAGTTTCGCAAGGAAGACGGCACATTCGATGTCGCCAGCTATAAAAAGGCGATTCGCATTTTCATCATCGCACAGGAAATACTGGTTGATAACGGAAGTTATCCGACAATACCGATTACCATAAACAGCCATTTGTTCCGGCCTCTCGGGTTGGGCTACGCGAATTTAGGTTCTCTGATTATGAGCCTTGCGCTGCCGTACAATTCAGACCAGGCAAGGGCGATAGCCTCGGCGGTGAGCGCAATATTGACCGGAACGGCTTACACGGTGAGTGCGGAGATAGCGGCAGCAAAAGGGCCTTTCAGCGAATTTAAGAAAAATGCCGAACCGATGCTGAAGGTGATAAGTATGCACCGCCAGCACGCGTATGACATTCCGGAATCGCAATGTCCGGGCTATCTGCGTAACTCGGCGAAGGATTCGTGGGACGAGGTGTTTGATGCAGGCTCGAAGGTCGGTTTCCGCAACTCGCAGGTTACGGTGATAGCTCCGACGGGGACTATTGGTTTTATGATGGATTGCGATACGACCGGTGTCGAGCCGGATATAGCGCTGGTCAAATATAAACTGCTTGCGGGCGGCGGTATGCTCAAATTAGTCAACAGAACTGTCCCGATGGCTTTGGAGCGGCTGGGCTATAGTGTTGATGAAATAAAAGCGATATGCGATTTCATTGATGAGAACGAGACGATAGAAGGTGCGGACAAATTAAATCAAGACCATCTGCCGATTTTCGACTGTGCGTTCAAACCTCGTAACGGCAAAAGATGCATTCATTATACAGCGCATCTGAGAATGCTGGCGGCAGTTCAGCCGTTCATTTCCGGGGCAATCAGCAAAACGATAAATATGCCGAAGGAAAGCACGACTGAGGAAATCGCGGCGGCATATATGGAAGGCTGGAAGCTTGGTTTGAAGGCGGTTGCGATTTACCGTGATGGGTCGAAGAAATTGCAGCCGGTATCTACGAAAAAACATAAGGAGACAAAGGCAAAGGCGTTAGAAGCTTCGCAGGGCAGGCCTTTCAGGCGCAGACTGCCTGATACGCGGCACAGCATAACGCATAAATTTTCAGTAGCTAATCATGAGGGCTACCTGACGGTGGGGCTGTATGAGGACAATCAGCCTGGTGAATTGTTTATCACTATGGCCAAGGAGGGCAGCACCGTCGGTGGCCTTATGGATGTAATAGGCACGTGTACTTCGATGTCGCTGCAGTACGGTGTGCCTTTAATTACCCTTGTGGATAAATTCCGTCACGCTCGGTTCGAGCCTTCGGGGATGACGTCCAACAGGGATATTCCCTTCGCAAAGAGTGTGATTGACTATATTTTCTGCTGGCTTGGCTGCCAGTTCATACGGGGTTACGCAGAAAAGAACACACCGAACCGCACGGCGGCGCCTGCGGAAAATAAGACCGTAACGACGGCCAAACAATTTGTGGAAAAGACCAAGGATTTGGCGCAAAAAATCGCTGAGGCCAAGGCAGAAGTAAAAGCAGAAACCAAGACGGCTGTGAAAGTGAAAGTAAAGCACGAAAGCGAAGAAGACGGTTTGGCTGTTTCCGTACAGACTCCGGATGTTCCGAAGGGACGATTTTCAAGTCTGGTCAGCCGTGTCGGGGCGTTTGTAGGTTCGGTTGTCAGAGATGGAGATGGCGATGGGGATGGTGAGACACAGGCGGAAGGTGCGGTTATGCAGCAGTTTAACTCCCAGTTCGAGCATTTTCAGGACGACGCACCGGCCTGCGATGTCTGCGGGTCAATTACGGTACGCAACGGCACCTGCTATAAGTGCTTCAACTGCGGCAACTCAATGGGCTGCTCATAAAGATTGATTAATAGGTATTTAGGCGGGGTTTTCGGTCCGGAAAGGGCCGGGAACCCCGAGTTTTTTATATTGAAAAAATAGTTTGACATATTCGGCGGGGTGGTTAAAATATCGTGTTTTCTGTAGAACGCAGGAGTTTTCTATGAAAAGCTTTATGGCAAAAGAAGGTGAAGTCGGCGGCAAGTGGGTTCTTGTTGATGCCGCTGGTGCGGTTTTGGGGCGTATGGCCACGAAAATCGCGATGATACTGATGGGTAAAGACAAGCCCACATATACGCCGCACGTATTGACCGGCGATTTTGTGGTGGTAATAAACGCTGAAAAAGTGAAGGTAACGGGTAATAAAGCCCAGTACAAAGAGTACGATTACTATACGCTTCACCCCGGTGGTCATAAGTATGTTAGTTTCGCTGAGATGATGGCCAAACATCCGGAAAAGGTGATTCAAATGGCGGTCAGGCGTATGCTGCCCAAGAACAAGCTTGGCAGAGATATGCTCACGAGATTGAAAGTTTACAAAGGCGCTGAGCATGTGCATCAGTCCCAGAACCCGCAGAAAATTGAATTATAATTTAGTGAGATAAAAAATAATGGCAGAGATAAAAGCTGATAATCCTACGAGCAAGAAAACTTCACAGGCAACGACCATACCCGCGGAGTCACCCAAAGCGGCGGCGAAGTCTATTGACAAAGCAGGTTTCGTGTGGGGTTTGGGCAGGCGCAAAACGTCGGTGGCGCGTGTTCGCATCAGACCCGGTGAGGGAAAGCTTCTGATTAACGGTAAAGAGCTGAACGCTTATTTCGCGAGAGAACAGGACCGCAGTGCAGTAGTTGCTCCGCTTAAGGCTGTTGGCGTGGTAAAGACATTCGATGTTTTCGTCAATGTTCGCGGCGGGGGACTGACGGGACAGGCTGGTGCGGCGCTTCTGGGAGTCGCGCGAGCATTGAAAAGCTACGACGAAAGTTTTCTGCCGGTATTGCGGGATGGCGGCTATCTTACGCGTGACAGCAGAATGGTCGAGCGAAAGAAACCCGGTCAATCCGGCGCGAGAAAGAGATACCAGTTCTCGAAACGTTAATCGTCATTTGTTTTTTTCATGTTTATTGTTTTTTGACCTGCCTTAGCTTGGAGGCCAGGCAATGATACGGGTTGTGATAATTGGAGCCAGTGGTTATACAGGTGCCGAGTCGATACGAATTCTTCTCGGGCATAATGAAGCGAAGCTGACAGATCTTTCGGCGCTGCCTGAAGAATGCGGGAGGGTGGAAGATATTTTTCCGCAGTTTAAAGGCCGCTGCGACCTTGCGATAGAGCCGTTGGATTTGGACAAGCTCGTGAAGCTTGCGGATGTTGCGCTTTGCTGTCTTCCGCACAAGGTTTCGATGGAATTTGTGCCGAAGCTGCTCGATGCGGGGCTTAAAGTCGTTGATTTCAGCGCGGATTACCGCATAAAAGATACCGCTGTTTATGAAAAATACTACGCGGTCAAGCATACGGATGAAGCGAATCTCAAGCATGCGGTTTTCGGCCTGCCGGAACTGTACCGCGAGCAGATTAAAGGGAAAAAACTGATTGCCAATCCTGGATGTTTCCCGACGACCGCTTTACTGGCACTTGCGCCTGTTTTGAAAAAGAAACTTATCAACACTGATTCGATAATTGTTAATTCGGTGACCGGTGTTTCCGGAGCGGGGAAAAATCCGTCGGTCAAATTTCATTTTCCGAATATGAATGAAAACCTGTTTGCCTACGGTGTGGGGACGCACCGCCATATGCCGGAGATGGAGCAGATTGCAAGCGAAGTTGCCGGCGAAAAGGTTGAAATTCTGTTCCAGCCTCACGCAGGGCCTTTTGACAGGGGAATTTTCTCGACGGTTTATTGCGAACCTAAGGGTAAGGCCGATGCTAAGGAGCTGCTTGGTCTTTACAAGGATTTTTACGCGGGTGAGAAATTTGTTCGTGTTCGCGGCGATGTTCCCGGTGTAAAGGACGTTGCTTGGACTAATTATTGCCATCTTTTCCCGACGATGTCGAAGGGCAGGATTATAATTTTCTCAGTCATCGATAATCTCACCAAAGGCGCAGCGGGCCAGGCGATTCAAAATATGAACATTATTTTCGGCATCGAGGAGACTACGGGTTTGCTGTAGGATGACGATGATTTCCGGCGTGCTGAAAGTTGCGACCTGTCAGTTTGCCGTAAGCGGTTTAATCAATCGCAACGCCCGTCAAATCTGCGATTTCCTTAGAAAAGCAAAAAAAGCCGGCGCTGATATTGTGCATTTTCCAGAATGCGCATTGAGTGGCTACGCTGGAATTGATTTTGAGTCACTTGAGGGATTCAACTGGGATTTGCTGAAAGAAGAGACTCAGAAAGTTATGTCCCTTGCGGGCAAACTGAAGATTTGGGTTGTTCTCGGCAGCATCCACAGGTTGACCGAACCAAATAAGCCGCACAACAGTCTCTATCTGATAGGGCCGAATGGGAAAATTGTTGACCGCTATGATAAAAGATTTTGTATGGAAAAAGAACTGGCACATTATACGCCGGGCGACAGGTTTGTAGTTTTCACAATCAATGGCGTAAGGTGTTCATTGCTTATCTGTTTTGATTTGCGGTTTCCGGAACTTTACCGCCAGCTTTGTAAACTGAAAATCAATTGCGTCTTTCAGTCTTTTTACAATGCCCGGCAAAAAGGGCCGAGCGTGCATACTTATATTATGCGTCAGACGATGCAGGCGCATGCGGCGACCAACTTTTTCTGGGTGAGCGGCTCGAACGCGAGCGGGTATTATTCGCCGTATCCATCTTTTTTCATCCAGCCGGACGGCAAAATAGTCCGGCAGCTTCGGGCGAATCGTGCCGGTATGATGGTCAATACCGTTAATCTGAAGCAGGAATTTTATGACCCATCAGCGCCGTTCAGAAAAATGGCGCTGGAAGGGAAACTGAGTTGTGCGGCCAAAGGTCTTAAAGACCTGCGGTCTAAAAATACGAGAATACTTTAGGAATAAAACAAAGGATTGTCAGATGCTTAACAAAACGATTACAACACCGAAGGGATTTTTGGCTGCAGGGGTGCATTGCGGGATAAAGCAGTCGGGCAGGCCTGATTTGGGGCTGATTGTTTGCCCGGAGGGTGCCAAAGCTGCCGCGGTATTTACGACTAACAAAATTGTGTCAGCGGCGGTGCAGGTTTGCAGGGAACATGTAAAAAGTCAGACCGTTTACGCCGTTGTAGTCAATTCGGGTAACGCCAACGCGTGCACCGGCAAGCAGGGGATAAAAAATGCGATACGGATGTGCATCCAGGGGGCCAAGCTTGTTGGTGTTGACCCGCACAAGGTTCTTGTCGCATCAACCGGCATCATCGGTCATCAATTACCTATGGAAAAAATTATAAGCGGAATTTCAAAAGCGGCTGGCAAAATCTCATCATCAAATACAAATGGTTTGAATTTTACCAAGGCGATAATGACGACCGATACGAGGCCGAAGATAGCGATTCGCCAGTTTGTGATTGGGGGAAAGAGAATTACGATTGCCGGGACTGTCAAAGGCGCGGGGATGATTGCACCAAATATGGCGACCACGCTTTTGTTTATTACGACGGATGCGAATATAAGCAAATCTCTTTTAGCTAAATCACTGCGAGACGCGGTAGGCAATTCGCTGAATAAGCTGACTGTAGATGGTCATCAAAGTACGAATGATACTGGAATAATTCTGGCATCGGGGCAGGCGGACAACAAACCGATAACTAAACAGGGGCCGGATTACAAAAAGTTCAGCGAGGCATTGGCGGATTTATGCGATGATTTGGCAAGGCAGATGGCGCTTGACGCAGAAGGTGCGACGCGAATGTTTAAAGTTGTTGTAAATGGAGCGGCGAGTAAAGAGGAAGCGGCAAAGGCCAGCAGGGCGGTCGCGGATTATCCGCTTTTCAAGTGCGCGGTCAACGGCGGCGACCCGAACTGGGGCAGGATTATTTGTGCGGTCGGTTCTGTAGGAGTGAAATTGAATCCGAAGAGGCTGTCGTGCAAACTTGGCCCGATTACGGTGTTCAAAAATGGAGCGCCTAAAAAATTCGACCCGAAGCAGGCGAGTAAAATTGTATCGAGTCGTGAACATACCATAACGGTTTACCTCGGTGCCGGCCGTTACAGCGATTTTTGTTACGGCTGCGACCTGAGCAAAGGGTACGTAACGATTAACGCCGATTATCACACCTAAACGGATAAATCAGCGTTGTTAAGCCGCTGCCTAACTACTTGTGCGGACTCTACTTAGTTTCATTGGCTAAAAAACACTTGCAAAACAGTGATGTTCGATTAAACTCTTATGAATTTTATTTCCAACCATTACGGTTATTTTATAAGGAGTCTGAACGTGAAAGGATTAAAGTATTTTTTGGCAGGTTTGATTTCGTTGCTGGTTTTGGCGTTACCGGCTTTTGCGGTGGAGCCTGTGACAAACGCAGTGGAAACAAGCGGCACAATTAGTGATGCGATTCCTCTGATATGGTGGATTACACCAATTGCAGCCCTGGTTGCCCTGTTGTTTGCGTACATATTCCACAAGCAGATGATGACATCGCCGCCGGGTACCGACAAGATGCAGGAAATTGCAGGCTATGTTCGTGAAGGCGCTTTCGCGTACCTGTTCAGCCAGTATAAGGTGGTGTTCATTATATTTGTTATCCTGGCCGCCATATTCGCGGCACTGGCTCATTTCGGTATACAAAACGGTTTTGTGCCTGTCGCATTTTTCACAGCGGGTATTTGCAGCGCACTGACGGGCTTGATTGGTATGAATACAGCGACGCTCGCTTCCAACAGAACGGCGTGGGGCGCAAGCAGCAGTCTTAACAAGGGACTTCAGGTCGCGTTCCGTTCCGGCGCAGTGATGGGACTATCGGTCGTAGGGTTTGGCCTGCTTAATATTACGATATGGTATTTGATTTTGGACAAGTGGGCATATACGGCTGAGCATATGCAAAACGGCCTTGTCGTTTTAGGATTGACTCTTGTGCCGAAGGGAATGGACCCATCTTTGAAGCTCATTGAGATAACAAATATTATGGTAACGTTCGGTATGGGTGCCTCAACGCAGGCGCTATTTGCCCGTGTCGGCGGCGGCATTTTTACAAAGGCCGCTGACGTTGGCGCAGACCTCGTAGGTAAAGTCGAAGCAGGCATTCCGGAAGACGACCCGCGTAACCCGGCAACAATCGCTGACAATGTAGGCGACAACGTCGGTGACGTCGCTGGTATGGGTGCCGATTTGTTCGAAAGCTACGTCGGTTCGATACTGGCTGCGGCTGCTCTTGGAGCGGCTATCTCCGTTAGTACTTTAGCAAAATACGGGCTTGACCCGCTTAAGATAGTGCTTGCCCCGACGATGGTGGCGGGTATCGGCATAGTTCTTTCGATTGTCGGAATTTATTTTGTCCGCTGCAAGGAAGGCGCAACACAGATTGGATTGCTCAGGGCGTTATTGATGGGGACTTTGAGCAGCTCTATATTGATTGTTGTTGCCCTTGCGTTGATGGTTTACGCGGGCTGGATTAGCTGGGGCCTGTTTGGAGCAGTAGTCGCTGGTCTGGTGGCCGGTGTGCTCATTGGGCAGTTCACTGAGTATTTCACGTCCTCGGATTACAGACCTACGAAGGAAATAGCGGAGCAGGCGAACCTCGGTGCAGGTACCGCACTTATCAGCGGCTTTGCAAATGGAATGTATTCTTCGACGTTGCCAGTGCTGGCAATAGTTGTGTGCATACTCGCGGCATTTGGTTTCGCGGGTGGTTTCAGTTATATGCCGCTCGGTCTTTATGGAATCGGTTTTGCGGCGGTAGGAATGCTTGCGACATTGGGTATTACCCTTGCGACAGATGCCTACGGGCCTATCGCGGATAATGCCGGTGGTAATGCTGAAATGTCTGGTCTTGGTAAAGAAGTAAGAGAAAGAACCGATGCGCTTGATGCATTAGGCAATACAACGGCGGCAACGGGTAAGGGTTTCGCGATTGGTTCGGCGGCTTTGACGGCTTTGGCGCTTCTTGCGGCCCTGATTGAAAGCATACGTATGTGGATTGGAATGCTGGCGACAAAGAGCGCGGATGGCTTCTATATCGTTGGTGAAACAAAGTTCTTCCGCGGCGAAGTGGGCAAACTAATCGAAGGCGCAATCAATATTACCGACGCCTCGATTGCAGATATTGTAAGGGCGTATGACCTTAGCATAATGAACCCGAAACTGGTATGCGGCCTGTTCCTCGGCTGTATGATGGCGTTTGTTTTCAGCGCTATGGCGATGAAGGCGGTAGGACGTGCTGCTGGCAGGATGGTGGAAGAAGTTCGCAGGCAGTTCAAGGAAAAGCCGGGAATTATGCAAGGCACCGACAAGCCGGATTACGCCCGATGCGTGGCCATATCTACACGCGGAGCACAGCGGGAAATGGTTCTGCCATCACTATTGGCGATTATTGTGCCGGTGGCGGCAGGTCTGCTGCTCGGTGTGGCGGGCGTGATGGGGCTTCTGGCGGGCAGTGTGACGTGCGGCTTTGTGCTTGCGGTGACGCTTAACAACGCGGGCGGCGCATGGGACAATGCCAAGAAGTACATCGAAAAAGGCGCGTTTGGCGGCAAGGGTTCTCCCGCCCACAAGGCGGCGGTCATCGGTGATACTGTCGGCGACCCGTTCAAGGACACTTCCGGTCCGAGTATGAACATTCTCATCAAGTTGATGAGCATGGTGGCGGTTGTTTTCTCCGGTGTGATTGTGAAATTTGCGCCTGTGGTGAATAGCTGGCTGGGACTTGGAAAGTAATTAACGAAACGGACGCAAGAGAACACAGCGTTGATTTAGCGTAATTTATCGGGGTGGCTGATTCCAGCCACCCCGTGTTATTTCGATTGTCATGCATGGACAAGTCCTGTATACTCATTTGGGTAACAGAAAAGGGGAATACAAATGATGAAGAACCAGCAAAGAATCGAGCAAATCGCAGGTTTGGTCCTCATCGGTGCGATTATTGTCGGCTGCGGTTTTGTTTTGCGGCCGTTTGCGCTGCCAATTCTGTGGGCGTCCATTTTGTGCTTTGCCACATGGCCTTTGTATGAGCTGTTGCTGAAATGGCTTCGCGGGCGTCGTAATCTTGCCGCTGGGCTGATGACCATCCTGCTTTTGCTGGTGCTTTTCGTACCGTTTTTCCTGGTTGGTCTGACATTTACCGAAAACATTCGCTCAGCCATAGAGTGGTTCGAGTTGCATCGGGAAACCGGCATGCCTGAACCTCCGGAATGGGTCGAGCGGATACCCCTGGTCGGTGCGAGAATCAGCGAGTATTGGTCGATGCTGGCGGAGAGTGCAGAACCTGCATTGAACTGGTTGAAGCCTTGGTTGAAGGAGGCTGGAGTATGGTTGTTGCGGCACAGCCTCGATTTTGCGCACGGTGTTTTTCAGATTGCGATGAGCATGCTGATTGCGTTTTTCCTATACCGTGACGGCGAAGGAGTAGTGGCAGGGGTTCGCGAAGGGGTTCAAAGGATTAGCGGTGACTATGCTCAGCACCTGATAGATGTGGTTAAAACGACCGTGCGGAGCGTCGTGTATGGTGTGCTTGGCACGGCACTGGTTCAAGGCGTGCTGGCGGGGATAGGATTCGGTATTGCGGGGGTTCCCTCACCGGTGCTTTTGGCGCTATTTACTTTTGTCCTGAGCTTTATTCCCTTCGGTCCGCCGATTATCTGGATAAGCGCATCGGTCTGGCTTTTTTCGCAGGACCGAACCGGCTGGGGTATTTTTATGGCTGCGTACGGTCTGCTCATAATCAGCAGTGTGGATAACCTCATAAGACCCTACATCATCAGCCGCGGCGCTGCATTTCCATTTATTGTGATGTTTATCGGTGTCGTCGGGGGCATCGTGACATTCGGTTTCATCGGTGTTTTTATTGGCCCGACACTATTGACCGTCGGTTACAGTCTGACAATGGAGATTCTCGGCAGTCGTTCCTCCGATTAAAACCTGCTGGTGCAGCTCGGACTCTGCGGTTGACTTTAACGGGCGTGGAATGTAATCTATCGGGGTGGTCGGGAACGGCCGCCCCGTGTTATTTTGTTTAGGATTAAGGAGCTGATTTGGCAAAAAAGTTAAACAGGCAGGCGAAGGCCTTTGCTCTTGCCTCGGCGAAAATTGCGCAGGAACGGCGCTGCAGCGACATCGTGGTTCTGGATTTGCGGGGTCTTTCGTCTGTTACGGATTATTTTGTGATAGCGACCGGCACCAGCGACAGGCAGATGCGAACGGTTTGCGATGAAATACACGATGAGGCAAAAAAGGGCAAGCTGTCGCTTTTCGGCCAGGCCGGTTACGAGCAGGGGCGTTGGATAGTGATGGACTTTATAGACGTTGTGGTGCACGTCTTTGACAGCGAATACCGCAGTTATTACGCTTTGGAAATGCTCTGGGGCGACGCCAATCGCCTGAAAATCCCTAAAAAATAGATGAAACCAATCATCGATATACTCGAAGGAAAAATTACCGCTGCGATGGTTGCGGCAACTGGGGAAAAGTCCTGCGCCGCTATTGTCAGACCCGCTACAGACCCGAAGTTCGGTGATTATCAGGTCAACGGTATAATGGCTCTTGCCAAGAAGCTAAAAACCAATCCTCGCCAGCTTGCGGAAAAAGTTCTAAGTGGTCTTGATATAAGCGATATTTGTGAAAAGCCTGAAATAGCCGGCCCCGGCTTTATAAATCTGAAGATAAAACCATCCTTCGTGGATAACGCGATTCTTACGATTAATTCAGATTCGAGCGATAAATTGGGTGTCGAGAAAACATCTAAACCCCAGAGAATTGTCGTGGATTTTTCCGGCCCGAATATCGCCAAGCAGATGCACGTCGGCCACCTGCGAAGCACGATTATCGGCGACTGCATCTGCCGACTGCTCGAATTTCAGGGACATACCGTCATCCGCCAAAACCACATCGGCGACTGGGGTTTGCAATTCGGTATGCTTGCCTATTATCTTGATTATAAAAAAATTGAAATAGATAAGAAGTACCATGAAAAAGGATTAGAAAGACAGAGAGCTTTTTTTGCGGAAGATTTAATACCTGATATGGAAAACTTTTATCGAGAAGCAAAAAAGCTTTTTGATACCGACCTTGAATTTGCTGATAAGTCTCGAGAGTATGTTGTAAAACTTCATTCAAGAGAACATCATGTAATGATTAACTGGGAAGTGATTGTAAACGCATCACTTACAGAATGTAAAAAAATATATAATATATTAGGCGTAACTCTGAAAAGCGAACACACCCGAGGCGAAAGCTTTTACAGAGATATGCTTGCGGATGTAGTTGCGGAGTTGAAGAAAAAGAAATTGGCGGTGGAGTCGGAGGGGGCGGTGTGTGTTTTCCCACCGGGGTTTAAAGATAAAGAAGGCAAGCCGCTGCCGGTGATTATACAAAAATCGGATGGGGCGTTTCTGTATGCTACAACTGATTTGGCGGCGCTGCGGTATCGTGTGCAGGAATTAAAGGCGAATAGAATAATTTATGTTACCGACGCCAGACAGGCGTTGCATTTCGAGATGGTCTTTGCGGTAGCGAGAATGGCTGGCTGGGCTCCTGAAAATGTGGAGCTTGTACACGTTACTTTTGGTTCGGTTTTGGGTGAGGACGGCAAGCCATTGAAAACGCGTTCGGGCGAGAATGTGAAACTGAAGGAACTGCTCGATGAGGCTGTTGAACGAGCAAAAGCAATAGTTAATGAAAAGAACCCGGATTTGCCTGCGGATAAGAAAGAGCAAATCGCAAAAGCGGTCGGCATCGGAGCGGTCAAGTACGCTGATTACACGAATAATCGTACGAGTGATTATGTTTTCAGTTTCGACAAGATGCTGGCGATGGAAGGCAACACGGCGCCCTATATGCAGTACGCCTACGCGAGGGTTCAATCGATTGACCGAAAGGCCCAGGAACGCGGCATTGATATTAAGACTGCGTCTATAAATTTAACGGAACCGGCGGAACTGGATTTGGCCAAACATCTTGTAAGATACGGCGAGGCAATAGAATCCGCCAAAGTGGATTACAGGCCAAATTATTTGACGAGCTACTTGTACGAGTTGGCGCAGAAATTCAGTGTCTTTTACACAAATTGTCCTGTCCTGAACGCTTCGGAGGAAAAAAGATATACTCGCTGGCTGCTTTGCGATTTGACGGCGAAAACTATAAGGCACGGTTTGAAAGAGTTGTTGGGTATCGAAGTTGTAGAGCAAATGTAAAGGGGTGCAGAGATGAAAATAGTACAAAAAGATTTCGACGTAAGTACAAAAGGCCGCAACCAAATGATTGATATTACCGAACAGGTAAATTCGGTAGTTTCGCAATCCAGGGTTAGCGAGGGTGACGCGATTGTGTATTGCCCTCACACGACGGCGGGGATTACTATAAATGAAAATGCCGACCCATCCGTGACACACGATATTTTAATGATGCTGTCCGAACTCGTACCGGCAGGCCATTTAAGATTTCAACACAGCGAAGGTAATGCTGATTCGCACTGCAAAAGCTCTCTTGTCGGCTGCAGCAAGCAGATATTGATTAAAGGAGGGGAACTGGAACTCGGGACGTGGCAGGGTATTTATTTTTGTGAATTCGACGGGCCTCGCAGCAGAAAAGTCTTTGTGCAGGTTCGCGGTCAATAGCTTATCTTTATTTTCCGGACAACCTGCAATATGAATCAAGAAGCAAGCAAAGGCCGACTCCTCAAAGGAATCAGCGTTAATGTGCTGTTGCTGGGAATCGTAAGCTTTCTGAACGACCTGAGCAGCGAGATGATAATGCCGACGCTGCCGATGTTCATAAGCAGTCTTGGCGGCGGTTCTCTTGCGATAGGGCTTCTCAGTGGTATCAGAGATAGTCTGTCGAGCATCCTGAATGTTTTCGCGGGCTACTGGTCGGACAAAACCGGAAAACGCAGGGTATTTGTTTTCAGCGGTTATCTGACTTCCTCAGTTTTTAAATTCTTCCTGGCTTTATCGAAAATATGGCCTCAGGTGGTAGTGCTTGCCTCGGCGGAGCGGATAGGTAAAGGCCTAAGAAGTGCGGCAAGGGACGCGATTATCGCTGACTCGATGCAAACGAACAGAGGCAAGGGATTCGGAATTCACAGGGCGTTTGATACTTTAGGTGCGGTTTTCGGTTCGCTGGCGGTTTTTTTTATGTACCAGTTTTTCAACGCCGGTTTCAAGACTATCATTCTTACCGCGGCGATTTTGTCGTTTGTTTCTGTTGTCCCGATATTTTTTGTCAAGGAGACATCGCGTAAGCCGAAAGCGATAACCTTACGTTTGGGATTTAAGAACCTTCCGAAGGCGCTTAAATTATTCGTATTCGTCTCAGGCGTTTTTGCCCTCGGCAATTTCAGCTATATGTTTTTTATCATGCGGGCACAGCAATCCTTTACCGGCAAAAGCTCGGTCGCAATTCCGCTTCTTCTATATGGTTTTTTTAATATTTTTTATGCTGTTTTTGCTATTCCACTGGGGATAGCCTCAGACAAATTCGGCCGCAGACGGATTCTCGCCTTGGGCTATATGTGCTTTGCGATTGTCTGCTTCGGGTTTGCGTTTCTAACATCGTTGTTCTGGCTGGTGGTTCTTTTTGCTTTTTATGGTGTCAGCTATGCCGCGATTGACGGCAATCAGCGGGCGTTTATATCCGATTTGGCCTTACCGGAGATAAAAGGCACGGCCTTGGGGACATTCCATACGGTGACCGGTTTAATGGCTTTGCCAGCCGGTCTGATCGCCGGGACTATATGGGCAAGTGTCGGTCCGCAGGCAGTCTTTATTTACGGCAGTGTAGTAGGATTTTCCTGCAGCCTTTTCCTGCTTCTTTTATTTAGCAAATAAGTGGAGGAATGGAGCAAAGAAGGTACTTTTTGATTTTATGGAAATAAAAAGGGCGAGGTGGTGGGACCGGCTGGGGGGGAAACCGGTGGGCCACGCTGCCTCGCCGAGGTTCGTATAAGCTGCTTATAACAGCATTATTTCGTTATTAGAGAGCTTGAGTCATGGAGCTAAACATATTGTCAAAGAGCTGTCAAGGCAAAATAACAGAATTTAATAAATTTTTTTGGCCGCCCAAAAGCCCTCAAACTTACACGATTAGTATAATCGGTTCGATATTAAAATGCAAGCTAAAAAATGGAATTTTTACTGTTTTTTAAAATAAAATTTTAGTCACCGCAGAACAGGCACAAAAGGGCTTGAATATAGGAAGTTATTCGCTTAAAGTAAAGTTCTAAGGCGTAAAAAAACGTTAATTTTTGAGGTCTTCGGATGAGCAGGACAAAAAATATTCCCGTAGCTAAAAAAATAACAGAAACGGCGCAAAATGTTCACAGGAACATAATGAATAACAAAAGCCCTACAATGGTGACACCGGTGCGTTCGTTAAGCAATGTTAAATACCTCGGGCAGGACGGCTATTTCGAAATGCTTGGAAAAAATAAGCACCGCACCTTGACGGTAAGTACGGTCAAGACTTTTGCGCAGACCCTTAAGATGATGTCGCTGGCGAAGGAGCTTATCGACAAGAGCGATATGGCCACGAAAAGGGAGGCGTATTATATTTCCAAGAACTGGGGTAAGGCCGGTTTTTCGGAGCAGGCGGAATCGGACACGATAATGGACGATGTCGAGGCGATGTTCGGTGTCAACCGTGAGCAGTTGAAATTCATTCCTGAGGAAAAGGGTGGTGATATCGCGGGACGATTAATTGTTATCGACACAGACGCATCAGGCAAAAAGCTCAAAATTGATTGTACGAGATTCGGTTCAGGCGCCTATTCGATTCCGACGGATGTCGAAGACCTGCAGTTCCGCAGCGATGCTAAATTCATCCTGGCGATTGAAACAGCCGGTATGTTCCAGAGGCTTGTCAAATACGATTACTGGAAAAAGACCAATTCTATTCTTATAAGCATGGGCGGTGTGCCGACGCGGGCGTGCCGCAGGTTTATAAGAAGGCTGAGCGACCAGTTGAAAATCCCGGTTTACGCCTTTGTCGATGGCGACCCCTATGGTTATTTCAACATATATCGCACATTAAAGGTCGGTTCCGGCAACGCGGCGCATTTGAACCAATATTTCTGTGTGCCTTCGGCGAAATTCCTGGGGGTTACCCCTGAGGATATTATAACTTATAAGCTGCCAACACACCCGCTGAAGGATGTAGACATAAAGCGGGCCAAGGACGCTCTTAAGAATGACCCGTTTGTAAAGCATTACAAGCCGTGGCAAAAGGCGATGGAGCATATGCTTGCTATGGGTGTTCGTGTGGAGCAGCAGGCATTTGCCAAGCACGGGCTGGATTTTGTCGTTAACGAATATCTACCGGCAAAGCTAAAAAATCCGTCGAAGTTCTTGCCTTGATTTTTCATACCGGCTAATATAGGCGATAGCTGATATTTCAGAATGTTGCGATGTCAGCGGGTTGAATTTCCGGTTTTTGAATTCTTGACTGTTTTCAATGACAAAAATTCTCGAACGAATAAATCGCGTAAAAGACAATGTCAAAAAAGCCTGCGAAAAGGCTCGCAGAGACCCTTCCGAAGTAAAGCTTGTTATTGTTACAAAGTCGGCGACGTTTGATGAGATTAAAAAAGTTATTCAGGCTGGCTATACCGACCTCGGTGAAAACCGTGTCCAGCAGCTAAAAAAGATTTCCGCACAAATAGATGAATTCCTTGAAAAGAACGGTGAACAATCGTCCATAAAAGTGAACTGGCATATGATAGGTCATCTGCAGCGCAACAAGGTTAGGCAGGTTCTTGGGCAGATTTATTTGATACATTCTGTGGATACCCTCAGGTTATCTGAAGAGATAAACGCCGCTGCACCAAAGCTGAATGTGAGGCCTAAGATACTTCTTCAGGTCAATACCTCCGGGGAGCCGCAGAAATACGGTGTTCCGGTGGGGGCGGCGCTACATTTAGCAGAGCAGATTGAGACTTTGCCGAATCTGAAATTTGTCGGATTGATGACAATGGCGCCTCTGACACGCGATAAAAATTTGATTCGCTCATGTTTTTCACGGGCAAGGGAATTGTTTATTGAGATGCGGGGTGAGAAGATAGTCAACCCGGAATTTACCGAATTGAGTATGGGGATGAGTTCGGACTACGAAATCGCCATCGAAGAAGGCGCGACAATCCTTCGCATAGGCTCAGCTATTTTTGCCGGCTGACACCGTGTTTTTCGGACGTTACTTTTTAGGTCTATTCGCTGAAAATCACTTCCTCGATATTTTCCGCTTTCGCATATGGTTTTTTACTGTCAGAACGATGGAGAGATTATCTATAATCAAAAAATCAAAAAAGTGGCAAAGTGGGGGCTTTTAGAAGCCGAAATTAGCTAAGCAGATAGTGGAAAACCGTAACGTCTTATAAATCGAATTGGTGTGTAATCAAAGGCGAGAGTGATGTTCAAAATGAGTTTTGCAAAGCCGGTAGAACTGCCCAAAACATATACGGATGTTCTGTATCTTACGGACAAAACGAAGATACCATGGGAGGTGAAAAAACTTTTCAAGCAAAAGAACCTCTCGTATCTGATGCTGCCGGTAGATAAATTCCCCCGCATTATCCATCTGCTCGACCTGATAGGGACCGTAATTATTGACGCCGAACAAATTGATTCCTCAAAACAGCAAAAAATGGGCAGGATAATAGAATCACTGGAATCAAAAAATATCGGGGCGGTTTTACTCAGCAGCCGTGTAGCTACACCGTTGAAAAGTTTCACGATTTCCTCTGCTCCGTTAAAAAGTTTCTCTCTGACAACTAATGTTGAAGCATTTTCGGTTGATGAACTGTGGACCAGAATAAGTGTGAACCTTGCATACCGCAAGAAAAGCAGCGGTATCGTTGTGAAACCCGCAGGTCTCCCGCGACTGGTTGACAGAGTCCACTGCAACAAATTGGCTGAACAACTGAGTATGGCTGGCGCGTTAATGGGAAACCTCACAGAGCAGCTTCGGATGGCGGGTCTTGTTCAGCGGGATTTTTTGCCTGCGCAACTGCCAAGTAACTCGGAAGTACAGTGGGCGGCGTGTTTCCTGCCTGCCGAGTGGGTTTCGGGCGATATTTATGACGTAATGCGCATAGACGAACAGCATGTAGGATTTTATGTGGCCGATGCGGTCGGCCATTCAATGCCTGCTGCGCTTTTGACAATTTTCCTCAAACAAGCTCTCGTAATGCGTGAGACGATAGCCAACAACTATCGGATTTATTCACCGGCTGAAGTGATGAGAAATCTTAATGTCCGGATGGCTGCGCAGAAGCTCTCCGGTTATCAATTCGCGACGTGCTGCTACTGCCTGCTTAATACCAAGACCATGCAGTTGACGTTTTCCCGGGCGGGTCATCCGTATCCTGTTCTTATACGAGGCGACCAGCCGCCGCGACAGTTAGAGGTGCGAGGGCCCTTACTCGGTATTTTCGAGCAGGCCGAATTCCTGCAGCAGACGGTACAGCTTCAGCGAGGCGACAAAATACTGCTGTATTCCGACGGCCTGGAGCCTTTTGTGGGCAGTTTCGATGATTTGACAGGCTATCATTTTAACGACGAGTTCTGCCAGATAAAGAACCTGTCTGTGGTCCAGATGTTCGAACGGCTCACCAGCCTCGTCCAGAGTAAGAAAATCAGCTCGGCAGAAGTTGATGATGTTACAGCGGTCGGGCTTGAAGTGCTTTAGAAGTTGATTTTGTTTGATTCTTCTCCTTACCTCCTTTAAATGCCCAAAATCAGCGACAAATCGCGATTTTTTGGGATATTTTGCCTGAATTTTCACGGGGTTTGATAGTATCTAAGTCCCGTAGGTTGGTTACGGGATATAAATAGTTTACAACGCCATTTCCAATCGCTATACTTATTAGGTTAGGCAAATCGCGCAAAATTATAGGAAAGGTTCCGAAATGGCTCAAAAAGATGCCGATTTACAGAAGATTGAAGAACTTATAGAAATAATGGAACGGAAAAACCTCGTGGAAGTTGAGATAAAACACGGCGAGGACAAGATTCTTTTAAAGCGATTCCAGCCTCAGGCGCCTGTTGCGGCAGTGCCGGTGATGGCGCCAGCCACCCATGCAATACCGGTTGGTGGTGCGCCGTCTGGTTCGGCATCGGCGGCACAGCAGGGATTGGTGGAGATAAAATCAAGTGTAGTCGGAACTTTTTACGCTACCCCAAGCCCGGAATCCGAGCCTTATGTGGAAGTCGGAACACACGTTGACGAACAGACGGTGGTTTGCATAATTGAAGCGATGAAAGTGATGAACGAAATAAAGGCTGAGGCGGGCGGGACCATCGTGGAAATACTTGTGACCAATGGCCAGGCTGTTCAATACGGCCAGGTGCTTTTCAGAGTGAAGCCGGATTGATGTAGCATGTTTTCAAGAATATTGATAGCGAACCGCGGCGAGATAGCGCTGCGTATTATTCGTGCCTGTCACGAACTTGGAGTCGAAGCTGTGGCGGTTTATTCCGAGGCAGATAAGGACGCCCCGTATTTGTGCCTCGCCGATGAGGCGATCTGTATCGGTCCTGCCGACCCGGGGGAAAGTTATTTGAATATTCCTCGCATAATAAGCGCCGCGGAAATAGCCGATGTCGAAGCGATTCATCCCGGTTACGGATTCTTGGCTGAGAATGATGAGTTTGCCCAGATATGCCAGGATTGTGGATTGACGTTCATTGGCCCGCCTGTTAAGGCAATGAAACTTTTGGGCGATAAGGTGCAGGCACGCAAGATTGCGCAAAAGGCAGGTGTGACGGTTGTCCCCGGTTCGCAAGGAGCCGTTGAAAATGAAGCAGAAGCCATAAAGCTGGCAAACGAAATCGGCTATCCGGTAATAATCAAGGCGGCATCGGGTGGCGGCGGCAGGGGGATGAGAGTTGTTCATAATGACGCGAGCCTCGAAGCGGCTTTTAGCTCCGCAAAGGCCGAAGCGCAGGCGGCCTTTGATGACGGTAGTGTGTATCTGGAAAAATTCATAGTTGAACCACGGCACGTTGAGGTGCAGGTGATGGCCGATGCCGATGGTAACGTACTTCATTTTTACGAAAGAGACTGCACCATCCAGCGAAGACATCAGAAAATAATTGAGGAATCGCCTTGCCCCGTGCTGGATGAACATACGAGAGAACAAATGGCGAATTCGGCGATTAAAATTATAAAAGAGGCTGGATATGTTAACGCCGGGACGGTTGAATTTCTTTTGGACAAAAACAAGAAGTTTTATTTCATCGAGGTAAATACCCGTATCCAGGTCGAGCATCCTGTTACCGAAATGGTGACGGGGCATGATTTGATTAAATGGCAGCTTAGAATTGCCAGCGGCGAGCCTATAAGTTTACGTCAGAAACAAATTAAGCACACTGGTGTTGCGATTGAGTGTCGGATTAACGCGGAAGACCCAAAGAAAAATTTTACGCCTTCTTCGGGCGAGATTACCAGATATATTCCACCGGGCGGCCCGGGCGTAAGAGTTGACACACATGTTTATCAGGGCTGGCACGTATCGCCCAATTACGATTCAATGATTGCCAAGGTCATTGTGCACCAGAATACCCGTGCCGAAGCCATCGCGACAATGAGAAGGGCACTGAGGGAGTTTATGGTCGAACCGATAAAGACCACTATACCCGTGTGTTTAGAGATAATTTCGCACAACCTTTTTGCCAAGGGTCAGGTCGATACCGATTTCGTCGAACGCCATCTGTTTTGATATTTGGCATCATTCTGCAATTTTTAAGAGACTTTAGAGGGGGCCGCTGCCATTAAAGATTCCAAAAACCCAATTTTTATTCTTCCGATTTTAATACTACCAGTTTCAACTGGTAGATGGAAATAACCGCCTTTGGCGGACAGGCAATGCCTGTACTATAAAATGCCACCAGTTTTAACTGGTGGTTTTTTATTGACTTTTGGGCAGGTATATGATAATATTAAATACTTGCGCCTAACTTTAAGTTAAGGCTTCTTTAGGAGGATTCTAATGTGCAGCCCGTCAATCGAAAAAGATTGCGGCCTTGGGGTGTTGGACTAACCGCTTGGTGCTTGTTTTTCTTTGCCAATGGCCAAGCTTCAGGGGATACCATTTTGTACTTTGTTGCCCATGATTCGACGCATGGTGTGGAGTTGTGGAAGACGGATGGTACGGATGCTGGGACGGTCATGGTCAAGGACATCAATCCTTCTGGTTCTTCTAATCCGCAGTTACTTACGAATGTAAACGGCACACTCTACTTTGTTGCTTCTGACTCGACGCATGGTCTGGAATTGTGGAAAAGCGACGGCACAAGTGCTGGTACGGTCATGGTCAAGGACGTCAATCCTTCTGGGTCCTCTAGTCCGGAGCAGCTTACAAACGTAAACGGCACACTGTATTTTGTTGCTTCTGACTTGACGCATGGTCTGGAATTGTGGAAAAGCGACGGCACAAGTGCTGGTACGGTCCTGGTCAAGGATATCAATCCTTCTGGGTCCTCTAGTCCGGAGCAACTTACAAACGTAAGCGGCACATTGTTCTTTGTTGCTTTTGAGTCGACGCATGGTTTGGAGTTGTGGAAGACAAACGGTACCGATGCAGGTACGGTCATGGTCAAGAACATCAACACTTCGGGAAGTTCGGACCCGCAGCAACTGACGAACGTAAACGGCACACTGTACTTTGTTGCTTTTGACTCGACGCATGGTCTGGAATTGTGGAAAAGCGACGGCACAAGTGCTGGTACGGTTATAGTCAAGAACATCAACACTTCGGGAAACTCGGATCCGCAACAACTGACCTTGAGTGTTAACATACCAGGTGATTTTGACTCCGATGGCAACGTAGATACCGCCGACCTTGGTATTTTCTGCGGAAGCTGGCTTACGAATAACAAAGCTATGGATATCGCTCCAGCAGGGGGAGACGGCATAGTTAATATGCTGGATTTTGCCGTTTTCGCTGAGAACTGGCTTACAGGTGATTAACAGCAATTTTCCCGGTTCCGCATATTCTTGGCGGTTATTTTTCCAGAGGGATTAAATCTTCGTAGGTCTCGCGTTTGCGGATGACTTTGAATTTGTTGCCGTCAACGAGCACTTCTGCGGCGCGGCCGCGGGCGTTGTAATTGCTGCTCATCGTAAAACCATAGGCCCCAGCGGTAAAGATGGCTAAAATATCACCCCTCTTTACCGGTGGCAGAGTACGCTCTTTGGCGAAAAAGTCCGCGCTTTCACAAATAGGGCCAACGACATCGAAGATTTCGCAGCCTTTGAGGTGCAAGTTTTTATCACGTCTGCTCGGAATGAATTTTTTAGCAACCTGTGCAGGCCAAATGAAATGAAACGCATCGTACAGACAAGGCCGAATCAGGTCGTTCATTCCGGCATCAACGATGATGAATTTTTTGCCACCGCTTTGTTTTGTGTACAAAACTGTTGCGACGAGAATGCCTGCATTTGCGGCGATGGTTTTGCCGGGTTCGAGAATCAGTCTCAATCCTTTATTTCTCAACAAAGGTATGATGACAGAAGCGTAATCGGCGGCTGATGGAACCGTATCGCTTTCATAATCTGCGCCGAAACCGCCGCCAAGGTCGAGGGCCTCGATTTGGAAGCCGTCCGCGCGAAGTTTATCTATCAGCGGCAGGACTTTTCTTATCGCCTGACAATAGGGGTCGATGGTTTTGCCGCCGGAACCCAAATGAACGTGTATGCCGCAAAGGCTTACCCATGGATTATTGCCGTAAGCTTTGAACACATTTTGGGCGTGCTCTATATCGATGCCGAATTTGGTTGCCTTTATGGCCGTGGTTACATACCGGTGCGTGTCAGCTCTTACATCAGGATTTACACGCAGAGCCGCTTTTGTTTTTCTTTTTGTTTTCTTCGCGAGCAGAATTAAATTCTCAAGCTCCGCCTGCGATTCGATATTGAAATAGCCTACACCGGCTTTTAATGCTTCTATGATTTCCTTGTCGGTTTTGCCGACACCGGCATAGACGACCTTTGCAGGGTCGCCTCCGGCCTGCTGAACGCGGTAAAGTTCTCCACCGCTTACGACATCAAAGCCGCTGCCGGTGCTGGCTGCGAGCTTCAGAATGTTTATATTCGAACAGGCCTTGACGGAGTAGCAAATCAAAGTGTCAAGTTCACGAAAGGCCTTTTGAATTTTCCGCAGGTGGTCTGTGAAGGTAATTTTGCTGTAGATATACGCTGGCGTACCGACTTTGTCAACGATACGTCTGATGGCCACGCCTTCAGCGAACAGTTTGCCGTCTTTGTATTTAAAATTGTCCATACAGATAGTCTTCCTATGTCCTGAAGCAGCCGTACAGTATAAGGAATTTAAAATAAAATGCAAGTGAACGTATAAAAGGGAAGGATGCAATTGGCAGGATTTAAACGAAAATGGAAAGTTTCAGTACGCCTTGAAACTTTCCATTTTGTGCATAACTCGCCGGAACGCCGCTGTTCCGGTCAGATTGTTACGCTGCTATTTTTTCTTTTTTGCGGATTTCTTTTTTGCTTTTTTCTTTGCCATTATTATCTCCTTTCGGCAATTAGATTAAATTCATGTTTTAGTAACTTCGTCTCATAACCTACACTATTTTTATCGTCCAAAAGCATAAAAATCTTTCATAAAATTTTTACTGCGGGGGTTTTACATTGCTATTGTTATCGTTTATCATAGTTCCAGCGTGAACAGTATGCTTGCGATTTACAGTATCAAAAAGTTTTCAGAGTATGTTGGTTCCGTCCTGGTATTTTAGACCTGAGCGAAGCAGCCTGATAAACGATATCGACTAAAGATGTATTTTATTTAGGTTATAGGCCTTTTGGTGATGTTTTAAATATTTGCAATTTTAAGTTAGTGCCGTTATGTCAGTCAATGTTTGTGTGATTGAAACTGATGTTGAAAATGCGCAGCGTGTGCCTTATGCCCTGAGAGGTTGTGTTTTTGTTAACGATTTTGCTTGTTGAAAGATTTTTAAAAAATTTTTGCAAATTTTTGAAATGATTACACAATTTAGCTGTTAGTTTTATGACGGACAGGAAGATAATTTTGTTCGGTGGAACGTTCGACCCGATTCATCTCGGGCATACTTCAGTTGCTGCCTTTGCCGCCGACAGCATCAAAGCTGAAAAAGTGATATTCATTCCGGCAAAGCGTTCACCTCTTAAGAATTTATTGCCCAAGGCTGCTGACAGTGACCGCTTTGCTATGATAGTTTTGGCAGTTTCCGGAAACGAGAAGTTCGAGTTAAGCAACTGTGAGCTGAAGAAAAACACCCCCAACTATACCATCGATACCGTGCGGGAATTTAAGAAGGTATATGGGCAAGATGTCGAGATTTGCTGGCTCGTTGGGGCGGACAGCCTCGAAGAACTGCCTTACTGGTACAAGATTACCGACTTGATGGATGAATGTACTTTATGCGTAATGTACCGGGCGGGATACAAGGACCCTGATTTTACGAAGTTTATCGAACGGTGGGGAGATGAACGAGTCAAAGAACTGCAGCGCAGCATCATTCAAACGCCGCTGATAGATATAAGCAGTACGGAGATACGAAAACGGCTGGCTGAAGGAAAAGATGTGTCAAAAATGCTGCACCCTGCTGTTGCCGATTACATCGTCAAACACGGTCTTTACAAATAAGTATCAGGCCGATTGTTTTGCCGCGTTCAGCAACCAGTCATACCATTTGCTCATCCCTTCGCCGGTCTTGGCGGATATCGGGAAGATTTGTATATCGTGATTTAATTTGCGGGTTTCGGCTTTTACTTTTTCAATGTCAAAATCGACCTGTGCTGCCGGAAGATCAATTTTATTTATCAGCAGCACTTTGGATTTTGCGAAAATCGCCGGATATTTGGCGGGTTTGTCATCGCCCTCGGCAACCGAAAGCACAACGACTTTGAAGCTTTCACCCAACTCGAATGCCGAAGGACAAACGAGGTTGCCCACGTTCTCGATAAAAATCAAATCCAGATTTTTCAAAGGCAGGCTTTCCAGTGCGCCGCTTACCTGAGAAGCTGACAGATGGCATGCGCCGTTGGTATTTATCTGAATAGCTGGTGCGCCGGTTGCCATAATTCGCTGGGTGTCAATATCGGTCTGAATATCACCTTCAATGACACCTATTCGGAGTCTGCCTGCAAGGTCTGTAATAGTTTTTGCCAGAATCGTGGTCTTGCCGGAACCGGGCGATGAAATAACGTTGAGGCATAATTTTTTCTGCTCAGCCAGTAGATGGCTGTTTTGCAGAGCATATTGCTCGTTGGCGATTAAAATCTTTTTGCCGACGTTGACTTTGGACATTCTATCACTCCGTTTGAAGTTCTATCTCTTCAAGTACTAATGGCGCATCGGGCAGCAGCTCAAAATCCTCGCCGCCGCATTTTTCGCAGCGAGGCCGATGAAAATCTACGTTAAAAATTTCATTGCAGTTCTTGCATCGGCCCTGCATCGGCTTATGCTCTATTTCGAGTTTCATGCCTTCGCAGGGTGTGTCTTTCGCGATAGCTTCGAGAGCGAAGCGAAGCACCTCGTCATTGATGGCGTTAAGGATGCCGCAGCTTACCTTGGCGCTGACTGGTTTTGCGTTTTGCTTTTTCGCTTCAGTGAGGATGGTATCAAGCAGAGATTGTGCGACGACAGTTTCATGCATCAGCATATCCTCGGAAGTTCTCTGCCGTAGGGCATCTGGACGATTCTTCTGCCGCCTATTCGCGTGTTCATTTCAACTATGGGGGCATCAGTGGTCTTGACAACTTCGCCTATTATACTTGCCTTTTGGCCCAGCTGGTCTTTGCGGCAGATATTCAGACATTTTTGAATATCCTGCGGCGAGACAATCGCGATGAACTTCCCTTCATTGGCGACTGTCAGCACGTCGAGGCCGAGCATATCTGCCGCGGCCTGCACGGTCGGGTCAACGGGAATATCCGCCTGATTGATTTCAATACTCAGTCCTGTCTCTTTTGAAATTTCGTTGAGTGTGGCGGCCAGTCCTCCCCGCGTGGGGTCACGCATAAATTTTACGCCTTCGGCTTCCTCCAGCAGTTTTTGCGTTAATTTGGCAACAGCGGCGCAATCGCTCTTCAATGGTGTATCAAACTTCATCCCTTCACGCTGCGAGAGAATTGTCATTCCGTGGTCAGCGATTGTTCCGCTCAAAATTATTTTGTCACCGGCAGCGATTTTCCCAAAGCCCAAATCTACATCGGGTATCCGAACTCCGATTCCAGAGGTATTGATAAATATTTTATCTGCCGAGCCGGCTTCGACGGTTTTTGTGTCACCGGTAACAATATTTACGTTATTAATACGCGACTGCTCGCTGATACTTGCAAGAATTTTTTCAAACAGTTCAAAATCCAGGCCTTCTTCGATTATAAACGACAAACTGATAGCAACAGGAACCGAGCCTGATACTGCCAAATCATTTATTGTTCCGCAAATCGCCAGTTTTCCGATGTCACCGCCGTTAAAAAACAATGGCTTGACAACGTAACTGTCAGTCGTGAAACAAATCAGGTTTGAATCAAGATTTAATTTCGCCGCGTCGGTAAGCTCCGCCTTACTTTTTTGCTGCAATAAAGGTTGTATGGTGTTGCGAATCAAGTCATCGGACAGTTGTCCGCCTCCGCCGTGTGCGAGCAATATTTTTGTGTGTTTGCTTTTTTCCATTACTTGCGCCTCGGTCGCTGGTATTTGTAATAAGCCGCGCAAGTCCCCTCGGAACTTACCATACACGGGCCAACGGGAGTCTGAGTGGTGCAGATTTTGCCGAAGAGGTGGCATTCAGGCGGTGTAATAAGTCCGCAGAGGACTTCACCGCATCGGCAGCCGGTTTTATCTTCAACAGGTTCCTTACTGAGACCGAATTTCTTAAAAGCGTCGAATTTGCTGTATTTGGATTTTAACTCCAGCGTACTTTCCGGTATTTTTCCCAACCCCCTCCAGTAGCCGTCAGCAGGCTCGAAACATCCCGCAATCATTTTCTGCGCAGTGATGTTTCCTTCCTTTGTTACTACTGCGGAATAAACTGATTTGACCACCGACTGATTTTTTGAAAGCATACGGCATATTTCGGCGAGGCCCTCGATTATCTGCATAGGCTCGAACCCAGCGACTACGCACGGCCGCTTGTATTGCTCCGCGATTACGGTAAAGACGCCGTAGCCTGTAATAGCGCTGACGTGGCCGGGGCACAAAAACGCGTCGATTTTATTTTTCTCATCGGACAAGAGCGCCTTCATCGCCGGGATAACTAATTTGTGTCCGCTTAAAACGCTGAAATTATCAATGGATTTTTCGGCAGCTTCTTTGACTACCACAGCGGTTGCCGGCGCTGTGGTTTCAAATCCTACCGCTACAAATATTACCTGCTTGTTGGGATTTTCCTTCGCAAGCCTCAGGGCGTCTTCGCTGCTTAAAACCACTTTTATATTTCCGCTGAACTGTCTTGTTTCGAGCGAACCGCCCTTACCGGGTACACGAATCATATCACCGTAGGTTGCGATAATGCAGTCGCTTCGCTGTGCAACTTCCAAAACGGCGTCAATGTAACTCTGGTCTGTAACGCAGACGGGACAGCCTGGCCCCGATAAAAGTTTCAATCCTGCGGGAAGCATCGGCCTGATACCGTTGCGGAAAATGGAGACCGTGTGTGTGCCGCATACTTCCATTATATGAATTGGTCTGCCGATTGATTCACAGGCAGCGCCCATCTGTTTTTGAGCTTTTAAAATCCGTTCGAGCATATAAGTATCACCCCGAAACCTTGTTTTGCGTGTCCCTGAATTCGTCAATCTCCGCGATGAGCTGCCAGGTCTTTTTCGCTTCTTCCTCATCGACGGTCGAAATGGCAAAACCCGCGTGTACCAAAACCAGGTCGCCGAGTTTCACGTTCGGCAGCAGCGTAGTCCTTGCGCGGAAGTGATTGCCCATCGCGTCAACGGTGGCGATGTCGCCTTCGAGTTCCACTATTCTTGCCGGTATCGCAAGGCACATAATAGTTACTCGTCCCTCGTCTCTCGTTTCTCGTATAATTTATTTATCAAACTTGTAAGCATACGACTTTCATAATTTAATTCTTCTGCCATCTCCTCTAATTTTTCTTTCGTAAGGTATCCTCTTTTGCCGGCAATTACAAATTGTGTGTCTAATTCAGCGCATGACCCTAAGGCAATATAGAGAAATTGTTTGTATTCCCTACTGTGGTATCTTGCAAACCCTTCTGCGATATTGGATGGAATAGATACAGAGGCTTTTCTCATCTGGCCGGACAGACCGTATATCTCGAATTTGGGGAAGCTATCTGTGATTGTGTAAGTTTTGTCTGCTATTTCAATTCCTTTTTGCCATACCCTTAATTCTTTGTAATCTTTAGCTTTTGTCATTTTTCATCTTCTGTAAAAAAATCAAGGTTTTGTTGTGTCGGTACCAAATCGGTTTTCCAATACGAGCGACGGACGACAAGCGACGAGCGACGAAGCTATCGCTGCCTGTCCGAGTGAAATCCCACCGTCGTTGGCTGGGACATCCCTGTTAAATAATACACGAAATGAATTTTCATTCAAGAGGTTAATCAAAACGCCGGTCAGATAACGATTACAGAATACCCCGCCGCTTAACGCGACGGTATTTAATCCGGTTTTTTCACAAGCGATTTTGGCCATTTCAGATAAAGCGTACGCAATGCAGTTGTGAAATTTAGCCGAGATAATCCCAACAGGGATTTTATGCTGAATATCGGGAATCAACTGCCTGAACATTTTGCTTAAGTCCAACCGCACCGGTTGTCCCATCGTGTCAACAAGTTCGAAATCATAAGAATCTTTAACACCGGGTTCGATAATTGCCTCAAGAGCCATCGGAAGCTGCGCCTCGAAATGATTGAAGTTGCCTAACCCGAGCAGGGCGGCAACAGCGTCGAAAACCCTGCCGAGACTCGAAGTTTCCACGGTATTAATCTTCTTTTCGATTTGCTCTAAGATAATCCGCTGTTTGTCTCTATTTTGTTCTATTTTATCAAGCAGCCAGGCGAATTCCGCGAGATTGAAGCCTTCACCGTACGTTTTTTTCAAAAGTCCGAGTATCGGCCTTATGGGTTCTTTGCTTGCCTTGTCAGCACCGGCGAGGGAATAATAGGAAAGATGGCCGAATCTTTCAAATTTTTCAAGCGACGCAATAAGGCATTCACAGCCCCAGATTGCCCCGTCGCTGCCGTATCCGGTGCCGTCGCAGGCTATGCCGATTACAGGGCCTGTAAGGTTATGCTCAGCCAGCACCGATGCGATATGCGCCCAGTGGTGCTGCACCTGGATGATTTTTATGTTTGGTTTTGCAAGGGTGTGTTGTGTGGAAAAATATCCGGGGTGCAGGTCGCAGATTGCTATTTTCGGTTTGACTTCAAAGAGTTGCTGTAGATGTCCTACCGAATCGATATAGTGATGATAGACCTCGGCGTCCTCCAAATCGCCTATGTGTTCGCTGCAGATAAGCTGGTTACCTTTGACAAAGGCGAAGGTATTTTTCAAATCGCCGCCCGCCGTGAAAATGTCCGGGCCGCTTCGTCTTTGAATAAGAATAGGCGTGGGGACATATCCTCTGGCGCGGCGAAGCAGCATCGGCTGACCGTCAATGATATGAACTATGGAATCATCGACCTGCCGATAGATTTCCCTGTCGTGCATTAAAAAGGCATCAGCGATGGAACCAAGTTTTTCGAGTGCCTTGTCATTTTTGCAAATCAGCGGCTCATCGGCAATATTGCCGCTTGTCATCACAAGAACATCGAATTTGTTTTCCGCGAAGAGCAGAAAGTGCAGCGGGGCATAACAGAGCATAAACCCGTAGGAATTGACGCCTTCAGCAACCGATGATGCTATCGGTGAATTTTCTTTCTTAGATAATAGAACGATTGGGCTTTGCGGGGTTTTAAGGATTTTTTCGGCGAGTTTGCCGACAACAGCATATTTTTCCATCTTCTCAATGGAATCAGTCATCATCGCGAAAGGCTTGTGTTCTCTTTTTTTGCGTTCACGCAGAGTTCGAACAGCGGAATCATTTAATGCATCGACCGCAAGATGAAAACCACCGAGGCCTTTTATAGCTGCTATTTTGCCGTCCGCTAAAAGTTTTGCGGTTTCCGTGATTACCTTGTCAACCTGTGTTTCGATAGTTTTGCCTTTTGAGTCCGTCAGCCAGATTTTAGGGCCGCATTTGCCGCAGGCGACCGGCTGAGCGTGGAACCGTCGGTCAGTGACATTGGTATACTGCCCGGCGCATTTGCCGCACATCTTAAAAACCGACATCGTCGTATTGGGCCTGTCGTACGGAATGGTTTTGATTATCGAATATCGCGGCCCGCAGTTGGTGCAGTTTATGAACGGATAACGGTAGCGAAAATCATTCTTATTCCTCATCTCCGCGAGGCAATCCGTACAAACGGCCATATCAGCGGTGACATGCGAAGAGACAGTTCCTGTGCGGTCGCTCGGTTTTATTAAAAAATCGGTTTCGCCTTTGATTACAGAAATGTCGGTAGTTTGACAGGATTTTATATCCGCCAAGGAGGGCTTATCATCTGAATGAAGGCGGATTAAAAACTGTGAAATTTTTTCTTCCTCACCCTGTAGCTCGATTGTCACGCCTGTTGTATCGTTAAAGACGAAACCGCTCAGATTAAGGGATTTGGCGAGCCTGTAAACAGCAGGCCTGAACCCCACGCCCTGTACGGCTCCGGTAATTATTATTTCTTTTCTTTTAAGCAAATTTGAAGTCTCACAATTCTGAGAAATTGTACGAATTAATGGCCTATATAGTTCTCGCATTATAATATGCCCGTTTCGGGATATGTTAGCGGAAAATTTGTTTGCAAAAGGCTGTTTTTCGTGTTATTCTACACCAAACTTGAGGGGTCATAGCTCAGTTGGGAGAGCGCTTGCATGGCATGCAAGAGGTCGTGAGTTCGAATCTCACTGGCTCCAGTGTGCGTAGTTTACTACTGAATCCGCTTGTTGCGAATGCTTTTAGGAACGCTTCGGGGGCCAAAGATAAATCCTCGAAAACCGGTCTCGGGTACGCCAGCTGATTATTTTTTTGTTGAATCAGTTTCTATTTACTATTTTTTTTAGGATTATTTTATGCCATTTAAATCACTTGGTCTTTCCGACCCGCTGGTGCGGGGAATTCTCGCTACCGGTTACACCGCTCCTACCGAAATTCAGTCGCAGGCGATTCCGACCGCCATCGAGGGCAGGGACATCATAGGCTGCGCTCAGACCGGAACAGGCAAGACCGCCGCTTTTGTACTGCCCATTTTAAACCGTTTCAGCCATGAGCATGCGTCGAAGAAAAAAGCTGTCAAATCACTTATCTTGACGCCGACGCGAGAACTGGCAATCCAAATCGAACAGGCTATAATCGGCTATGGCCGGTTCACGCATTTGCGCACTCTGGCCGTTTACGGCGGTGTTAGTATTCAGAACCAGTTTAGTGCTCTTCGTCGAGGTGTTGATATCGTTGTAGCGACCCCGGGACGGCTTATGGACCACATGCGGCGGCGAAGCATCGACCTTGCAAATATTGAAGTGCTTATTATCGATGAAGCTGACCGGATGTTCGATATGGGCTTCATTAACGATGTGCGGAAAATAGTCGCCGCCTTACCACAAAAGAGGCAGACCATGCTTTTTTCGGCCACAATTTCACCCGAAGTAAAATCCCTCGCCGCAGGGATACTTCATTCACCGAAAATGATTCAGATTGGTCAGCAGCGAAACCCCATAGAAACTATCACGCAGCATATCTATCCCGTCCAGAAGGAACTGAAAATAGACCTGCTGATTCACATGCTCCGGGACGGTCAGATGTACAGCGTGCTGGTCTTTTCGCGCACCAAGCACGGGGCGGACAAAATCAGCCGACGCCTTGAGAGGGCTGGTGTCCAGTCCGTGGCGATACATTCCGGTCGCACACAGGGACAGCGTCAGCGCGCGATGGATGGCTTTAAAAGCGGCCAACACCGAGTTATGGTCGCGACCGATATTGCCGCCCGCGGCATCGACGTCGAAGGGATTTCGCATGTCATTAATTTCGATGTGCCTGCCTTCGCGGAAGACTATATTCATCGCATCGGCAGGACCGGCAGGGCGGAAGCTACGGGCGACGCCATTACGTTTGTTTCGCGCGATGAGGAAAAATATCTTCACCAGATTGAAAAATTCATAGGCCGCAGGTTCCATATGGAAAGATGCCCCGGTTTTACCCGCACCCAACCTGCTTTGCCGCAGCAGCACAGTCCCAGATTTCAGCCGATGCAGCACGCAAGTCAAGAATCAATTGAGACAAAAAGGCCGCACCGGCATACATTCCGCAAAAGACGCAGAAGCTTTCGCCGAAGGTAATATATTGTGAATTGCTCTTACTTCTGTTCGGCAAGTGCCAGCCAGAAGTTCTGGATTTGTTTTGCCATATCGACGATGGCCATGAAACTTGACGGTTTGGTCAGGTAAAGACATAGCTTTGGGTCGTATCCTTCGAGAACATCCTGGTCATGGCTGGAACTGGTCAGCACGACCAGCGGTATTCGGGCTAATTCCGAATCAGCCTTTATTTCTGCGATTACTTCACGCCCGCTCTTTTTCGGAAGGTTCAGGTCGAGAATAATAAGGTCCGGACGCTGTGCCTTGGCATACGGTTTGCGGCGGAAAAGGTAATCCATTGCCTCTTCACCGTCGTTGACCACACTGAGCCGATGAATAACACCGGCTTCGTTAAATGCTTCCTTAATCAGCAGGATATCGCCGACGTTATCTTCCACCCACAGTATATTAATCATGGATTTACCCATGTGAGTTTATTCCTTAACAATGATTGTATGGCGGAATACCGAGTTAGTCAATTGTGGTTTTTAATATAGATTACGAAATCAGCCGGCTTTTCGTGCGTTCCGGCGGCGGTCAATGTCCTTGAGCAGACGTTTGCGGATGCGAATCGAACTGGGGCAAACCTCGACAAGCTCGTCTTCCTGGATGTACTCCAAGGCCATCTCAAGACTGTATTTTCTGGCGGGCCTGATTTTTGCTGCTTCATCCTTGCCCGCTGCGCGAATATTGGTAAGCTGCTTTAGTTTTACTGCGTTTACCGGTATATCGTTGTCCTTGCAGTGCTCGCCGACCACCTGTCCCTCATAAACCTTTTCACCCGGCTCAACGAAGAAAATACCGCGGTCATACAAGGCGTCAAGCGCATAAGCAGTCACCTGTCCGGTGGTAGTCGCAATCATAACGCCCACCTGTCTCTTTGGAATAGAACCTCGCATCGGTTCGTATCTTTCAAAAGTATGGTGCATAATGGCCCGGCCTTGTGTAGCGTTCATCATCCGGGCGTGCAGACCGAAAAGTCCTCGCGATGGAATCAAGAATTCCATATGGATAAAACCACTGGCGCCGCTCTTGGCGTCCATTTTCATCATTTCGCTTCTTCGGTCGCCCAAAAGGCTCATCACCGAACTTTGGCAGTCCGACGGACAATCAATAGCAAGCAGTTCAATCGGCTCCTGCTCAACACCATCGACCACTTTGACAATTACGCTGGGTTTGCCGACGCAAATCTCGTAGCCTTCGCGCCGCATATTCTCAAGCAAAATACCAAGGTGCATCAGGCCTCTGCCGGAGACATTAAATTCCTCAGGCAATTGTCCCGGTGCGACCCTCAAAGCGACATTGTGCTGAAGCTCTTTTTCGAGTCTTTCCCCGATATGCCTGCTCGTAACGTATTTGCCGTCTCTGCCCGCGAAGGGACCATCGTTTACTCGAAACGTCATCGTCATCGTCGGCTCATCGACTGCGGAGGTCACAAGCTGTTCGGGGTTTTCCACGCAGGCGATAGTGTCCCCGATATTGACGGATTCAAGCCCTGCTATAGCGCATATATCACCTGCGTAAACGCATTCAACCTGTTTTCGGCCAAGGCCGTAGAACTGATGAATCTGCATCACCTTTTGCTGGGTGTGGTTGCCATCTTTGTCAATCAATGTAACTGTCTGGCCTTCGTGGATCTCGCCCGCGAAGACCCTGCCGATTGCTATTCGCCCCACATAATCCGAATATTCCTGATTTGTTACCAGCATTTGCAGCGGGGCGTTGTGGATGGCCTTTGGCGCAGGCACTTTATTTATGATTGTCTCAAATAATATATGAAGATTATCGGTTTTCTTTTTCAGGTCGGTCGTTGCCCAGCCTTCTCTGCCTGATGCGTAAATAATCGGAAAATCAAGGGTCTCGGAATCGACGCCGAGCTGCACAAATAAATCGAAAACTTCATTGACTACGTCATCGGGCCGGCTGTCGCTACGGTCCACCTTATTGACTACCACTATAGGTCTTAATTTGTGCTCGAGCGCCTTGGTCAGTACAAACCTTGTCTGCGGCATAGGCCCTTCGAAAGCATCGACCAAAAGCAGTACACCGTCGGCCATTTTTAAAACACGCTCGACTTCGCCTCCGAAGTCGGCGTGGCCGGGTGTGTCGATTATGTTGATTTTGTACTCGTTGTCGTTGGCATCGATATACTGAATAGAACAGTTCTTGCTCAGAATGGTTATACCGCGTTCGCGTTCGAGCGGATTGGAATCCATAATCAGGTTGTGCTCGCTGCCGGCCAACTTATCCAGGTCCTCCTGCCTGAACATTCCCGACTGATACAAAAGCTGGTCAACCAACGTTGTCTTACCGTGGTCAACGTGTGCGATTATCGCGACATTACGAATATAATCCGAATACATAATCAATTCTCTAATTTTAAAGGGATTAGCGAACCTTAAGGATTTGATTTACCCTAAAATATACTATATACTATTCTACATAAGTTTATAGTGGTGTCAACGCAAAATGTGCGAGGCGGCATTATATTAAAGCCCGCAGTAAGCCTATTAGTGCACCGCCCGCTATCAGCCATGTCGAATTGATTTTGAACCGAATCAGCAGCAGCAGTGAAATAAGAGCAATCAAAATGGTAAGAGGGTCTGTCAATGAAGCCCTGCCCAGTTGCCAGGTCACAGCGGCCATCAGGCTCAGTGACGCGACGTTTACACCGTCCAATAGACCGCTGACCCATACCGAACTGCGCATCCGTGGAATAAACGGGTTGGAAATGGCGACAAAGATAAATGAAGGCAGAAAGATGCCGATGGTCGCAAGCAGCGCACCCGGTATGCCACCGAGAATAAAACCGATAAACGTTGCTGTCGTGAATAGCGGGCCGGGCGTTACCTGCCCGATAGCGATAGCGTCGAGTAATTGCTGGTCGGTCAGCCACCCGTAACGTACAACTAAATCGGCACGCAAAAATGCGAACAGAACGTATCCGCTTCCGTACAACACAGCGCCAATCTTGAGAAACGTTAAAAATAACAGCGGCAGACCAAAAGGCACAGAAAGTTGCGACAATATACCCGCTGTACCGAGTGGGAGAAGAGATACTCCCAAAATACTTTTTCGCAAACGCTGCAAGTTCATAATTAGCATCACCGCCAATCCGCCGCCAAAAAGCAGAGCGATTTCATTGGCGCCGATAAAGTACAGAACGAGAACAACCAACGCGGCGATTGCCGTAAGCGCACCCTTAACGGCCTTTTTGCCAAGGCTCCAAATCGCTTGTATGATAATTGCGATTACAACCGGTTTTATTCCATACAGAAGCCATTGGGCTTGCGGCATTGTGCCAAAGCGCACATAAACCCGCGCCAGCAGAAGTACGATAAGCACGGCTGGCAGAGTGAAACATACACCGCCTGCAATCAGTCCCCGCCATCCTGCCCTCAAAAAACCTAAATGGGTCGCCATCTCAGTGGCATTAGGACCGGGAATGAGATTTGTAGCGCCGACCAGGTCGAGAAATTCCTGGTCATTAAGCCATCCGCGTTTCTTCACTGTTTCATCGTGCATGATGGCGATGTACGCCGCGGGACCGCCGAAGGAAATGGTCCCCAGCTTCAAGAACAACGCAACTACTTCTTTCAATTTTTGCGACAATTCTCGTGTCATTTTAGAATATTTCTGCTGATATTATGGGAAGTGTTACTCTAAGAAGCAAGGTAAAATCGCGTAATATGCCGGAAATAGTGCTTGCGGAATAAATTTTGCAAAAAAATCTGGGAAAATTGCTTGAACATAGGGTAGGGGGGTATGGTATAATATATTTAGAAAGGCAGGTGTAATATGAAGCAGCCGACTACGCACGAAGAGCAGTTGCAGTTTTTGAAGAAAATCGAAGGACAGGTTGCAGGTATCCGGAGAATGATTGAGGGGAAAAGATACTGCGTGGATATCCTCACCCAGATACGCTCAATCATTGGTGCGATGTATAGAGTCGAAGGTGAGATTTTCCGAAAGCATCTCAACGGCTGCGTTGTCAGCGCGATAAAAGGCAAATCCGAGGCAGAAAAGCAGAAAAAGATAAATGAGGTTATTGAATTATTGGAGAAATTCAGAAAGTAATGATTTTTGATGGAATTCTCTTGAATAATTGTGGAGACAGGTTTAAACTGTTACAAAATGGTGGGTATTGAAAAAATGAATCTTAATAGGGTTTTTAGGAGCATATCTTATGAAAATTGAATTACCTGCGTTAACCCTGTCTGCTTGTTTGTTTCTTTCCTTGGTGTCCCCGCAGGTATGGGGACAGCCAGCCGACTCCAATAACCCTGTAAGTCTTCTGGATTACCTGAATCTGGCGGCGATTAATAACGCGGAGCTAAAAGCCGAATTTGAAAAGTGGAAAGCTGCTATCGAAGAAATAACGCAGGCAAAGTCACTGGATGACCCGCAATTAATGTATGGCTATGCTACGGAGCACACGCCTCAGCGAAGCGAATTCGAGGTAATGCAGATGTTCCCGTGGTTCGGGACGCTTGAAGACCGGAGGGATATTGCGACCGCGATGGCAAAGTCGGGAGGCAGGCAATACGAGGCCAAAAAACTTGCGCTTTTTTACGATGT
>Ga0214473_10000801_pt1 | contig 42932 bp, 50 predicted proteins | sample RVTome_7_FD_203509 | JGI IMG/M metagenome (GOLD analysis project Ga0214473, IMG submission 203509) | Soil microbial communities from uranium-contaminated site in the Upper Colorado River Basin, Wyoming, United States - RVT98D197 | ecosystem: Environmental > Terrestrial > Soil > Contaminated >...
TGGAGGTCAGGTTGATCGACACGGTCACCGTGCCGTTGGACACGCTTATCCCGCTTCCGTTGGATCCTCCGGCGTTGAAGGAGACGTCGCCCACGTGGAGAGACGTGTTGGACGGGATCGTGACGTCATTGTTGTTCGCTATTAGTGTCATTACGTGTTTTTTCTTAGCTAAGGGTGGGGAATCTCATCTTGATTGCTGAAAACATTACATCCAGTTCACCGGTTGTTAGGACTCTATTCCAAGCAAATGCACCAGCAAGCCTAACGCCTGAAGCCCAGGGGATTCCTCCATTTGTAACATTCATTAACGTATATGCATCACTTGATGCAGCCGTATCAGGTGCAACATAAGACTGTCCTGTTAGTAGATCAGCAGCTGCACTGGTGGTTTTAACTAAGATATTTCCATTTGCTTCATCAACGCTAGCAATTGCACAAAGCCAGCTACGTGAAGCGGGGAGGAATGCAGTCTTAAGAGTAGTTACTAGTGGATCAGTTCCAATCTTATAGATAGCTAATCTTAGGGCCTCAGCACCAGAAGAGACATAAAACTCTGATCCTGTTATGGCTCCACCTGCAGTCAACGCATTAGCAAATATAGTAGTTGCAACTGAAGCTTGGTTATCCGCATCGCTAGCATACATAATAAACCCAAATGTAAATGCAGCATTGTCTTTGTGCCAGGTCTCAGCAAAGTTCATGACCGCGGCTGAAGCTTCTTGGAAATGATCACCCCCATCAAGGCTAAAGTATTCATTCTCGCTTTTTCCATTGGCTACCCCGTTAAAAGTTGGGTCAGAAGCTTGGGCAGAGCTGGCTGTGCCACGAAAGAAGTCCTGGTCATTTTCAGACACGTCGAACCACGTCTGGCTCGTGCCGTCGTATGAGTTTGCGTCACCAGCATCCAGGCACAGTGCCAGATCTGTAGACAGCCCGTTGAGCGTTATCATCTCTAACAGTGTTCGCCTACCGGCCTTGACGAAAGGAGCTGGCGTGAAGAGTCCACTCATGTTACGCCATCTGCCATGTGCACACCATCATCTCGGCGCCAGAATTCGACGCGGCGAACTGGTACCTGCAGAACCGGCTGGTCTCTGCCGGGAGCCTGGTCGTCAGCCCAGAGCACGCCCTCCCGGCGAAACCAAACGAGGTGTTCAGGTTCACGTCGTAGATCTCGTCCGCCCCGGTGAGCGTGACGTTCGCGGTCGAGCCGTTGGTGGAGCTGCTCCCGACCAACAGGCAGATTCCTCTCTCTGGGACGTCTATCAAGCCGTTGATGTCTGTGTCTGCGTCGCCGCGAACCTCAAGCGTGTCAAAGGGTGTGTTGCTCACCAGGTTGTTAGCCCTGAACAGGCTGACCGCTGTGCCCGTGATGCCACCGCTGTACGTCGAGCTGACGGTTCCTGAGTCACCGGTCGGCACCACGGCGCTGACGATCGCGGCACCAAGTCCGGTGATGCCTCCCGTGTGGGAGTCCTGTATGATTATCGTTGCAGAGACTCCCCCGATGGTGCACGTGCTCAGCGCCCTGTTGGAGGAACCGAACTCCCAGTGGATCGCACCGACAATCAGCCTTGTGGAGGAGGGAGTCCCGAAGTTCATCCCCGCCATGTCGTATAGTGAGGTAGTGTCTCCGACGACCTCGCCGAGCCACTCGAACGAACCCAGCTTGGGGAAAGGAGCTGGCATGAAGAGCCCAGTCATGTTACTGCATCGCTTGGATGACCAGGAGCGATCCTTGTTGTCCTATCGAGCAGGAGCACCTGAACTTGTGGGCGTTGGTCGTCGTGAACGTATCCCCGGAGACCTTGGTCCATCCAGAGGTCGTTATCGTGCCGGCGCTGGATCCGTTGATGATGTCGAGGAGGAAGCTACCGATGTTCGACCCAGGCGCCAGCGTGTGGGCACCGTTGGCGGTGTAGTGCTGCATCGGCCTGTCCCCAGGGTCGAGCGTGAGGGTCCCAGAGTTTACGACGCCGATGTCGAAGCTGGTGATCCTGAAGCCTCCGCCGTCGACTTGCTGGCCTCCCAGGTCTAGCCTGGCGAGCGGACCCTGCCATCCGCCGTTGGCGTTCAGGTAGTAGGACCCGTTCGCCTGCGCCACCGTAGGGATGTTCATGATCGCGTTGGAGGTGGAGTTCATCACCTTGAACGACGTGGAGTTCATCGTCGCGTTGATCGTCGAGTTGCCGATCCTCAGGGTTCCCGGGTCCACGTAGGCGTCGGAGGTGGTGTTCTGGACGTGGACGTTTCCGGCCGTGAGCTGGGTGTTTCCTGAGGCGTTGGTCCTCGCCGTGGTAGTGACGTTGACCGTCGAATTGGACGTGGTGTTCCCGATAGACATCCCCGCCGCGGTCACCGTAAACTCCCCGAGGGTGTTAGAGGAACTGATCGTCGTGTTCGTCGACATCGTGTTGATCGTCGAGTTGCCCAGGAGTAGCTGGACCATACCGTAGCCGGACACGGTGGTCGGGATGCTGGTTAGGGTCGAGAAGGCGTGGACGTGGGTCGCGTTGGCAAAATAGGTGGTGTCGTGGCCTTCTAGGAAGGCCGCGTTCACGGAAGCCTGGGTGAGGAGGGTGGCGAGTGCGACGTTCTTCCAGGCAGACTCGGACGATCGATAGGCGAAGACGTCGTTGTTGGCCGGGGCAGAGACGTTGGCGTCCGAGTGGTCAGCCATCGTGAGCTTAACGGCTAACAGCGAGAACGAGTTGGAGGAGTTGACGACCAGGACCCGGTGGGTGGCGTTACCCGCCGTGATCATGACGTTGGCGCCCGCGCCGAGGTTGACCTTTGCCGTGGCGGTGACGTTGGTGGTGATGGTCAGGTTGCCGGAGATGGATCCTACGTTGGACGCCAACAGAACGTTGGCCTGGAAGGTGCCCGTCACGGTGGCGTTTCCGACGGCCGCGTTCGACTCGACGGTGACGACCTTCACGGACATGGCGTCGGCGATCTCGTTGGTCCTTAGTCTCCACGCCTGGACAGTGTGAGTATTGCTAGTATTGGAGACGCTTACGGTCATGCATGCGAACCCCTATGTCTTTCCCAACGCATTTTATTAGCGAGAGAAATGTTTCTTTTATGTTCTTCAGTAAAAATCTTAGTTTTTCCAGCAATAGACAACTTCATTCGATGTTCATCAGAAAATACACGACCTCTTTGCTTAAAACCCTGGTTAGAAAGCTTCTGCCGGGTTTCTTCAGAAATAGGAGGTCTTTTCTTAGCAGCGTCTGACATTTTTCTTTTGGTTTCATCTGAAAAGATGCGTCCTTTTTGGGCAATAGACATCTTCGCACGATATTCAAATGATCTCTTTATTCCGATATGTTTTGCCGAAATGTCTTTGGTGTTCTTAGCATTGTAGTATTTAGTTCCGAGTTCTTCAGATTTAATCATCTGAAGCCATCGATATTCCTCATCGAACAATTCTTCTTTATCAGCAACGATAGAAAGAATGCGCCTTTGGAAGTCTGAAGGTCGCTTTCTATAAGCTTTTTTCATCCATTTAGAACCACACACATATCCATCATCTTCGGTTCCCCAATGACACCCTACATAGAAACGAGAGTGCTTTCTATCTCTCCAAAGATACACGAAACCATACGTCAAGCTAGACTCCTAGCGATGGCCCTCAGGAGGTCCTTGATCTCGGTCATCTCGCGCCTGATCTCCTTCTGCTCGTCCATGAGATTATTTATGGCGGCCTCTCGGTTCTTCTTCATCTTGTATGCCTTGAGCCCATCCTTGTCGGTACTTATGAGTGCACCTTCTGGAGACCTCTTGAATTTAGGATCCTGTATCACGCCTGTAGACAAATCGCCCTGACGTCGTTGAGTCGTGGAACCCTGGCCTCGTTGTCGGAGAGTAGGACTATCTTGAGTGAGAAGGTCTTGTAGCTCTCGAATATCGCGCCGTCAGTCCTCGCGTACCGGATGATGCCGGTGCTCGTGTTGACGAACCCTGCCGTCACGCTGGTGTTTGGCGCCTCTGCCGGGACAGTATACTCGTACTCTATGTAGTCCCTAACGTCGATCGGACTGCTATAGTTGAATTCCCCTACGCCCCTCTCAAGCTCAGTCCATGCCTTGAGGTCGAAGTTCTCTCCGTCCTCGGCGTTGTGGAACTTGGCGTAGACCGCGACGTCAGTGCCCGACGGGCGGTAGGCAGATACCCAGACGTGCATGTCCTCGGCCTCCTGTCCGTCGTCGAGGACGATGTTCTTAGAGACGTACTTGGTGATCGCAGAGCCGTAGCGGGTATTAGCCTCGTTGGTGTCGTCGTTGTTGATGATGTTCTCGATCATCAGGCTGGACTTGCGCCTCAGGTCGATGATCGGTGAGACGAAGCTGCTCTGGGTCACGAACGTCACCTGGTACCTGGAGCTCTTCTCGGCGCCCTCGTTGGAGTAGCTCTTGGCTATCCTGGTGGTGTCCATGAACTCGTACTCAACGTCGTTGGAGACGGAGATGTAGGAGGTGTCCAGCGTGTTGGCCGCGGACGTTCCCTTGTACCCGTAGAGGAGGAGGGTCTTGCCTGGGATCATGACCGCGAATCTCGGGACGACCGCGTGGTAGTCGAGGTTGTCGACAGAGTCGATGGTCACGTTTGCCAGGAGGCTGTTGGCGTTGATGAGGGAGACGTTGCCGACCGCGGTAGGGCGGAAGAACTGGAGCTTCTGTGCCGCCGCCCAGCCACTCGTGCTCGTATCGATGTAGACGGTCTCGTTGGCCTCGTCGATGAACTGGACAATGCCGTAAGGTTCAGTGGTGTTGGCGCCCGTCAGCGTGGTCGTGGCGTTGGCCGTGTAGCAGATGTCCCCCACCTGGACCGTGGTGTCGGTGTTGGCGCGGATAAGCCCGGAGAAACTGATGTACTCGTCAGCTTCGTTTTCGAAGTATGCGAGAGCGGATCCCACCGTGAAGTTTGCCCTGTAGATCGTAAACTTGATGTCTTCCTTCTGGAGCTCGGTCCAGCTGTTCATGTTGGAGGAGATGAATGCCACGCCCGCATACGGGTTCTGGTAGATCTGGACGCCCGAAGCCACGTCGTAGCCTCCCGTCTCTCCCAGCCAGATCCTGTATTCCGGGGAGTCTCCGTCAGGCTTGATGAGGAATGCGTAGGTGTCTCCCGAGTTGAGGAAGACCGGGTGGTCGAATGCAAACGTGGTCGCCGTCGAGGCATCGTCTGAGGTTGATACCTCGGCAGACTCGAGGTGGGCCTTGCCGATTATCCTGGTCGTGTCGGGTCGGCCGAGCCTCATCTCGGTGAGCATCATGGTGATGCCCATCGTCGGGTCCTTGCGCTCGAAATAGACGTCGATCTTGGTGATGAATGAACCTGAGACGTCCTCGGGCGTCGCCGCGAAGATCGACTGGGCGATAGGATCTGGGTCCTTGGTGTTTCGCGAGGTGCCAGGTATCGTAGTCGTGCGGGGGCGCTGCTGCGTAGTCGTAGTGACCACGGTCCTGGTGTTGGCCGTCTGGACGACTGAGATCTCAGGCTCCAGCGTGGTCAGGGTGAGACCCTGGGTAGAGAGGGTAATGTTGGACGCACTGAACCTGGCATCTGCCCTCGTCAGCGCGGCATCTACACCGGTGATGAGGTCGTCGACGTCGATCAGCATGAAGTTCCTGTCGCCGACCCTGAACGTTCCGTCAGGGATCCTGAACAGGCCCTTGACCGTGCCGGTGGAGTCGGACAGGAGCTCGTCTCCGAATGCACCCGTCCTGTCGAGGATCCTGTCCTCACGACCTACTTCTGGGTCGGTCAGGTTGGACCAGTCAGCGGGGGCGCAGCTGGAGTCGACGTTGACGTTGTCGAAGAAGGCGTGCATGACGGTATTGGGCTTGAGATTGGTGGCGACGAAGGCAACCATTCTCGAGCGCATGAAGGGCTCGATGGAAACGTCCTTGACGAAGCTGCCGAGATCGTAGGTGGACTCCATCGTGTCGACCTGCATCTGCTCGATGAGCTGGGTCTGGGTCGTCGTCGTCGTGGTCGTGGTGGTGAGTCCGCGAGTCGATCTCACGGTGGCGACGGCCGTCCTCCAGTCACCGAAGTCGGATCCGAATGGCGAGCTGGCGAAGTCTTCCCAGGCGCTGGTCAGGTCGAGGGAGACGTTGATGTTCGGGAGTGCCTCCTCGTCCCTGTGGTCGTCGTAGGAAGGATAGAGGGTTAGCTTGCCCGCCCAGGACCAGATCGACTCGGTGCAGTTCCTAAACTTGCTGGCGTAGCCCTGGATGATGTAAGCCTCATGGCTGTACGGCATCGTCACGTAGTTGCCAGTTCTCTGGGTCGTGGAAGTGTTCGCCACATAGATGAAGTCCACCTGGTGCTTCTCGAAGAACGGCCGCGCGATGGAGTTGTCCTGATCGATGGCGATCTTATACTCAAAGTCGGTTACCTTGCCGTGCGCGTGGCTGTTGAACGGGTCGGCGAAGATTCCATTCTTGAAGCGATCGAGCCCGTTGACGTCCGGGATGGTGAAATCCCTGGCCTTCTGCTCGATGGCGTTGAGGACGGTGTAGTACTCTATCCTCTTCAGGCGCTGGTCAATCGTGCCGACGTCTTTCATGGTGTAGCGTCGGTTGGTCTTGATGTCGTGTCGTATCTTGATGTCGTGGCGGTTGAGCTCGGACGCCTCCCTCGTGGTGAGGGAAGGCCAGGCGGGAACGTATGCCGCGGCAACCAGCATGACGTCGTTGTCGGTGAACGGAGTGATCGGGGACGACGCCGGCTCGCCTTGGACGACGGCGAAGTCTCCGTTCTTGTTGACGACGAGGAGGTCTCGCCTCGGAAGGTAGTAGGTGACGTCTGCCTGAAAGTTGGTGTCCGGCGCCGGGATGTAACCGTAGGTGCCGGTCGCGTAGCCGTTGGCCGCCGCCGCGGGGTTGATCGTGGCCGCGCCCTCGGTCGTGGAAGAATCCGCGGTGTTCGCCTTCTGGGGGCGCACGTCGACGCAGTCCCTAAGGTCGAGGAACTGCCCGTCGGATGACCTGAACGTCGGAATCTCACCCCATTCTATCGTGGTCGCGTTGGAGGTGTTGCTCGTGGGATATGAGTCGACCGCGAAGAAGCCGACTCCGCCGGAGGCGTTTGCGGTGAGGTGGCTCAGCCTGATGAGGAGCTTGGTGGAGCCCGTGATGTTCGTCTTGTACTGGGGCTTCACCTCGAGCCTGGCGAGGTCGTAGAAGCTATCGCGCTGGCCGGTGTCGAGGTTGAACCAGGTCGTTCCATCGGTGTTAGTGTTGGAATAGGTGGTGCCTACGTAGACCGCCTCGACGTCGTAGACGTCTGGGAGGCCCAGGATCCACGGGCCGACAGAGGTAGCCGAGTTGTTCGAGCAATCGATCTTGATCCATCGCTCCTTGCCCACGTCCTTCTCGATGGGGAAGGTGTCCTGCTTGAGGACGGGATACGTAACCATGACCGTCGAGGTGGCGTTCACCGTGGCGTTGAGGTCGAGGTCGCTGTTGATGGCGAAGGTGGTGTTCGAGGTGATGACGACGTTGGCAGACGTGCTGGAGAGGTCTACGTGCAGGCCTTCCAGGTAGTGCCTGGAGTAGTTGGCCGCGGCGTTGGTCGCTGACCAGGCAGACGCCACCGTCATGAAGGTCGCGTTGGTGACCACGTTGATGCGTCGGCTCTCCGCGGCCACGCGGATGTAGTCACCCGATTCGAAGTGTGTGGAGAAGGTCGTCGAGGTTCCCGTCACGTTGACGGTGGTGGTGTTGACGGAGACGGTTCCCGACAAGTTGGCGGTGAACACGTCCGTGGTCAGGATGATGTCAAACTCATTCTTCTCGGTCAGGGAGGTTAGTGTTCCCGAGGCGTTGACCCTCTCTGCGCCGCCTGCACCTGCCGGGTTGAGGGTGACCGCGATGTAGCCGTTAGTCTGGAGGGTCGCGTTGGCGACGTCCCTGAACACGAACTGGGTGTCCGAGGCTCCGACGTTGTCGTTGAGGGACTTGACTGCCGTGGTCCCGATGGGGAACACCAGGATCTTGAAGCTGGAGTCGACGAGCTCTGCGTGGGAGAACGCGGTGCCGTTGGAATAGAAGTTGTTCGACATGACGACGTCTGCCCTGGCGTCCCCATACCCAGAGGTGACGTAGATGGACTTGACGTCATTGGAGAAGCTCTTGCCGGAGTTCATCCGGATGTTGTCGAGATAGATGATGTGCTGGCAGGCCGGGAGACCCTTGGTTCCGGTGTAGAAGTCGACGTCCCTGACGTTGGCAAAGCCTATGATGCTTCCTGCCCTGGCGCCGGATGCCTTCTCCTGGTCGGTGATGGTGTCTTGTACCGCGTCGTAAAAGGTGACCTCGGCGAATGCACTCCAGGGAAAGTGCCCCATCATCTCCTCGACGACCACGAAGTTGCCGTAGTTGGCGGTGACGATCTGGGCCTCGCTAGTCCTCTCGGTGAAGGCGCGCGTGGTGACGACGTTGGAGGTGCCGATCTTTTCCACCCGGTAACCCTTGACGTAGGCCACGCCTGTGCTGATCGAGTAGGCGAAGAGGTTGGCGTCTTCGATGCCGGTGTTGGCGTTGATGCCTGGGAAGGTCTCGATGCTGAATGGCTTGACCACGTAGTCACCGGACTCCTCGGAGGTCCTGATGGCGAACTCCTCGCCGAGTCGGTTGTAGGTGGCGTCGATGTGCTGCTCGGTCGGGCTGGTCCCGTCGAATTCCACGATGGCGAAGAAGTTGGTGCTGTCAGAGTCGTCAGTGCGGAGCTTCTTGATCAGCTGCGGAGTGAGCTTGAGCCGATGTGCTCCTGGAGCGTTGACGTTGGGGTAGCCGAGTGCGTTGTCCGCCAGGCTCTCGTCCTGGTCTTCCGTGACTATCGACTCGGTGGTGTCGAAGCCGACCCTATATCCCGAAGGGTCGGTGTCAAACTCCTTGATGACTAAGGTCTGGCCCTCTACCCTCTCGAAGAAACCTTTGTGATAGATGATGCCGTCGCCGACGGAAACGCCGTATCCGTTTCCAGTAGTGGCCACCTGGTCAAGCACCAGGATCTGGTCGACGAAGTTTCCCTCGTTGATGGCGTCCATCTTGTTCTGGCCTGAACCGTAGACGCGGATGTACTCGTTCCTCTGGAACTCAGAGAAACTGTTGCCGGTGTAGATATAAGAGACGTAGAACCTGTTGGAGCTAGGGAACGTCGCCTCAAAGCCAGTCTCGGCGGCGAGGACGACGGCCCTGACCCCGGAGGTGTTGCCCACGAGGACGTAGGTGTCGTCGATGTCTGAGACTGAGATGCTGGTGTTGGCGAAGAACTGATCATCTACTGATACGTAGCTGAGGGCCTCGTGATAGGTGACGTGGCACCCCTCGACGACGGATCCGTCCTTGAATACGTGGTCGCCGAACCTCTGGATCTGCTTCTGGATGGACGTCTGTAGCTGGGTCAGCTCCCTGGCCTGGATCGGAACGCGGGGCCGGAACAGGAGGCGATAGAAGTCCTTCTCCTCGTCGAAGTCGTCGAAATACGGGTTGGCGTTGAGGTCGGTGTTTAGATTTGACATTTAGACCCTTATGATGATCCTGGCCTTCTCGGTAGATACATCGGTCCGCGTAATGGGCTCGAAGTTGTCGAGATAGAAGATCTCTCCGCTGTTCTTGAGGAGCTGCGGATTATTTATGGCAGATATCGTCGCCACCGACGATGAGGTGTTGGACACTATAGTCTCGCTGTTGGCGAAGGTACCTCTCACGTCCCCGTATCTCAGGAGAGTGGTGTTCGACCAGAGGGCCGTGGCCGTGGCGCCCGACGTTTGGCCGGTTATGAGCTCTTTTGGTGCAGGAGGGCTCACGATACCTACGCCGAGTACGATCGTGGCGTACTCGAACTGTCTGAATTCTGAGTTTGAATATGCCGCCGAGTTGGCTAGGTGAAGAGGGGTAACGATTATTCCGGCGGTTCTGAACTCTATGTTCGACGGGATGGTGTCATTGTTCGACGTGGACACTGAGATGCACAACCTCCTCGACACGAGTTCATCGAGAGGATCGCTGCCATGGCCCCCGGGGGGTCCGATGATCGGGGTGAACTCGGCTGACGAGTTGGAAAATGTCGGCGCGGCGTTGGCGGTGACGTCGGACCACGTGTAACTGCTGCCGGTGTTGATTATGGTGATTCCAGTGATGACTGCGGACGTGGTGTTCACCACCGAGTAAGCCTTGGCCCCCGTGCCGTCACCATCGATGATCATCCTGGGTGAGATGATATAGGCCGAGCCGAAGGATACGTCGTTCGCGGTATCGCCGAGGTTGATCCAGTTGCCTGTAGAGTTAGATACGTATGTAGTGATCGTGGACAGGTATCCGGCACCGTTGCCGGCGCTGACGTAGAAGCCCGATCCGTCGTAGACCCCGTTGGTGGAGATCGCCGAGGTGGCTATCCTGAGGAGGGTGTTGGAGATCTTCTCCTGCACGACGCCGGAATCCGTCGCCGTCCAGTTGTTCCCAGAAGTTGTGACGACGATGACGTCCAGGGCGCCGGGTACCGACTGATCCTGTATCGTGACGTTAGCCTCGAACGGGGTGAACGAGGAGTCCCCGAACTTATCGATCTTGGCCTGGGAGACGGTGTAGATATATTTCCACATATATCCGTCTGCCGTCGTGAACGGAACGTTGGCCACGCTCGTAGGCTTAGATGTGCTGGAGTTGCCATATCCGTTGAACAGGCACTTGTAGATCTTCCTCTCGTCGGTCGTGACGTAGTAGTCGATGGATTCAAGGTCGATGGTGTGGGTGTAGTAGGAGTAGACGGTATTCGATGTCCAGAAGTTCCTGTCCACCAGGAAGCACACGTCGTCCGATGCTATCTTTTTTCCGTAGATCATCTCGCGCCACGCCGCGTACGAGCTTTCCACCGCGGTGTTGGCCGCGGGTGCGTCTAGATCATTGGCCCACGTGGTGTACTTAGAATAGAAGACATAGGCGGAACCGTCGACGGTGAGTGTGTCGGAAAGTGACTCCAACATCTGGGTCCGAGTATATGTGGTGATCGTAGACGTCAAGACTGGGTGACCTCCGATGTCAGCGTAGACGGCTCTACGAGCTGATCACCGCCCATGATGGCGGTTCCAAACAACTCGACTCCCGCCGGGTGATAGACCCTCTTGATGAACTGCTCATACTTATCGAGAGACCTGCTCGTCCCGACGTCATATGAGTACTCCTGATAGTAGAAGCTATCCTGGATGTATTTATCGGCATTGGTCATGCCTCTGGTGTCGATCCAGTCACCCGCCCCAGTACCTACCGCGGAGAGTACCACCGTGCCGGTTATCGTTACCTCATCTGTATCCCCGTGATAGAGCACCTCGCCCGCCTCCGTGGAGATCGGCGCCCCGTCCTCCATGGCCAGGACGTTGTTCTCGCTGTAATAGAAGGTGATCTCATCGCCATCTTCATAGCCGAAACCGGAGTCGAACACCCTGGCACCGACGATGACGTTTGTTCCTACGACGACCAGCGCGTCTACCACGGCGTCCTCACCCCAGTAACCCCCGAGTCCGTCAGCAATACCGAGCTCGACGACCACTGCCTCGGTGACGTAGACGACCGCGTTATCGATGTATCCAGTGCCGTCGTCGACGGTGGCTATCGCCGTGATCGTGCCTGCGTTGAAGGAAACGAGGTCCTCCCAGTCGTAGATGAAGACGTCATCGTTGAGGGTAGCTCCCGATCCGGTGGTGATGATGACGTCTGACGCCTCGGTGAGGAGAGGATTGTCCGCCTCGGTGATGATGATCTGGTTGTAGAGGAAGGTCGCGTCTGTCAGAAGATCGCCGTCGTATGGCTGGATGGTGGTCGTGCCGTAGAAGAGGAGGCTCGTGTTGGAGATCTCGGTGATGGCGAAGGTCGCGCCGGTGCCTGGGAGGACGTCAATGTACTCAAAGTTCTCTGTCGTGATCGGAAAGTCGTCCTGGGTGAGCAGCGGGCCGGACACGACATCGACCTGTGAGGAGAGGGTGTAGCCGAACCCACCGAATAGGAGCTCGAACTCGACGACGCCGTCGCCGCGGCTTGATAGCTCGTTGGCCCTGGCCTCCAAGCCGAGCCCGTTGCCGAATGCGTCGAGCGCCCTGAACTTGTCTCCGATGGCCCTATCGCTGGGACCCGCCACATTGGTTATCGATCCCACAGACCCGATGATGACCGGGGCGTCGAAGATGTCCACTTCTGAATGGGTCACCGATTCGTTGAGGGTGAAGTCTCCCTCGATGTTCGACAGGAAGAACACATACACCGGTCGTCCCTTGACCAATCTGACGACGTAGTCCTCGACGATGGCGGTGGCACCAGACGACGTTCCAGTGATGGCCTGTTGGAAAAAGCCTGGATTGCTGTCTGAGTACGAGATCTCCAGGTAGCGAGGTATTTTCCACGTGGCGTCCGACGGCTTGATCATGTCCCGGCTGGGGATGTAGAGCTCGATCTCCTCCCCGTAGAGGAACCTGAAGAGAAGCCGGAGCCCCTCGATGCTTCCCTTGGAGCGGTAGATGTCGAGGATGTGCTTCTGCAGGAAGCGCTTGTCGCCGAGGCGCTCGACCGGGAGCCCCTCCATGTATTTTGCCACGAAGTGCTTGAGGTACTCCTCCTCGGTGAGATCTACGTCCCTGTAGTCGAGCAACCGCCTGCTCTTGTAGGTCGGGCCCTCATCCTCCATCCACTGGTAGAAGGTCTTGGCAAACGCGATGAAGCGTGGTCCTTCCTCGAGATAGAACGAGGGAAACTGGGCGGGAACCGCGTAGGATGATTTCTTGAAGACGTCCTTGGACACCTAGTCCTCCGCCGCGGTCATGGTTACCGTGATGTCAGCCTCGTCGAGCGATAGGAACAGGTTGGCCCTGACGCTGACGTCGCTCTTCTCTGGGACGGCGTAGATCTTTATCCTGGTGTCATAGGAATAGATGTTGGCGGATATCGTCAGACCCCCGGTATCGTAGTCGATTGATCCGACGTTGTTCTCGAGGACGACCAGGGTGCCGTCGTCCTGGATGGCGTAGAGAAAGAGCGTCCCGTCTCCGTCGTCCTTGATGAGTGAGTCGTAGTTGATGCCGTTCTTCCTGTAGACGAACGGGGAGGTGTAGACGATGGCATCGTGATTCTCTGGGTCGGATGTTCTCGTCTCGTCCTTGAGTTCGTTGCCGAAGGAGAACACGAGTGACTGTGTGCTTCCCGTCTGCGGGCGCCACCTCTTGATGAGCTGGACGCGGGTGTCGTTGGACACGATGGAGTCGTCGGCATCATCGATAGCGGACGCCAGTCTGGAGAGTCTCAAGTCGATACCGAAGTCGTCGAGGTTATTCGCCGAGTAGTCGGTGATCGCCTCTATCGCCAATACCCTCACCTGTTCGCGGGTCTTGCTGGTGGACTGCTCGTCGTAGACTACGTCGCTGTCGATCTTGATGTACATGAACTCGGCGTCTACGATGATCGGCTCGGTGACGATGTTCTTACCGGTGAGATAGGCAACGACGTCTCCCTTGAGCTGGTCGCTGATGATCTCCGCCCCGAATGGCTTGATCGACAGGATGACCTTTCCGTACTGCTTAGGTGTGACCTCTTCTCCTCCGTAGACCGCTACGGCTTCGAACTGGGGAAACCTTTCCCTGACCAGGTTCTCGAAGTCGGTCTTGATGACCGCCCGCTCCTGGGTGGTGAAGTGTCGTGGGGCGTAGAAGCGGATGGAGTCGAGTGACTCCTCCTCCGATCCTCCGTAGGATCTTATGATGGTGTCGATCGACGAGACCTCGAAGCCCTCCACCTCAGTGTCCGTGCTGAAGACGAAGGAGCCGTTGGGTTCTGATCCTGAGGAGTCACGATAGAACACCCGGACGAGGTTGCCTGAATCGAGCGACTGTCCGAGCACGCCGTCGCCGAAGACGAGCTCGTAGCGCCCGTCGTATGCACCCTGGAGGAAGAAGACGGTGTCCGCGTTGGTGACGCCGAAGAGGTTGAGAGCCCTGGTGAACTCCACGTTGGCGGTGTCTGTGTTTGACGTCTGTACGTAGACCTCTATGCTGTCGATGTCGACATTGGCCGACTGGAGCACGTACTTAGAGGACGTGTTGACGGTGAACACCTCCCTGACGAGTTGTCCTTCGAAGACGTCTACGTTGGCGGATGTGTATGCCCCGAGGTCGTCCGCCGTGATGACGAGCGCCTCGTTGGTGAGGAACTGATAGGAGATCTCTTGCCCGGTGGTATCGACCATGCTGGTCGACACCACGAAGTACTTGGGGACGGTGACGCTGCTGGGTGCCGAGTTGCCGACGTCAATCGTCAGCGTAACGGACGCCCTCGAGGAAGACCTACTCCTAGGAACGTAGTTGAGTTCCTTAGCGTGCGAGAAGAGGGAGTCCCTGAGCTGGGCGGTATCGACCCACATCTCCGAACCTACCATGTTGAGGTAGTGGGCCTCGAGATGGGAGTTCCACGCCAGGACGTCGAGGAGGACGCTCATGTTAGAGCCCTCGAAGTCATAGTCCCTGAGGATGTCCTGCTGCGACAGAAACGTCTTCATCGCTTCCCGGAGGGAGATGTAGTCGAGTTCTGATAGCTGCAGGAATCCCCGATTGATTGTCATGTTATGTCTGTAGTCCTACGTAGATCGCGGCCAATATGAAGTACACCAGGTATAGGCCCCACACGATGGCCGTTCCACCGATCATGATGATGAATCCAAAGGACGCCTCGGCCGCCCCGTCGGGTCCGTTGCCTGGATTAACAAGCGTCCAGAGGAACGGAAGGGAGAGGATTATGTTGAGGAGGAGTGGCACCAGCCACGCGTGTTCTGCGAGCCAGCTCATCATGCTATCCAATATCCCATGGTGAAGCCGAAGCCTATGAATAGGATCGCCATTGCTATCATCGGGGAACACCCGCCGAGGCCTGGGATCCCATCGCTGTCGCCTGCGTTCATCTGATTCTCCTTATGAGTTCATTGAGTTCGACCACATCCGGCAAGTTAACGATACCGAACTTTACCGTGGCCGAGTATGAGTTCTGGTCTGGTTCTACGCGGACCCTGACGCTTATCAGGTTGGCCCGCGGCTCGAAGTTGGTGATGGTCGTGATGATCGAATCGCGGATCAGCTCGGCGGTGACCGGGCTGACGTTCTCGAACAGGTACTTCTGGAGGCCCGACCCGATGTGAGGCCTGAACCGCCTCTCGTATCTTCCCGTGAAGAGTAAGGATCTGACGGCCCGTTTGACCGCCGACGCGTTCGTGCTGAGTGCGACGTCGCCCGATAGAGGGTGCTCATCTAACCCAACCTTGAAGTCTGAATATCGGGTTCGGACCCGCTGGAGCTCGGTCGTTGCCATCACAGACTATTTATTGACATTCGAGGTCCTATGTGATACAGTGTTCAATGTTGCAAAAGGAGGATTCCCGATGGAAATCTTTAACCCTGATAAGTTAATGCGGCTTGGGATGCCCGAGGATTTGACCCTCGGGGAGACTAGAGACTTCATCCTCAGCTTACCTGAGTTCAAGAACCTGGCCGACCTATCAAAGAGATCCAACGCCAAGATGCGTGTTAGATTCATGAGGCGTTCAGATGATACTGAATTGCCGGACACCATGCACCTCACCGAGTTTCGGGCCCTGGTATCTAAGGACCTAGCGTTCATCTCTATGGATGACGAAGGCGGCGGGACGAGAACCAAGGCGCTTGAGCCGACATATTGACATCCATGGTCGTGTGTGTTACAGTGGAACAATGTAGGAGGAGAGCTACGCCATGATGGCTAAGGTCTATCACGAGGACCCATATATCAAGTATCGCAACCTTCACGACGTCATGGACGCCGCGAATGAGTTCGTCGATCAGTGGAACCACGATCGACTCGGGGTAGGGGTGACAACCCATCCACACCTCGACAAGGATCCCATCGACGTGGTCTTAGAGAGGATCCTTCGAGCGTGCGGGAAGAAAGTGAGGAAGGTCGTCCACTTTACTTCCCCTGCCGCGGCAGAGACCGCCCACGTGATGTTGCCGGAGGCTAAGAGACACCCCAGCGTTAGGCTCCCGATCAAACCCATAAGTAACGCCCACCAGATACTCCGGCGCTTTCTCGACGATAAGATAACGGACTACACGATGAGCACCGCGCAGATCATCTCTCGTGTGAGCGAAGGAACTAACCGCGGCTCCGCGGCCAGGGCCATGATGCTCGCGGTGAGATCAGCCATCGGCTCCGGTGAGTTCTTCACCACAGGCTATCGGCCATTCGAATCGATAGCGGCCCAGACGCTGAGGAAAAATGGGGTGGCCATCTCCGGCAACGCCAGGGAGCGGCGATACAGCGGATTCGGCACCCACTTGATCGAGTGGACCGATTTTTCGATGGTGGCCTTCGCCATGCACCTCGGCCTCGGCCTCGGCAAGTACACCCCCCTCTTCAGGGACATCGAGCAACTTCAGCGGCGCGGGATGTTCTGGATGGCATATGACAAGGACATCCTCATCTCCGAGCGACCCCAGAGGGTCAGGATCAACAACGACGGGGTCCTACACGACCCCAAGGGCCCGGCACTCAGGTACTCGGACGGTTGGGAGCTCTACTTCTGGAACGGAACTCAGATACCTAAGTTCTGGATAACCAACCCAGAGACACTCGAGCCACTTACCGCCCTGACCTGGGAGAACCTCGAGCAGCGCCGGGTCGCGGTCGAGATACTTGGTTGGTCCCGCATCTTGACCGCGCTCAAGGCCAGGGTGATCGACGAAGACGGAGACCCACTCATCGGGACGCTCCTCGAGGTCCAGCTCCCAGGTCTCCTGGTGCGATCGCGATTCTGCAAGGTCAAGTGCGGGACCGGGCGCGACTTCGCCATCGGGGTCCCACCACACATCAACACCGCCATGGAGGCCCAGGCGTGGATGCAGGGCGTCACACTCCAGGACTTCGTGAAACCTGAGGTGAGGTCATGAATCCCGAATTAGAACACGAGAAGCTCCTACTCGAAAACGGGGGCCATCTCACCGTCCATGGCCCTGGCAAGTGCACATATATCCTGCGCGGCCTCGTGGCGAATGGCTTCTTTCGGTTAGTTGAACAGAAACCTGCAATCCAAGGACATGCCCGGTTGGCCATCACGGAGGAAGGCCGAGAGCGCCTAATGAAATTAAACGGGTACGGCGGAGGCGCAGGTGGCCGGAGCGGGTTCCGGTGGGGCCGCGGTCGGCTAACGGGATGGAGTTCCTAACGATGGGGACTAGCGACGCGCCCATCATGCCGTTCATATTAGACGAGTTGATTTTCCTCCAAATGAGTATACCGAGGTGTTCTTTCTTTGCCCACCCGCACACCAGGAGGCGCGTGCTGGACTCCCTCTTGAACGGATACGTGGCACTAGAATACTGTCCTCCCTTATCTTTCCCTTTCCAAAATGCCTCTGCTTTAAGTGTCGTTCACGTTTCCTGCACCGCGGAGGGGATACGACGAATAGAAGAGATAAAACTGAGGAGCGCAAATGACCACATTCTTCATATCAGACACGCACTTTAGCCATGGCAAGATAATCAAGCTGGCTAACCGTCCCTATGCCTCGATCGACGAGATGGACGCCGACATGATCTATCGCTGGAACCAGGAGGTCAGCAACTCGGATCACGTCTGGTTCCTTGGTGATTTCTCTTATAAGTCAGACAACCCGAGGAAGTACTTCGACCAGCTGAACGGCAGGAAATCCCTCGTCGTCGGCAACCACGATGGAAACGAGACCCGCTCCCTCCCGTGGCTCAGGATAGAACACACGGTCATCGAGCAGATCGGCGGTCAGTGGTTCCACCTTCACCACTACCCGCTCAGGGAGTGGCAGGGTTTCTACAAGGGGACGATACACCTGCACGGGCACACGCACGGAAAGATACCGGACGTCCCAGGCTCCATCGACGTCGGCGTCGAGAGGATGAACTACGCACCGATAGACCTATACTCGGTCATCAAGAGGGAAGCTGGGTGGAAAGAGAGGAAAGATGTTAAGCTCGCGTGACTATGCCGTGATGTTGGTGGGTCAGATGCTCGGCCTGTTCATCGGCGGCGGGATATTGTACCTTGTGCACCTACTATGACCAAGTTGATACCACGACCCGTTGACCTAACGGACTCGCAGGCCCTGGCGCTGAGGTGGCTGAAGTGCCATAACGGGGACGGCGGGTTTGACAAGAACGGAGTCCTCATTGCGGCCGGGGAGAAGGCGCCGTTCATGAGATCGACTTGGAACGTACTGGCGCAGCGCGGCCTCGTCGAAATCTACGACAAGAAGCGACTGAGGGTGCTCCACCTATGATCGACCTTACGAAATTTTTGAGGAGGGGTAAGCCCGACGGCTCGATGCTTCCGGATATGCTCCGGTTGATCATGACCCTGAGGTACGCCAGTGGATCGTACGGTGAACTGACACCCGTCCTAGCGGAACTCGTCTCCCACGGGCTTATATGCCGCTACGAGGAAGGGCCACCGACCACACTTTTCTTGAACGGCAAGGATCGACTCGGGCGCTTCACGGTGACCCCAGAGGGAGTCGCGTGTCGGTACGCCATCTATAAGACCATGGGGATCAGTCAACTAAGTCCAGCCGCCCAGATGGATGAGATCCTGAGGCGCTTCCATAACCCGTCGTGCTGATATGATTAAAGTAGAATTGGTACGCGAACTCTCCCTACTCCGGTTCACCGTCCTCGACGGGGTCTGGTATCACGAGGCGTCGGACCTGATTAAGGATCTCGTAGCCAAGGATTACTATGTCAGGAAACATGAACCTTGGTACGACACCCGCCCTGATAATTGTCGTTTTTATATCACCGTCGACGGCAATAGGCGTCGAGATGAGCTCTTTAAGATATTCGGACTTGCTCTTGACACCGACAGCAGAGACAAACAATTGGTTAGGATCATCACCGACGCCAACGTGAACTTCTATCGCCCACAGAACATCCACTCACGTCTGGTCTCTGAGCTTTATTAGGGCTACACGGTCTTGGTCCAGTCAAGCGTCGTATATCCAGTAGGGTGCTTCGGGTCTTGGTCTAGCTCCTCGGTCTCGTACTTCTTGGCGATCTTGGTGGTGTCGGTGTTTGACGTCTTTTGCTCATAGTCGATGAGCCCCTGTGCGATCCAGTTAGACCCGTCTGAGCCCCATGCATTCGTAGAGTAATGGGTGAAGTTAGAGAGCGGGTTCCACGCCTCAGACTGGCCCCTCTTCTCGTAATCACCGGTGAATCGCGTCTCCTTGGCCTGTGCTGGGGTCATAACTCCAGTATTCGCGGTGCCGGTCTCCTCCGTCACCGGGAGGTCGACGCCGGTGGTGGACCTGGTGACGTGTCCGTTGGACTCGTTCTTGGCGATCTGATACGCCGACGCCCACTCGTCGTGGGTCAGCGGACTCGTCTCCAGCGCCGACACACTCTTGGAGAGTGCCCCGGCGTATGATATGAGGGAATCCATCGAGTCCGATGAGATCGTGGCACACTCCTGCATGACACCGGAGGGATCCGACACGCCAAAGAGGTGCTGACTCATGTTCTGGAAGATCTTCGACGGGGTGATGGCGGTGAGGTCGTCTCCAGCAGATCCGGCACCCGCGTTCTGCGCACCCATCAAGTTCCCGAGCACCGACTTGGTCGCGGCACCCATCGTTCCTCCGGCGCCCGTCTGCATCAGGTAGTTGAGACCCGCCGCCGCCCCACCGACGTGGTCGCGAAAGATGGCGATGCCGCCGGACTCACCGAGGTATCCGAACCTGGTGACTAGGTCGGTCACCCCGGCGACCTTGCGGACCCTGAGCGGGTTGTTCGCCCTGAGTGGGAACTGCTGGTTGTCCTGGGTAGAGGAGTCGTCGAGCTGGCTGACGTCCGTCATCTGGCGAAGGTGCGGGTGCGAGCTCGTCGGGAATAGCTTGGGATCCTTCTTGACGTCTGGGCACTGGATGGCGCTGCCCAAGGCGCTCAGCGCGACCTGAGACACGGCGGATACGCCTCCCGCTCCAGGTGCCTTTCCCGCGAGATTCGACAGGAACGGGTTGGCGCCGAACCCGAGCTGGGTCAGGATGTTCATCGCGTTCACGGTCCCGCCGAACATCGCCGGGTTCTCCCGTATCATCCTGCCGATGCCTGAGTAGTCGTCGCCGGGGTCGAACAGGATCTCGGCGTCTGTCTCCCCGATCGCAGGTCTCGTCTCCTGCAGGTCAGTGAGGTCGACGTTGCGGACGAGGTTGAGTAGCTTCCCGGAGGAGACGAGGACGTCGTCGAAGCGGGTAAATATCTTTTTCCTCTGGCTTCCGGCGACGGCCACCACGGAGATGAGGGGCCCGGTGATCGACCTGTAGTCGAGGTAGAGCTCGTCGAACGGGAGCTTCAGGGCCATGTCGACGGCTTTCTGGTAGACCTGGGCCGGCGTTCCCTGGAACTCAAGCCTGATCGCCTCGCCGCGATAGAACGCAGGATTCGGCGCGAACAAGTCCCTCTGGACGAACCCAGTGTGGATGATGAAGGGGAGGGTGCGCTCTGAGAACCCCAGCTTACCCGCGTCCCTGAGTGCCTCTATGAACTCGTTGGTGGTGTTGACCCTGTCGATGATGTTGACGGATACGTGCTTCAGCGCCGTGACTATCTGGGTCTTGGTCCTGGCCACCTGGTCGGCGAGGTTCTGTGGGGCCCTGTTCTTAACGAGCACGTCGGAGAGGAACCTCTCGCCGAGAGTGTATTCTCCCGGGCTAGAGAAGTCTGTGTTCGACACCGTGACGGTGGTGACCAGCCTGGGCGCGGCCGGGACCGCCTCGAAGTATCCTGGGTCGGTTTCACCCGCCAGGGAGTCGTCGATCAGCGCCGGGAGTGCATTCTCCACGGCGGTGAGGAACTTGGCCGCGTCGATCGTCCTCGAGAACTCCGAGAAGTCATACTGACCTGCGTACGAATCGCCGGGGGATGAGTCGGATACTGGTGTGCGCCTCTGGGACGCGACGGCACCTGTCACCGCGTCGACGAACGTGCTGGCCGCGGCGCGCGAGCTCTTCCTCCTGGCGACTCGAGGTTCGACCTCTATCGGCACGGCCACGAACGCCCACTTCGGCATCAGCGTACCGTCGGACAGCTTGACCACGTCCTCGGAGACGACGGAGGCACCAGGCGGCAGGAATAGCTTCATCGCCATGTTAGTTTCTTCCCCATTTTCTTAAGCGGCCAGAGTTGCCCTGAAGATAGAACGATACGTGGGTGAACGTCGGATAGCGACCGATGCCGGCCACGTTTGGCAGGTTGGCCTCGACCCAGTTAGCCACGAACGCCGGGCTCCTACCTGGCACCTGGACGTCTACGGCCTTGCCGTAGATGTGATCAGAATTAGTTGCCACGCCGGAGCTGTTCCTCGCGAGTGACTGGTTGTACGCCAGGGAGCGATAACCGGACATGACGTGTGCCTTACCGATGTGCGCCGAGATCGGCTCGAGCACGTTGACCGCGCACCCAGAGAGGTTCCTGATCAGCTCGTCGCTGGATATGTTGCCTCTCGGGGTCGGGTTCATGCCCTGGTAGAACTTGGACGTAGGCGCGAGGTCGCCGAGTGTGTAGTGATCGGACACCTTCCTGCCCCAGTCGACCGCGCCCCCGTCGATGAGTGGCCCGCGGACTCCCTCGGACGAGCCGATGTTGCCGGTGCCTTGGTCGACCGTGGTCGCGTCTCCGCCGGTTCCACCGCCCCAGCCTCCGCCTCCACCGCCTCCACCGCCTTCACCGGACCCACCTGATCCCGTAGATCCGCCCTTGCCTCCGGTGTAGCCTTGGATCGTGGATGCCGCCTGGCCTCCTATGGAAGGTATGTTGCCACCGAAGCACGCATTGAATACGCCGAGTGCGTTGGACGCCCTGTTTCCGTTCTGGTTCTCCCATGCGCCGCCGGTGAACGGGAGCTGATAGCCGTCGAATCTCTCGTAATCTGCACCTGCTCGGATGGCACCCTCCATCTCGGTGGCACTGATGAGCCTAGAACCGGCTCCCCTCTCCGCGTTCCTGGCCTCGAAGTCGAGGAATCCCAGCTGGGCCTCCCTCGTCTGCCAGTTGAGTCCGCGGTTGGCCGAGTAACTCCTGAGTGCATTGAAGCGGGATCCGTTCCACTGGATGAGCCCACCAGACTGGAGTGAGTTGACGTCCGTCACCTGGATCGCGGTCCTGAGGCCGGACTCATTGATCATGTTGCCGACGATCGCAGACGCACCTTGCTGGCTCCATCCCCTGCCGACTAGGTCATTGGCGATGTCGCAAGCGTCTTTCTCGAAGTTGCCGAGTGATTCGATCGTGGTGACCGTGCCTCCGGACTCCGCCTGGGTGAAGGCCGCGTCCTGTGCCGACGCCCCTCCGCCAGAGTTGATGCTGCCTGAAGTAGAGGCGCCGGTCTCGCCAGAGTTGTCCATGGCCTCGGCCGCGTCCATCTCTCCCTGGGTGATCTGTTCCGCGTTGAGGTTGGACTTGGAGTCCGCTATGTTCGACTCCCTCGTGAGCTGTGCCGGAGGTGCCTCGACGTCGGCCGTGTCTGTGCCGGTGACCGCGGCAGACGCCCCGGCCTCGACCTTCACGGTCGACCCGTCGATGTTGATGTCACCGGAGGCGTTGATGTCGACCCCGCCGCCAGACGTGATGCTGGCCATGTCGCCAGATACTATCTTGGAGGCACCCTTCGTCTCGAGGATCATGTCTCCCTCGCCGACGATCGACATCTTGCCCTTGGCAGACGTCATCATGTTGCCGCCGGCCACGGTGATCGACTCGCCCTGGCTCTGTGTTATCATGTTCTGGGCGTGGCTCGCCGCGGTTCCCAGGGTCAAGTCGACCTTGTTTCCTGCTACGTACGTGCTGTCTTCCCCGCGGGTCGTCCTCGAGGCGTTTCCGTCGGTGACGTCGTGCCGAGTGCCCTTGACGGACGTCGACATCTTGCCGCCGACCGACTGGGACATGTCCTTGCCGACCTTGTGGACGGCATTCTTCTTGGCCTGGAAGAGGTGCGATCCCTCCGTGATGGTGTTCCTGTCCCCGCGGATGAGTTCCGTCATGCCGGAGGCGCCGTTGAAAGAGATCTTGCCGGTGACGTCGTAGGCGAGGTCGCCCTTGACCGTGACCTTCATGTCCCCGCCGACCGACAGGTGCATGGATCCCTGGATGCCCACCATCTTGTCGCCGAGGACAACCTCGTATCCGTCCTTCTTGACGTAGAACAGGCCAGAGCCGTCGGCCTGGATCTGGATCATCGAGCCGGAGGAGTGCATCACCTCGATCTTCTGCCTTCCCGACGTATCGTCGAGGAGGATGTGGTGGCCTCCCTCGGTGGACCTGACCACGTGTGCCTGCATGTACTCGCCGCCGTGTGGCTGGATCGCCGCGCTCCACTTCTCGGGGATCGACCTGGCCTCGAGCGTGTCTGCCGCCCTAGCCTTCGGGAACGACCACATCGTGGGTTCCTCGATCTTGGCCGCGTACTGCTGTGCCGGTCCGCCGACCGCCGCGCCCGGCGAGTTGATTCCCCTTCCAGTCGTCAGGGCGTTGGTGCGCGCCATCGCGGGCACGTCCGACTGTCGCTTGGCGGCGTAGGCCGGTATCGGATGGGACGGACCCCCCTGGAAGCCCCTCCTGTTACCCGTCGTGGTCTTCTGGTCCTCGGGTGAGTCGCCATACTGTCCGGAGCCCGTGGTGTCGAGATTCGACGGCGAGAGCGTTGCCGCGCCTGCCGTGGAGCTGACCGGGGCGGAGACCTTCTTCTCGCCGCCCATCGCGGTGTTGACGTTGTTGGGCCATCTCGCAGAGGCCCACTCGGAGACGTTGAAGCCCGGGCCGGAGGCGCCACTGATCTCGTTCTGGCCACCGATGACGACCTTAGGGAACTTGCGGACGAAGGCACCGACGACCTTCTCCAGGGCCGCCAGCTGAACCGGATAATACTTAGAGTTGATCGGGGAGTCTGTCTGGTTGGTGCCCTTTCCTGCCGCGAGACCGCCGATCAGCTGGACGCCGAGGTTGGACATTCCCTGGCCGCCGACAGAGATGGTGTTCATCCCCTTCGTATGTGCACCCTCCGAGGTGAAGTCCCTCATCTTTATGATCTGGCCGGTCTGGTCGATGACGATGTGTGCGCCACCGCCCTTTCCGTCGCTCCCGGTGCGCGCGTTCGCGTCTCTCCTGAGCGCCTCTATCGTGTACCTGCGGCTCTTAGAGGTCCCGGTGCTGAGTACGGTAATCATGCCAAGGTCCTGGCCGGCACCCTCCGCGAGGAAGTCGTAGTCAGTCTTGACGTCGACCGTGATGTTGGAGGCGGTAATCTCCTGGCCGGCCTTGGCCGTGGTGCCGAACGAGGCAGAAGAGAGCGGTGACCCACCGACTCCCTGGGGGATGCCTGTGGCGCCGCCGGCCGCGAAGAGGCCCATGAGTGCCTGAGGAAGGTTAGTGAGGACCGAGAGCCCGAGGCCCGCCGATGTCTTGGCCGCCTTCACGGCCGTCGTCTGCACCGACTCTACCGTGGCGACGTCAATGACCTGCGCCATGCGCGGGGTGTCCTGGCCCGTGGGTCCGACGCCGATGTACTGGATGAGCGTCTTAACAGCATCGTCGTTCTTGAGGAAGTTGGCCAGGGATAGGAGTCCTCCCGCCGTAGACCCAAACTTGGTCGCCGTGCCGAGCCCGCCGACGGCCTTCGCCGCCATCGTCTGGAAGGCACCGGATAACCCGCCTGGTCCCATCGACGAGAGTGCCAGGTTGGACCCTACGTATTCCTTCTGGAGGGGCGAGAGCCCTGGTGCACCGACGAATGAGTTGGTTATGAAGGGCTGCTGCGCGTCCCTGCCGTCGAGGAAGTAGCCGAAGACCCATGAGCCGTCGATCAGTCCGTGCGTGGAGCCGACTCCGGACATGCCCGATGCCGTAGTCGGGAGTGCCACGTACGCCCACGGAAGGTGATCGGTGGGGACGCCCGCGTCTGACCTCTCTGGGTGAAACCCGATGGCCCTGACTTGGACGCGACCGATCTGCATCGGGTCGTCAGTGTTCTCCACCACCCCGATGAAGGGGACCAGGTCGTTGTCCCTGAAGTATGACTCGGGATTCCTATTCGTCACTGCGTGTCATTCTCATCTAGAACCTTGCTCATGCTGATGGGCTTCCAGAAAGAATCGCGCCAGAGGTCGAGTGTCATGACGTGCTTGTCTGGGGTGAGGATGCTGTCGCGGATGGCCCCGACTATATATCGCCCGTAGAGAAAGTCGTCGGGTTCGCCCCGCTCGAGAACCGACTCGAACTTGGGGATGGTGAGGTGCACGACGTCGCCCACGTCGACCATGGTGTCGCCGGGCACGGTGATGGTTATCTGGATCTGCGTCAGTGCCGTCCTGATGGCCTGGTAGAGCCAGCCGGACTTCTTCACGACGCCGTCCTTCTCCTCCGGGTCCTTCAGTCGAAAGTAGACCTGGGATGCCTGGGTTCCAGAGAAGCCGGATTCGATCGTGCTGTGTCCGGAGATGAAGTCAGTGGTGTTAGTCCTCTCCTTGCCGGTGCCGCCGTGTCTGTCGCTCGTGCGGTACGGGTCCGTGGACCCGCCGAGATAGCGCTGCTCGTTCTTGAGCAGCTTGTAGTTGAGCGACGAGAGTGACTTCTCGACGATGCTGTACTGGACGATCTCGTTCTCTAGCTGGCCCTGGCGGATCTTTTGGATCGTGTCGAACCTCCCGCCGAGGTTGAGCCCGATGATGCGGCGGATGTCCTTTCCGTCGCGAGAGTCCATCTGGTACTTGTCGGAGGCGTATGCGTACCACGTCTCCAGTTGCTGGATGGCTGGGTCTGGGCTGGTGTCGAGCTGCATCTGGGTGATGACGCCCGCCTCTAGCTGCCTCTTGTTCACGGGGTTGGTCACGAGCTCGTCGAACATCTTGACCTGCCAGCCGTCGTGTCTCTCGAAGAATAGGTAATAGTCAGACTTGGTCCGATCGCCGCTGTATGCCCTTCGGAGGAGCATGTCGATGGCCTCGAAAGGTCGGTACATGGGGATCACCAGCCGCTTGCCTGGGTCCTTCATCGGGAGGGTGCCCGTCACGGTGGGCTTCTCGGTCTCCAGGTACTCGGACTGGATGTTCCTGATGATGGCGTAGACGTCGTCGGTGTTGGTGTATGACTTGGCGACGACCTTCTGCGCGTTGACTATGATGGAAGGGCTGCAGAAGTGCAGCCGGTACGTGCTCGAGAGCCCCTTGGAGTCCGGGCGCTCGTCGGTTATCTTCCAGACCTTGAACTCTCCGTCCTTCGGGGTGTTGCCCGGCGTCTTGTACGTGAGGAAGAGGGTCTCCTCCCCGACGATCGGGAACCTGGTGACGAGTGCGTGTGCGTCGTAGACCAGGATCGATCCGCGGATGCCGGGTTCGAAGATGCTGGTGGAGATGCTGATCTCGGTGAACACGGCCCTGAGGTCTACGTTCTGGCCGGCGTGGTTCGACAGCGTCATGCGATCGAACTCGACGACGTGGGCCATGCCTCGGTTGTCGGTGCTAGTCTCTGCTGCCAAGGAAGGTGGTCCTCAGTTCATCGTATGCGCGGGAGGCGTACTTGTTCGACAGGAGCTTGATGGTCTTCCTGTCCTCGTTCATCTGATCTTCCCACAGCCAGATCGTCTTCTCTACGTCATGACCGATCCTGTCGGCCGGCTCCAGCTCGGCCCTAGTCTCAGGCGTCATCCACCACTTGATGTTGGGGTCTGTGTTCTCGTAGTGGTGAACCGTACTCGCGGCATACTCGTAACTGTCGTACTTTTGAACGACGTAGGCCATGAAATCCGTGTCGGAGAGGGGCCAATCTCGATATGGATCCAGGATGTCGTTTGCGAGGGCGACGAGCCAGAAGTACTTGGAGTCGCCGTAGTAGTCAAAGGCGATCGTGTCCATGCGCTCGTGATCCTTGACTCGGTAGGGATAGAATACGCCATATTTCTCTACTATTCCTTTCGCTAGGCCAGCTCGGAGGATGATGTTCCTCGAGAGGGAATCGTCATAGTCTATGATGGGGAAGGTCTTGAAGAAGTCCGTCACGCCTCGTCCTCTCCGAAGGAGCCGGTGCCCGTGATCGATCCAGACTGGCTGGTCGGGGTCTCCATCGACCCTCCGTCCTCGCCGAGTGGCTCCTCCGTGGTGCCGAAGTCCTCCCTGGTGAGGCCCTCGACCTCCTTGAGGGTCAGCTCCATGTTGATGATGACCGGCTCGTCGGTCTCCTTGAAGAAGGCGTTGGTTCCCTCTGATCCGAGGTCGGACACGACGGACGTGACGACGCACTTGAATATCGGGTTGAGGAAGGGCCTGTCCTCTGCGAAGAACCTGACGTAGACCTCGTCTGGGAAGTTGAGCAGGAAATTGCTCTTCTTGGTGGGATGCATGGCGCTCCGGATGAAGTCGCGGATCTGCCTGATGGTGTTGGACTCGGCCTGGTTCTTGGCGTGCATCTTCCAGGCCAGGCTGTGCTCCCTGAGGGAGACGCCCCTGAACACGGACGTGATGTGCGGGTTGACGATGGTCCCGGTGACCCGGTCGATGACGCCGCCGAGGTCGTTGGAGAAGAAGTTAGCAGTCCTCCTAGAGAGTGCCTGGGATAGTTCCACCGAGTTGTCGCCGATGTCGCCCCAGTTGAGGTCGCTCAGGGTCGAGCCGCCGCTGTTGATGTAGTCGTTGATGACGCTGTCGGCGGTGTCCATGACGCCTCCCAGCTTGTCGAACTCCACGTCCCCGTACTGCATGGCATAGTACTCGCGAAGGTTGCTCGGGAGGGGCAGGATGATGTCGGCGTGGTGGATCTCGGTCGCCTGGGTCTTGGGGTTCTTGCGGTCGTACTTGACGAACTTGATGATGGTAAAGTAACGACCGTGCTCCGACGGCCAGCGCAGGGGTGACGGGAGACCGTTGACCGCCTCTCGCGAGGCGGCCATCGTGACCCCAGGTAGCTCTCGGTTTCCCGGCCTTGGTATCATGGGTGCTTAAGTCCGAAGTAGTTGCCCTCTGAGCTGAGGGTGGCTCGGCCGGAGTTGACCAGCGACCTGACGCAGTCGTCGCAGATGGTGCCCAGCTCGACGACTGTCCCGGGCGTCACCGTATAGAGGTCGCCGTCGCAGTACGCAGAGCCGTAGTGGCCGAGGATCATGGTCGCTCCGTTCTTGACGAACACCGACGCCGAGCACCCGTGCCCCTGGCCGGTCTCCTCGAAGATGGCTTTGTGCTTGGTCTGGCAATTGTTACACGTTATCATGATGATGACTCCTATCGATAGATAGATGGTATCTGCATATTTATGGCTGGAAGGAAAACGATATGTGTGAGATTTGTAGATTCCTCAAATTAGGGGAAGATTGCCACTTCGACATTGAAGAACATCGAAGATGCCATTTTTCTGAATCAGAACCTATTGGAAAAGTTACTCGGCCAGACTGGTGGAAACAGGCTATTAGCGAAGGTACTAAAGGCATCAAGAAGTCTGAAGCACATAAGAAAGCATTGAGTGAAAGTCTTAAAGGAAAACCTAATTTGGCCGCCAAAGGTAAAAAGTTTCCCGCCATTACTGAGTCACTTAAGAAAAGTTGGGCCAAGAGGAGATCTGATGGCTCACCAGGGAAAATATAAACCAGTACACCCCAACAAGTACAAAGGCGATTCAAAAATGATCGTCTATCGGTCGAGCCTTGAGTTCAAGATGATGAGGAAATTCGACTCGAGCCCACACATAGTCTGGTGGTCCTCGGAGGAGATAATCGTTCCGTACTACGACCCGGTGAAACGGAGATCCAGGAGATATTTCCCTGACTTCGTCATCCGAAAGGTCGGTGCGAAGGGGATCGAAGAGACGCTGATGATAGAGGTGAAGCCCTACTCCGAGACGATGAGGCCTCGCCACACCCCACGGAAGAGACGGTCGAGGATCATCTCCGAGGAGCTGACCTGGGCTACGAACCAGGCCAAGTGGGCGGCCGCCAGGGAGTACTGTGCCAGGCACGGCTGGGAGTTCGTCACCATGACGGAGCGTGAGATCGGACTATCGTACTAGAGGCGGATCCTCCCAGCCGTGTTCCTGCCACCCGAGGCCGAAGTCAAGCACTCTCCGTTCTTGTCGCTGGTGGACCAAGACCAAGGCGTCCGGTTGTCGGTGGTACCACGGATCTTCCTCTTCCTGTACATCCCGCGATTGGTGAGGTGGAGTAGGCGATATCCCGACACAGGTTCGCGAGGCGAACCTGTATAGCTGAACCAACACACCTCGGCGGCGAGGTTCACGTATCCATCCTCTATCAACTGAAGAAAATCTGGATAGTATTCTCCATCGGCACAACACTCGATTAGGACGAAGCCGTCTTCGTTGAAGAAGCTGAAGATGAGTCGTTCCCTTACCTCATCCATATCCATCTTCTCCTCACCGTGAAGACCTTGGGTTCTATTACACCTAGATACTCTAGGATGCCGACCAGGAACCAGTCGAGAAACGACACCCTCAGCATCAGCCTCCGCTTCTTGGCTCGACCCTTCTTCGTCACCTGAAATGTGTAATGAAAAAACATGTCCCATCGAGAGAACTCTTCTTTGACGAGATCTAGGTACCCTAGGTCAATCATCTCGGCGATGGGGACGTACCAACCTTTCTCGCCGATGTATGGATAGTCACCCATGAGCACGGCGTCAACGGTGGTTGATTGATCTAATATGACCATCGGCCAAGGCCTCGCCTCTTACCTATGGCGTTCTTTGCCTTGATTCCCTTCGTCGTCAACTTTAGCATGTAGTGGTGATAAGACCCAGGTCTCCAGCGCTCAAACATCAGGTTGAGGTATCCTTGGTCCATCAACCCGGTTATCGCCGATATCACGAGAAAGTGCTGATCTTGTGTTGCTGCCGTAAATGGGAAGTGGCCGCCGAAGAGCAACCTGTGATCCGAGTTGAACTGGAACAGGACGTATATTTCATTACGCGTCATGGCCTGTCACGTCCTAACCCCCTCGTCGTAGACGTCGGTGTCTACCCCGATCTGCCAGGCCATCGCCTCGTGGCAGGTGTCGACGTCGTTGGACACCATCTCGACGAACCTCCGTCGGGCCCCGTGTTCGATAGTTCCGTTCTCCATCACCAGGACGGTGGCCCAGGTTTCATCAGACGCCCATCCTGAGCCGCCCTTGGCGATACGGATCTTCAGGAGCCTCCTCTTCAAGCCGAGGCACTCGTCCCTATCGACGACGACGCCCTTCAGCAGGCGAAACGCCCGATCCCATCCGATGATCTCGCACATGGCCCGGCGCCTCTCGGTGTTGGTCTCCGATAGCAACACCAACCTGGTGATCTTCTTTGGTTTCAAGATGGTGTCCTCATCGACGTGGATGCCGTGCCAGAAGTACATCTTCTGACCGAGGAAGTTCATGGCCCATCCGTCGGCGCAGTGGGGGCGCCACTGCGCGTCGAACTTCATCCTGGGCCAGGGGAATATGTATGCCTTGCTCTCCTCGTCTCGATTGCATAGCGCGAACATCATCGCGCCGGATTTGAGGAGGCGCAGGTGAATCGACCTCTCTTTGGATCGATAGTCATCCATCATCCAATCGTCGGTTATGTTGTCGATTCCGTAGGTATGAATACCCAACTGTTCCATCAGGCGACCGATGTGGGTCGCGAAATCGTAAGTATCGTCGTCGATGAAGGAATACCAGGAATAGTCTGCTGGATCGATATCCGCCCTAGAGGTACCGAGCACGATTTTTGGCTCCTTGTGTAACACTAGTTCGTTACGATAGAACTGACTCATCGCCTTCTTTGCCTTGGCGAGATTCAGGGGGACCCCGCGCATGACTATGCGCTCTACTTCCCTTCGGGTCTTCGCCACGGTGGCGTCGCTGAGTAACTTTACTGACATTACGTTCGCACCCCTTCGTTATAGAGGTGGACAGAGACGCCGATCTGCCAGGCCATGGCGCTGGCACAGTTATTGATCTCCGACGGGATCACCTCGACGAACTCGCGCCGGACGCCATCCTCGATCGTCCCGTTGACCACCTTGAGAAGGTGGACACGTCCGGACGAAGACCCGCGGGCCATGTTGACTCGGTAGAGCTTTCTCTTCAGGCCGAGGCACTCGTCCTCGTCGATCACGATGCCGTCGAGCAACTTGATGGCGGCGTCCCACCCGATAATCTCGCAGAGACAGCGCCTTAGCTCGGTGTTGCCCTGGTTGAGTATGAGGTCCTTGGTGATCTTATCCTTGGCGAGGAACCAGGACTCTACCCGGACGCCGTGCCAGTAGTAGAGGTTGTGGCCCATCCACGACGCGGCAGGGCCCGTCTCACCGTGGAGTCGACCCTGCGCGTCAGTGGTGAACGTCGGGAACGGGGCGAAATAAGTCCTCTTCCTGGTCTTCCAGATCATGAAGACCCCCGCCCGATGAAGTTCCTCCCACTCCTTGAGGATGAAAGCCGTGCGATGATTCGGGCGTTGTGCCACCCGTCTCTGGTCCAGGGTATAGTTGTAAGCCATCCGCTCGGTGTAGATGCCGCCAGTTCCCTGGGTTCCCATCAATAGGACGCGGCGGAGTACGTCTGTCGTCAGGTTTTCAGCCGGCCAGTTGCCGTGCCAACCCATCTTATTGAGTCGATTTGTGACCTCGTAGATGCCGCCGACGAGAAATTTTTCCTTGAAGTTCGTACCGTTGAAGATGCCCTTGAGGTGGCCAAGCTGGCGCGTGGTGTCGATCATCAGCACGCTGTTGGGGCTTGACAGCGCCGCCTTGGCGACGAGTGCCTTGGCGTTCTTCTTCAGGCGGATGCTTTCACGCATCCGCCTGGCTATAGCCCTGTTGGTTCGATTGAGCCACTCGACAGAACCGATCTCGCTCTTGTTCATCCTCTCCTCCTCGAGAGTTGAGTTAGTCGACTACCCGGCGCTCCCTCTGGGTGCGCGGGTCGAACTCGCGCTTTCCAGTCACGAGATAGGAGCCCTTGGTGAGCTTCACCGGGGCGTGCTCGCCGGTCGGCTTGCCGTCCTCGGATGCGTGCTTGATCGTGACGTTGGTCTTGGCATCAAGGAACCCGACCACCGGGGCACCCTCGAGGAGGCCCCTGTTGCGGAGTCGACGGACCATGTTGGTGTCGCGATAGAGCTTGGCGGTGATGGTGGTCTTGGCCGCCTTGGCGACGACCTTCTTCAACATCTTGTCTGCGACCGCGGCCCCACCGGAACCTGCTCCGTCTTCACGGAACATTGCCGGCTTCGGCATGAACCATACGCCGTGGTGATGGCCCGTGAGCTCACCCTCTTGGATGAGGAGGCGCTTGCTGTGGGGCCTGATCTCCTTCTTACGGGAGATGGCCAGGGTCTCGCCGGGCTTGGCGAACGTCTGGAGGGGGATGAAGTTGATGTCCCCCTGGTGTATCGTCTTAAACTTAGCCATAGTGTCTTCCTTCCTATAGTAGTAGCAGTACTTAGTTTAACACACCAGCCGCCAGGTGTCAATACTCAATTCGACCGGCCTCGCGAACACCCGTGCCTACCAGACCACTTACGGTTCCACCCCAGTGCCAGTGTGGCATTTTTTTTCTACGTTCGAGTTTTCGTTCTTTCTTCTTCATGGCCCCAAGTTTCGTTAGTTTGAATAGTCGATACCGCTCGATGGGAAGGCCTCTTCTAAAGAATATCTCTTCTCCGATGAAGTCGGCATACCCATCATCTAGCAATCTCGCTATACTGTCGTGGGACTCAGCATCTAGGTGGCTGGCGATCAGGCAATCATTATCATGGAACATAGAGAGGATCTCGTCCTGGGTCATCCAGATTGTGTTCTCCTGAACATGTGAGGCCATCTTATACGGGCCAGCACCCGTGTCAATGGCCATAAATAGCTTGGCATGGCAGGCTTAGCTTTTACTACGATAATGCGGAAGGCGAACGCCCAGGGAAGAATCCCAGGGCGTCCGGAGAGCCGCGGCTGGTTTCGCGACCAGGCCAGGCGGACCGTCTACGTCAATACGAATAAGCTTCTCACCGATCCCCACGCCGTCGACTCCCTGGAACCAGGGAAGCTCTATCTCTTTTCCTACGACCCGAAGCACAAGGCCACTCTCCCGTACTACGATGCCTTCCCCCTCATATTCCCGTTCCGCGTGCAAGGCAACCGGGTCTGGGGAATCAACCTGCACTACCTCCCCATCCCGGCCCGCGCGGCCCTCATGGATGAACTCTATTCACTGATGGACAATCGCTTTAAGAGTGAGAACCGAAAGCTTCGCATCAGCTACGAGGTCCTCAACGGCGCGGCCAGGTTCAGGGCGTTCCGACCGTGCATCAAGTCCTACCTCTCCGGGCACTTTCGATCGAAGTTCCTCCTCATCCCCTACGAGCAGTGGGACATCGCCATGGCGCTTCCTCTGGCCAGGTTCCAGAAGGCGTCCCAGGCACACGTATACGATGAGAGCATGGACGTGGTGAGGGACGCGTCCTGGTAATGTTTATTCATAACAAATATCATCGTTGGATGATTAACATCATAGAACGAGCCCAGGGGCGAAATCCTAAAGTTGATCATTTAGAAAAGCATCACATTATCCCAAGGTCAATGGGTGGGCTTAAAGGACCGATAGCCCTTCTTACCCCCAGAGAACATTTCATAGTTCATTGGCTGTTAACTAAATGTGTTTCTGAACCAGCACATATTACTAAGATGAATTATGCCCTAAGTCGTATGCGGGCGGGCAAGAAACTTACTTCTATGGAATATCGTATTGGGCGAGAAGCTATAATTAAAGCGAATAAGAATCGAGTGTTCTCTGAAGAAACACGACTAAATATGAGAAATGCTGCTCTTGGGCGTAAAGTTTCTGAAGAAACCAAATTAAAAATAAGTCTCGCTCGAAGAGGAAAGCCTGGGCCACCACGAAGCAAAGAAGTTATTGAAAAACATCGACAAGCAATTCTTGGAAGAAAACACTCAGAAGAAACGAAATTGAAAAGAAGCATATCACTTAAAGGAAAAAAGAAACATTCGAATTTCTCAGAAGTTATGAAAGCTTCGTGGGTTAAGCGTCGTGAATTTTATGGTTCAACGGGTAGAACAGATGGCATTTAACGTAGGTAGGTTCAGCGCAGAGATGGGTGATCTAGGCGGGCTCCAGAACCCGTCGAAGTTCCGGGCCCGCGCTTTCTCCCCGACGGAGGAGGCCAGGTTCTTCGAGTTCATGTGCGAGTCGTTCGTCGTCCCAGGGCTGACCATCGCCGCGAACCCAGTCAGGGTGCTCGGTTACGGCGTCCCGGTCGACGCCCCACTACTCCCGGCGTACGGGGAGGCACAGCTCTCGTGCTACCTCGACAACGCCGGCATGGTGCAGGGATTTTTCTCGCGCTGGCAGCAGTCGGTCATCAACTACAACTACGAGCCGGGAGGTGCCACAGCCGGCACCATGAATGGTGCATACCCTTTCCAAGTAAGCTACGAGGAAGACTACGCCGGCAGGATCATCGTCGACACGTTCGACCAGGCCGGGGAACACATCCGGGAACTAATACTCCACGCGGCGTGGCCGAGGTCCATCGGCCAGATACAGCACTCGTGGGGAGATCGAGACAAGGTAACCCTTCTCCCTGTGGTACTAGCATATCGCTCATGGACGAGCAACGACATAGAAGAGAACACCGGCGGGGTACCGACGGGTTCATAATGAAGGAGTAAGATCATGGCACTACCTAAGATCAACCATCCGACGTTCGAGACTAATCTCCCGTCATCTGGCAAGAAGATAACGTTTCGACCGTTCACCGGACGGGAGCAGAAGGTGCTCCTCGTGGCGAAGGAGTCGAACGATACCAAGGACACCCTCAGGGCCGTGGCACAGGTCATAACCAACTGCTGCGGCATCGACGCGCTGGAGCTGCCGGTGTTCGACATCGAATACCTGTTCCTCATGCTGCGGGCCAAGTCAGTCAACAACAAGGTCCAGGTTCGCATCAAGGACGAGATTGACGGGGAACTCTACGACGCCACGGTCGACATCGACGCGGCAAAGATCAACAAGGCCACGGGATCCAACAAGGTGGAGATAACCGGAAGCATCGGCATGAAGCTCAAGTACCCCACCGTGTCCAGCGTCCTCGCCGGGTCGGCAGACACCGACGAGTGGGACGTCCTGGCGGCGTCGATCGATTCTATCTGGGACGGTGAGGAGATCACCACGTCTGCAGACATGACTCGGCCAGAACTCAAGGAGTGGCTGATTAACCTGCCTCTCAAGACGATTGAACCCATCCGCGAGTTCTTCGAGAACAGACCTAAGATTTCCATCTCTGTCTCCTACGCCAGGAAGGATGGGACCGAGGTCACCAGAGAATTGTCGGGGCTACAGGATTTTTTCGAATAGGCCTGAGCCACACCTCACTAGGTGCGTGGTACAGGCTGACGTTCGTTATGCACCATAAACACTCCTGGTCCATCGATGAGATGGAGCAGCTCTATCCGTTCGAACTGGACGTCTACGCGACGCTCCTGGCCGAGTGGCTAGAGATGGAGAAGAAGGCGGCAGACGAGGCCAGGAACAAGGGATGAGATGGCACTACCTCGAATAGAAGGGGCATCAATAGAAGACGTCAGGGCGATGACGGCGGCGCTCGAGAAGTCCCTAGAGCCCGTGGTCAAGGAGATCATCGACACTGTCTCCGCGCTTCGCGATGAAATAAAAGACGAGATGTCAATGAAGGACTTCGGCGTCAAGTCGATCGACTTCGCCATCGAGAGACTCAGCGAGGCCGTGCACGAACTCGGCAAGAAGACCGACGGAGAAGTAGAACCGGACAACGCTAGGATAGCGGAACTCGTCCGTGACTTCGCCACCAAGAACGCCGACGAGCAGATGGCGATCCTCAAGGAGATCATGAAGAACTCGAACACCAACGCGGTGTTCGCCAAGAAGATGACTGACGACGTGGCCAAGCAGATGGTCACCGCGTTGGACAAGCTCGTCGCCCTCACCGCCGTCTCCCTGGTCGAACAAAAGAGCACCGACACTGAGTTGATCAGAAACGAGAGGGACAGGATGCGCGCCGAGGCCAGGGGGCGCTCCGAGGGACGCACCCGTGGAGGCATCTCCACCAAGAAGGAGGATGACAGGACACTCCTCCAGAAATTGATCGACGGTCTCTTCGGTAACGACAAGAATTCATTCATGGCCCAGATCAGCAGGGGAATCGAGGCACTCGCACTCGGCATTGGCACCGTGGGAATACTGTCTCTCATCCCTAAGTCAGTCAGGGAGTTCATCGACGAGTACGTCACCGCCTTCGCCGAGGCGACACTCCTCCTCCAGAACAATCTTCTTAAGCCGCTCTTTAAGATATTAGAACACATTCCCATCCTCGGGGCGATAGCCAAGAAGCTTCCGTTCCTGGCCGTGATCCTAGCGGCCTTCGACGTGCTGCCGAAGACTTTTGAGAAATTCAAGACGGAGGGCTGGGCCTCGGCGCTCGAGACTGCCATGCAGGGACTCTACAAGTTCTTCGTCACCGACATCTCCGTTATGGCCGGAAAACTGGTAGATAGTATGCTCGAAGGACTGTTCGGGCCTAAGATCAAGGAGGTGCTCAACTTCACCGGTTGGGCAGAGACGTTTGGCACGGCGGTCGACAACGTCATCACGGACTTCGTCGAGGTCGTAAAGAATCTCTGGAATGGAGACCACGCAAAAGCAGACGCGGCAGCACTCAATTTGTTCTGGGACGTCATCGACGGCATAGTCGCGTCGATCCGGTCACTCTTCAAGTTCGATCCTGAGATAGAATTTAGCGTCAGGGAGCTAGTCGAAGGAATGTGGGCTGATCTCGTAGTTAAGATAGACACCACGATCGAGAGAATAAAGACCTTCTTCACGTTCGATATCCCAGAAGGAGTCAAGGCGCTCAAGTTGAAGCTCACTGATCTCTTCGTTGACACCCCGATCAGACTCTATAACGAGGCTCTGATAGGCCTAGCCGAGTGGGCGACGGAACTGAAGGCGTCAGTCATAGCGGCGGTTAAGAACATAGCGACCTCCTGGATGACTACCATCACCACCGCGTTCCACGATGCGATAACCGTCGGGATAAACATCAAGGACGAGATAACCGCGTGGCTAGCCAGGCTCTGGAAGGGTGTATCCGACTGGATCTACGACAACACGATCGGGATGCTGCCTGGGATGTCCGATTCCAAGGTCACTCCGGTTCCAGGTAAGACCGGTGCCGCCGAGCGCGAGAGGGATCTCGTGAAGAAGTCGATGAGCATCGCCAACGTTGGGAGAGGCAGGGGCAGCCCGTCGATCGTCAACGTACAGAAGAGCCAGTCGTCCCACGTGTCCAATTTCGCCACGATGAGGACAGATAGGGCGAGCAGGAGAGATCCTCTCGCCGGATCAATCGGAGGGGGCGGAGGATGGTGACTTCTTCTTGTCCATCCTCACGACCCTGTCGATGAACTTCTGGAAGTGTTGCCCGGTGCTCTTGTTCTGGGCGAGGTGCCATGCACCACACTTGCAGCGGTAGGCCTTTAGGAACTTACCCGGCTGCTTCTTGATGTGCACCAGCGCCTCCTCGAACGAGGCGTGGCTAATTTTCCTCTTTCCCAGCGGACACCTTCTCGAAGTGATCCCAGAGCCCATCTGTACTCTCCGCACCCAGTGGTTTCCAATTTCCGCAGCCTCGTCCTAGCCACGGATTCCTCGGCTTAAGACACACGCACTTATTCCTAAGTGGGCACGCCCCCCACATATCGAGGAAGTAGTTCGGTGTCGGTTCCTCCTTTTCTACGTAGACGTAGCGATTCCCGTCAGTGTCGACGTATTCTCCTAACAAAAGTCATACCTATCTCTGAATTTACGATAGACCTCTTCATACCAGAGCTCGTCGTCCGCGGCGTATTGTTCCTGGGTGTGGACGCCGAAAGCTGCGAATATGAGTCTCCCGAGCGGTTGATCAGGATAAGCATGGTCATCAAACTCGGCGTCTGCGCCGCGCCAGGGTTCACCTAGACGGTCGAGGACCAAGAGGGCTTCTTCTTTTGTAAAGTTTTCTTTGAGTATTAGGGCGACATCGGCCCCAGCTGACATTGCATTACCTACCGAATGGTTACCCATGATGAACTCCTTTCTAGAATGCTATCCACTCCTCACCGGTCTGCAGGTTCCTCCGACGACCCGTCTGGAGATGGCGGTGCCAGCCCTCAGGATCACCCGTCCCATCCCAATCCTCAAGTGCCTTGGTTGCACTCATCTGGTTTGGAAAACAGTACTTGTCTTCCCATCCGATCTCGCCGATGTCGACGTGCATGGTCCAGTGGAACATCAGCCGGTGCACCCCGCAGATGCGCCCGTCGGGGAGTACCTTCATGTAGGTGTACTCATCCCTAACATCCTTGGGAAGTTCGTCAAGAGCATCCGCCATCGATGGGTTCAACCTTCTTCTCATACTCGCGATCAGCCCGCTCGATCTCCTTCTCGGCGTCGAGTCGTATCTTGTCGAAGATCGAGATGTCTGTTTTGGTCACGGGTCTAAAGCACCTGGCGTCATAACCGACTTCTGACCCCCCAATCCCACAATTGCAGATGATGCCTTCGAATCGAAGTCCTACCGTTTCATTCCCGGCGGTGTCAGTTCCGAGATAGACGTCGCGGATCACGTAGACGACGTCCTGGCTTATCGGTCTCCACAGATGAAGCATCTCAGGGGGCGTCGGCGGAACGTCGGGGTTGTAAAAGTTGACGACTTCCTGCCCAGGCTTATGCCACCATATCATGGCGACCTCCTTATTTCTTGTCTTTGTTCTTGATGCCTTCCACCGCGCCCTTGGCCGCGGCGACGGTGGTGTCGACGACCTCCTCGGCGGCCTTGGTGACGGCCTCGGCGGCGGCGGCCGAGGTGTCCTTCACCTTGGTGATGATGTCCTGGTTCTCGTCGATCTTCTTGTCGACGTAGTCGCTCGCGGTCTCGACGGCCTCGGCGGCGGCGTCTAACCCGGCCTTGGCGGCATCGACGACCTTGTTGAATAGGTCCTTCATGGTGGTATCATCCTTCTCTTTTGGTCGAAGCCATCCGGTGCCTTCGCACCTCATGCAGGAAGCTCCGTCCCCGGCTCCGTTCCGGACGGTCCCTGTACCAAAACAGTCTGGGCACTCATCATGCATCTTGGTCTTCCAGCATCTTGTCAGTCAACTTTAGCCTTACCATACTCAGGAGAACAAGTAAACCGACCCCGTACTTGTCGAACCAGCTTATCTTCTTGATGACCGGCGCGCCGGGCCGGGTTGCGGCGGCATACTCGAGGAGAACCATCTCGGAGTCGAGGAGTTTCTGGAGTTCAGGCCTGAATTCCTCATCTACGTGGGAGATGTCCACCTCATATTCACTGGGTCCGTGTGGACCTCTCGGATTTTCGTTGGACCCGGCCTCAGCAATCAGTGTATGTCTCTCGTCGGCGCCTCGGCCAGGTGTGCCGTCTTCGTTGTAGTCCCTCGTGCTATAATAGTTGCTGCCGTTGTTGCATAGACCAACGTAGGCCCCGAACCCGGTGCACGGCCGCACCTTGGCGATGATTTGGCACGTGGTGTTAAACTTATTAGTGTAGATCTTGCCGACCTCAAGTCTTACCATAGGTGATCTTTCCAGTTATCTGGCAGATGCGCAGGGCGCACATTCCGTCGATGTTGACCCAGACGACCTTGCCGTCATTTCGAATTAAGACCTCTACGTTGCCCGCCCCGGTGATGTCGAGTGCGTCGCCACTCCAGGGATACCGACCCGTGAAGCTCAGAGGGTCAGTGCCCGGGTTCTTGTTCACCTTAGGAAACACTATTTCTTTTTGCGACATCTTTTAGTACCTTCTTTATGTATTCAACACCGGCCCGATAGCTGCTCGCAGGTAATTCCTGACCTGACTCTGGAGTCGGAGCCATTGGTAACCTAGATTTGTCCCTAAAGTAAAGACTCCATACTCCTCGAGCATGGCAGCGAAGACCAGCCTTGCACCCCGCGCCTTCGAATTCATACCACTTATCAGTAAGTTTGGTTCGCCTAATCTTCTTTTTCATCTCGGGCCTCCCAGTGAAAAGTGTCCTTGTCATCCGAATGAATATACTCGGCGCCTGGTGCGTTGCTTACGATCACGAAGTTGTAACCACACCAGTTCCTCAGGGCTTGCCAGAAGCGCATATCGGGATACGCCTCGCAGTATGCGACGAAGCTCGCGAGCGTCTTTGAGTTTTTCGTGATTCGCTCTTGTTCGTTGCCTCTCGGCAAATATATTGGGGGTACTCTCATCAGTGAACCATCCCCATGAGTTTCGCACACTCCGGGCCGATGCCTGACTGGATGCTGACCGGGTCGGTGAGGTGCCGGCCGCAGCGGCCGCAGCGCCCTTCGTGCCAGATCTGGAGTCCAATCGGGATGGCGTTGCCCTGGGATACCCAGCGCCATACGAACTCGAAGGCGATCCAGCTCACTGCCGTCACTGGGATCTTGGAGTTCTTCGTCTGAAGCAACTCTAGGTTCTTGTTGATCATCCCGGCGTAGGTGTAGCCGTGCTCGGCTGCCTCATCGGAGAATACCGACACAAAGTTGACGTTGCCATCCTTCGACCTGCGGACCTTGTAGGTGAATCGGTTTCCGGTCTTCTCGGATACGATGGTGAAGCGCGCGCGGCCGGCAGTAATGAAGGCCTGGGCGGCTACCGCGTCGTTGAATAGGTGTCCAGTATTCTGCATGATGGGTCTCCTCCTCACTTGCAAGATACAGTATAACACACCCGCGGCTTGGTGTCAATAACCACAAAAAGGGCCCCTTTTGAGGGCCCTTCGATAGCACAGTCGAATCAGAAAGTCAATCTATTTTCGATTGGCCATCCTCTTGAAGTAGGCCAGCTCGTCCTCCTCGGCGTCGTCAGCCTTAGGTGTCGATACCTCGACGTGTGTCGTGGTCTCCTTAGGCTTCTCGTCTTCGCTGGTGTCTCGGTTGTCTTCCGAACCCTCTTCCTCACGGACTACCCGTGGGGTGATCATCGCCGTGATGCCAAGCGCCTTGTTGAGTCGGCGCTTAAGCTCGTCGTAGGTCTTGAACTGCGACTTGTCGAGGAGAGGCAACAGCGGGTATTGCTTCCTCCAGACGGCCTCGAGCTTGGCATCATCCCCGCCGTAGAGCGGCAGGGGTGCGTCGAACTCGGACTTGTCGTAGTTGGGGAACTTCTCTACTTCCCTGATCTTCAACTTGAAGTTCGCACCGGCCCAGAAGTCGAAGGGATTGAACTTCGGGTCGTCTGGGAACTGGGGATACATCTTGTCGTTTATCTTCTCGAAGATCTTCTTCCCGTACTTGTAGAGGAACACCTTACCATTGTTCTCAGGGTTGGCAGGATCCTCGATCACCAGCACGTTGCTGATGAAGGTGGTCTTCCGCTTCTGCTTGCGGGCCTGCTCCTTGAGATCCTCGACGCCGGCGTTCCACAGCGTGGAGTTGTATTCCCCGCACGGGTCGGAGTCTCCGATGGTAGTGAGTGAGTTCTCGATGTACCACCCGCCCTTGCCCTGGAAGGCATGGGAGTAGAGCCTCACGTAGAAGCAGTCCTCCACCCCGGTCGGTACGTCTGGGTTCGGCGCGGCCGGGAGGAACCTCAGGACGGCGTAGCCGTTGCCTGCCTTGTCCCTGGTCGGGCGCCAGAAGCGCTCGTCCTCCTGCCTACCTCCGGAAGTCTCTTCCTTGAGTTTGCTCTGCAGCTTTTCTGTGAGGGTTGCCGTGTTAGACTTAAACGCGGCGAAAGATGTCTTGTTCATGTGATGAACTCCTGCTGTTGCGGGCATGACGACTCTGCGGTCTGCGCCCTGTTGCACTGCCCATCCGGGTCAGCCAGCTATTTATCAAGATCGCGCGGTGGTGATTTTCTTCTACTTGATGCGCGTACCATCTTCGTCGAACACCGACCTCATGGCCTTGGCCAGGGCCGCGGGTTCGATTTGACGGGAGATGAACTGCCCGTACTTCTTTACTTGCATCCTAGTGACTACGTACGTCGGGTCCTTAGATGCCGTCCACAGCGTATTGAATGACATGACGCCGTCGATCGTGGCGATCGCCTCCATCGATATCTTCCCTGCCCGCATCGCCCTGATGGCAGGGACGCCACCTCGCTCGTCGAGCATGAAGTTGGAGGCGAACTGATCTAGTGGGAGTGCCCTGAGTTGCTCAGGCATGACGTAGGAGAACGAGTCGATGAATTTCTTCGCCGACTCGAAGTTTGCCTGTGCCTCGTCGGAGGATACGAGGTCTCCGATCCAGGCACCGGGGTTGCGCGATATGTTGGATGCCAGGAACATCAGGGGGTCGGGTTTCCTCGAGAGCTTCTCGAATCGATTCCTGTCCCGGCGCGTCTCGAAGGTCGCGACCTTTGCCGCGACCTTTCCTTGATACTTGAAGAAGTCATACGTCTCGCTGGTAAAGTGGGTCTTCACCGCGAGATAGGCCACGTATGCCTGGAACGGTGTCACTCGGTAACCCTCCACGACTCTGGGTGCGGAATCAACATGTTGGCCCGCTCTAACTTGCAGAAGACGTATCCGTGAGGTACCAACGTGTGATCTCTCTCATAACGACACTGGCCAAAGCTAGGCATGGGGGTCTGCTGGCAAGGAGTCAGTATCCCACCACATATCGTCAGAACCCAGATGAATTCCTGCATCAGGGAGTAGCTGGGGCTTCCGACTCGATCGGTGCTTCAGGATCAACCGAGGGATCATTGTCCTCAGGAGTCGGCGTCATCGTTTCCGAAGGAACTGTGATTTCCATCGTCTTGAGATCGAGGGGCGTACCTAGGAAACCCATCTGGTTCATGGCAAAAGCTGCTCCTGCCAAGATGAGTGCTATTA
>Ga0214473_10000802_pt1 | contig 42921 bp, 29 predicted proteins | sample RVTome_7_FD_203509 | JGI IMG/M metagenome (GOLD analysis project Ga0214473, IMG submission 203509) | Soil microbial communities from uranium-contaminated site in the Upper Colorado River Basin, Wyoming, United States - RVT98D197 | ecosystem: Environmental > Terrestrial > Soil > Contaminated >...
GGGATGGCTTCAGGCGGTGATGGTCGCATGAGGGATGAAGCCAGGGATGGCTTCAGGCGGTGATGGTCGCATATGAGATGAAGCCAGGGATGGCTTCAGGCGGTGATGGTCGCATATGAGATGAAGCCAGGGATGGCTTCAGGCGGTGATGGTCGCATGAGGGATGAAGCCAGGGATGGCTTCAGGCAGGAAGGCAAGGATGCCTTCCCTCCGTTAGATTGTTTCTTTTAGGATATCAAGAGATAGCTGGCGGGTTTCTTCGATTAGTGTCCCTGAGTCGGCGATGCTGGTCGGGGTGGCGCCGCGGCTGCGGTAGTCGATGAGGATGACTTCCTCGTTTGTTTTGCCCTGCCAGCCCTTCGGACCCGTTCGCCATGCGGTCAGATGCATGGTGCGAATTAAATATGCCTGGTAGAAGACATCCTTTGTCGTTTTTGGCTTCGACATCAGGCCGTACTGGCCGATCGTGTTGCCGGCGATGATTCGTTTCACGCCCTCGCCCTCGAAGAGTTCGAGCGGGAGGTTATAAATTCCGCCTGCGTCATAGTAGAGGTCTTTAAGGACTCTCACCGGTTCGAACATGCCGGGCACCGCGCTGGATGCGGCGAGGCATTTCGCGAGCGGACCCTCGGTAAAACCGACCAAAGTGCCGTCAATCAGGTTGACCGCCGCGATTTTCAGACGTATCGGGAGGTCTTCGATATTCTTATAGGGAATTGTGTTCGAGAAAAATGTCTGCATGCGCTGTGTCGACATGATCCCCCTGAATGAAATCGGGGGTGCGATAAGGCGCATCCAGTTGAACTTGTGGATAATTTCCCTGACCTCGCTTGCCGGCTTTCCCGCGGCGTAAAACGCCCCCAATACCGCCCCCGACGAGGTGCCTGTGACGACTCCGGGACGTATCCCCAGTTCCTCCATCGCCTCGAAAAGTCCGAGATGCAGAAGTCCAAGCCCGCCCCCTCCGCCGAGGCAGAGTCCGAGTTTGGGATCGGGTTTTATGGACAGGTAATCCATTGTTTTGCACTAACGCGATGTAAACCTACGCAAAATCAGCCCGGGGGGCGATAATTCGCGAGAAAAAATTCAAGGCGCCGAAGAGTCGCGGCTTTGCCGATATAAAATAGTGTCTCGAAAATCCCCGGCGTCGCGAGAACCCCGGTGATTACCAACCGGAGGGGCTGAACGACCAGGTTCATCTTCAAATTTTTCTGGGCGATGTAATCCCGAATGCACTTTTCTATATTTTCAACGGTCCAGTCGATCTCCGAGAAAATTTTCTTGAATTCCTGCAGGATCATGAAGGCGTCGCCCGTGACCTTCGCCTTGTTCAGAAGCTCCTCGGTGTATCCGCGCGGGTCGTTGAAATAAAATTCAACCTTGCCTTCGATTTCGCTCAGCACTTCCAGACGTTCCCTGTACAGAGACAGAAGTCCGGTCAGCCAGGCTCGGGCGCTTTCGTTAATGTCCGACGGGCTGACAAACCTCTGGAGATGCGGCAGGCACGCCTCGTACAGGGCTTCATCGGACAACTCGCGTATGTACTTTCCGTTCAGCCAGAGGAGTTTGTCGCGGTCGAACGCCGCAGGAGAGCCTGAGACCTGTCCGAGCGAGAAAAGCTTTTCCAATTCGGAGAGGGAATAAATTTCCCGCTCGGTGCCGTCGTTCCATCCCAGGTTGGCGAGATAGTTTACGAAAGCTTCCGGGAGAAAACCCTCGCCGCGGTAAGCTTCCATACTGACCGCGCCGTGACGTTTGCTCATGCGCGTCCCGTCCGAACCATGGATCAAGGGTATATGGGCGAACTCGGGGGCTTTCAGTCCGAGCGCGTGGTAGATGAGAATTTGTTTCGGGGTATTGGACAGATGGTCCTCGCCCCGTATCACATGCGTGATTTCCATCGCGGAATCATCGATGACAACCACGAAATTATATGTCGGGAAGCCGTCCTGACGGAGAATCACGAAGTCCTGAAGATCGTCGCGACGGAACATCACCTCGCCGCGGATGATGTCATGCACGATGACCGGCGGTCCGGGTGTAATATGAAATTTGAGAGCCTTTTGATCCTGCGGGATATTTTTCAGTTCATCCTGACGTTCACGGCATTTGCACTTGCTCGCGCCCATTTCCTCGACCGGCGGGCAGACGCATTCGTAGGCGTAACCGAGCTCCCTGAGTTTCAGAGCTGCTGCGTAATGGTTCTCCCGGCGAGCGCTCTGAAGGTAAGGCGCGAAATCCCCGCGCTCTTTCGATAAATCAGTCGGAAAAGCCTCATCCGGACCCTCGTCCCAGTGAATCCCGAGCCAGTTAAGGCCGTCGACAAGGCCCCTCAGGCTTTCCTCGGTGCTGCGGGCGGTGTCGGTGTCCTCGATCCTGAGAATGAAGGCGCCGTTATATCGACGGGCGAAAAGATAATTGAACAGTGCCGTGCGCGCGCTGCCGACATGCAGGTCGCCGGTCGGGGACGGGGCGAATCGAACGCGCGGAGGGGAATCAGGTTCATGAGTATGCGATGCAATCAAGCGTAAAATCCTCTGAAATATCGATTTTCATTGATGGTAGCATAACGTGCCGGTCAACACCAATGAACTTTTTCATTGGGCAAACGTTGCTTTTTAGTCGTCCCGCAAGTATATAGCAATCGTACACGTATACCAGAGGTGATTGCATGGGCGGTAAAATTGATACAGAGGTATTAAATTGATCTATTTGGATTACGCCGCGACAAGCTGGCCGAAACCTACCGCATGTCTGAGGGCGATGGAGCATTTCATAGCCGAAATCGGTTCGAATCCGTCGTATTCTCTGCACAAACGCGCGCGACGCGGTGACGATATCATCGATTCCGCGAGGACATCCGTCGCGAAAATCCTTGGCGTGAGCAACGCGTCGAATGTAGTTTTTACGCTCAACGCGACACAAGCCCTGAACCAGGTTCTGTGGAGTTTCGTCGACCGCGATTATCACGCTCTTGCGAGCAATTTCGAACACGCGTCGGTCACACGTCCATTCGCGATGCTAAGCAAGCGCCGGGGATTGACTGTCGAACGAATAGGTGATCCCGACACCGGCATTATCGGACCGGAGCATATCCGGAAGGCGTGCCGAAAGAAAAAAGCGCAGATTCTTGTCCTCAACCATGCGTCGAATGTGACCGGCGCGATCCAGCCCGTGAAGGAGATAACTGAGGAAGCGCACAAACACGGTTGCGTCGTGCTGCTCGATGCCGCCCAGACCGCCGGTGTGATTCCAGTTGATGCCGATAAATGGGGAGTCGATTTCGTCGCGTTCTCCGGGCATAAGCACCTGCTTGGACCGATGGGTGTCGGGGGATTTTACGCGGCCGATCCCGACAGGCTCCAGGCATTTTTCACCGGGTCGACCGGATATTTCGACGACTGCGATGATATGCCATCGACAATGCCGCACCGCTATGAACCGGGCAGCCCGAACGCGCCGGGAATCGCCGGACTCGGGGCGTCCTGCAAACTGCTTGACGAGAAAGGCATCAAGAATGTGCGAAAAGAGCAGATCGCGCTGACACGAAAGGCGGTTAACGCTTTGAAAGATATTCCGGAAGTGACATTATATGGCCCGACCGACGCTCGCAAAAAAGTCGGCATCATCGGTTTCAACATCCGGCACCTGCATCCGATCGAGGCAGGCGACATCCTCGACCAGAAATTCGACATCATGGTCCGGACCGGACTATGCTCGTGCCACTGGGCGAATAAATTCACGGGGACCATGCCGGACGGGCTGGTCCGGGCGAGCATGGGCTATTTTACGAAAGAAGAAGATATCGACCTTCTCATTGAGGCGGTCAATATGATCGTCGAAGACCCGCATGTTAGGAAGCTGTAGTTCGTAACGTCAATCCGGTGTCGATTAGCCGGGCCGTAAAACTTAGCAGTACACCAACTGCCGAAAATGATGTTAAAATACTCCTGCGGTATTTTTTGTATTTAATCACATCGTATGGATGCCTGTGAAAATGACCGATAATACCCTTTACTTTGGCGACAATCTGGACATTTTGAGGATGTATGTTGACGATGAATCTGTCGATTTGATCTACCTTGATCCCCCATTTAACAGCAACGCAACTTACAATGTTCTATTCACGGAACATAGTGGAGAACTGGCCGCATCGCAGATTAAAGCATTTGAGGACACCTGGGTCTGGGATGAAAGATCAGCTGAATCATTTAGGGAAGTTGTTGAGCTTGGCGGGAAATTATCGGAAACAATGCAAGCCTTTTATAAAATTCTCAGTACAAGCAATATGATGGCTTATTTATCCAGGATGGCTCCAAGGTTACTGGAACTCAGGAGAGTGTTAAAGTCCAATGGGAGTATTTATCTGCATTGTGACCCGACGGCAAGTCATTATTTGAAGATTTTAATGGACTCAATATTTGGAGCCAAACAATTCACAAGTGAAATTATTTGGAAACGCACATTTGCCCACAGCGGGTCCAAAAGATATGGTCCCGTTCACGATGTAATATTTTATTACCGCAAAAGCGAAGATTACATCTGGAATTCACAAATGATCGATTATTCCGACTCACACCGCACTAATTTTTTTTCAAAGAGGGGTTCAAATGGGGCTACATATGGATTAAGAGATTTAACAGGCTCAGGAACCCGCAAAGGCTCATCGGGCAAGCCCTGGCGTGGAATAGACCCTAATCGGTCCGGAAGACATTGGGCGGTTCCGGGATATTCGAAAAATTTTATCCCGAATCCGGATGTGGAAACAGTTCAGGAATTATTGGATCAATTGGATGCGATTGGCAGAATATATTGGCCTCAAAAAAAAGGAGGAATGCCGAGGTTCATGCAGTACCTGGATGATCTGGAAGGGGTCGCAGTACAGGATGTCTGGGTGGATATTCCCCCAATCTCATCGCAAGCATCGGAAAGGCTTGGTTATCCGACTCAAAAACCTGAAGCGCTATTAGAAAGAATTATCAATTCCAGCAGCAATAAGGGCGATGTCGTATTGGATCCTTTCTGCGGCTGCGGTACGGCAATAGCAGTTGCTCACGAGTTAAAGAGGAAATGGATCGGAATCGATATCACCTACTTGGCTACAAACCTTATAAAACACAGGTTGTTCGATAAATTCGGCGGAAAAATCAAGGATAAGTATAAAGTCGTTGGCGAACCCGTTTCACTTCCTGACGCAGAGGCTTTGGCTGAGCAGGACCGTTACCAATTCCAATGGTGGGCATTGGGACTCCTTGGAGCCAGGTCCACCGAGAAAAGAAAAGGCGCGGACAAGGGAATCGATGGTCGCCTTTACTTCCACGATGAAGTTAACAAAACTAAGCAGGTTGTTTTCTCGGTAAAATCCGGCAAGGTCAATGTTTCTCACGTTCGCGATCTTCGGGGTGTAGTTGAGAGAGAAAACGCCGAAATCGGCGTCCTTATAACACTTAATCCGCCATCGGGACCTATGAGAAAAGAAGCTTCGACCAGTGGATTTTACGAGCCGCCGGAACATGTAGCAAAGTGGAAGAAGCGTTATCAAAAAATCCAAATCCTGTCTATTGAGGAAATATTAAACGGTAAAACAATTGATATGCCTCCCCTGCTTGAAGTCAATGTCACATTTAAAACAGGCGCTCAGGCAAAACGGGAGAAAAATCACCAGGAACTGCTTGACCTCTAAATTCTCTTGATCGACTTGAAATTCTTATGATTCGTGATATCGCTTGCCTTATTTACTTTTCTGGTGTATATAATCCCCGAACCTTTGGACATTAATTACGTCAAGGTGGAGATGAAATCGAAATGTACGAGTATACGCAGCAAATGGCCATGGGGATGTTCCCGCCGGGATAAGACCGGGACGTGACCGTCTGTGTATACGCCCCGTATGTCGGGGTTTTTTTATTTTGTTTAATCACTCAAATCGACCGGATAGCAGCTACCCTTCGAGGACTCAGGGTTAGCTGCTACCGGGATTAGAATCATTGAAGCGGAGGTGTCGAAATGACGGACGACACGAAAATTTTCTGTATCACTACTCCACTCTACTACGCGAACGCGCCGTTTCATCTCGGGCACGCGTACTCGACCTATGTCTGCGACACCCTCACCCGCTTCCATAAGATGCTTGGCTATGACACATTTTTCATAACGGGTTCCGACGAGCACGGTGAAAAAATCAAGCAGTCCGCGCTCGAGAGAGGATTCAAACCGATCGAATGGACCGACAAAGTTGTCGAGGACGGCAAGGCTCTCTGGGAGAAGCTCGGGATCGAGTACGATTACTTCGTCAGAACTACCCAGCGTAAACCGGAAGACCACTACCGCGACGTGCAGCGGTTCTTCAAACGCATCTACGACCGCGGCGACATCTATCTCGGCGATTACGAGGGGTTGTATTGTGTCGGGTGCGAGAAATATCTGACCGAAAAAGACCTTGTCGACGGAAAATGTCCGGAGCATGATAAGGAGCCGGTCCTTGTTAAGGAGCCGACACTGTTCTTCCGGCTTTCGAAGTATGCTCCAATTCTCCTGGACTTCCTCGAAAAGGAACCGGAGCGCATTCAACCGTCAACGCGTCGGAACGAGGTTATTTCCAAACTTAAATCCGGAGTCTGCGACCTCGCGGTCAGCCGCACAAAACTCGACTGGGGTGTTCCGCTGGATGAGATTCAGCCCGGACATGTCTGCTATGTCTGGTTCGACGCGCTCCTGGGATACTGCACCGCTGCGGGGATCGGAAAATATTTCGATGAGCTTGAAAAAAAGGAAGCGGACCCGTCGTATCAGATCAAACCGACCCGGTTCGCTAAGTACTGGCCTCACTGCATCCATGTTATCGCCAAGGATATCCTCTGGTTCCACACAGTGATCTTCCCCGCAATGCTGTTGGCCGCCAGGCTCGACCCTGAAGATCCGAAAAAACTTCTGAGCAGGGGGACATGGTCGCATGGTTATCTTCTGGAGCGCGGTCGCAAGATGAGCAAGACGATCGGGAACATTCTAGACCCGATTCCATATCTCGAACTGCTCGGGTCGGACGCTCTCAGGTTTTTCCTGCTGAGGGAAGTTCACTTCGGAGATGACGGCAGCATCAACCATGAAGCCATCGCCGAAAGAACCAACGCCGACCTTGCGAACGATCTCGGAAATTTACTGAACCGCACTCTTGCGATGATCGCTAAGGATTCCGGCGGAATGATCCCGCCGGAAGGTCCGCACAAGAGTGAACTTGTCGAAACCTGCAAACGGGCTTATGACGGGGCGGTATCGGAAATGCTCGATTTTGCCCCGCACCGTGCGCTCGATGCAATCTGGGAATTCGTCAGGCTCGCCAATAAAAACATCGAGGAAACCAAGCCGTGGGAGCTCAGAAAAGAGGGCAAATTTCAGGAGCTGCAGGCGTTTCTGTACGACCAGGCGCAGGCGCTTCACAATCTCGCGATCCTGCTGAATCCGTTCCTTCCGAACCTGACGGAAAAAATCTGGACCCAACTGGGCCTTCCCGGCAAGGTCTCCGACCACGCTTACCATGATGGGGGCTCGTGGGCGACAATCGATCCCGGAACATGTACCTGCCAGGGCGATCCGATTGTGCCGAGAATCGATATCCCGAAATTTCTGGACGATGTTGAGCGGCTTTCAATCGAGCGGCAGAAACAGCGCGACGGACTTGCGGGAGTAAAGGAGGAAGAAAAAATGGTCGATGTGCCTGAAATCAAGGAGACTATCAGTTTTGACGAATTCCTGAAGCTGGACCTGCGCATCGCGACAGTGCTGGAGGCCGAGAAAGTCGCCGGGACCGACAAGCTGGTAAAACTTCAATTGGACCTTGGGCGCGAAAAGCGTCAGATCATCGCGGGAATCGCGAAGGTCTACACTCAAGATGAACTGGTCGGGAAACAGATAGTTATTGTCGCGAATCTCGAACCGAGAAAAATGAGGGGAGAGATGTCGCAGGGAATGCTCCTCGCGACCGGAACGGAGGAGACGGTAACTCTTCTCATACCGGAGAAACCATCAATCCCCGGCGACACGGTGCATTGATTTTTATTTTTATCTCCGCCCGGTAGGCGCGCATGGCAATGCGTCGCGTTGTCGATGCACGACAATATGAGATCACGTCAGTCCTTCTGCCAATTCCCCGGAAAATATTTTGCTGAAAAAATGAATCGGCGACTGTAGCGCTGACTTTTAGTCGGCTGTAACGCTGACCTCCGGTCGGCTGTAGCGCTGACTTTCAGTCGGCTGTAACGCTGACCTCCGGTCGGCTGTAACGCTGACTTTTAGTCGGCTGTAGCGCTGACTTTTAGTCGGCTGTAACGCTGACCTCCGGTCGGCCAAGGTTGATAATACAGAGTATTTTATTCGAATTGATGCCGACTGAAAGTCAGCGTTACAGCCGATCTGGAGATCAGCGCTACTCATCCTGCGGCGTGAAATATTTTTTGAGTATCTCAAGATTGCCGAGCTGGTTATGGAACAGCCTGAGCAGGCTGTCGAAATCGTCCTTTGTTATCTCCGTTCCTTCGAAAGTGGTCGATGTCTGCCAATCGTCGTGAAGCCCGACAAGAAAGTCGTGATAGTCGGCTGCCTTGTCGTAGAAAATCAGGAAATCCGGCTGCCCGACCCTGGTCAGAAGAAGGTCGAGCGCTCTGTATCGCTCCTCGGCGGTATCGAGCTCGGGGACGAGCCTGCGAAAAGCCTCGTTAATTCTCACCATGTCCTGATGATTGAGCTCCCAATCTTCGGGAGCGCCGTACAACCTCGGATAGAACGCCAGAAGCGTGCCCTTATAGAAATTAAGGAGCGGGACCTGTCCGCACGATGAGTCGGCGTCGGCAATCGCGTTTACGACACGGCTTTTAAATGATTTTTTAATTTCGGGGTCTTTGAGCCAGGCTTTTTCAGGACTGTAAAACATGTCACCGAGCGCTGTGTATCCGAGCTGACGTCTTACGCACTCAGTATTTTCATTCTCGATCAAATCGAAAATCTTTTCGGCGTACGGCACCGATGGCGCAAGGCCGATCGAGTTGGCGATTACGTACGCTTCCTCGCCCTTACCGGTCGGACCTTCGGCAAGCCCCGCAGTCAGGAAATCTGTTATTGTTTCAATTTCGTCCTGTTGAAGCGGGACGATCGGGTTTCCATAGTAAGCCGCCTGTGCGAGGTCCCAATATATCCATTTATGGAAACCTGACACTACGCCCCCTTCACGGTAATTTCCAAGCTCGGCGAGTAGAAGGGGGATGGCGGGGCTTCCCGCCTGCTGAATCGAGCGCAGTGTGAAGGCGTGCGTAAGCCTGCCGTCCCAGAACGGCTCGTCCGGAATCAGGTCCTGAAGATTTTCAAGCTGCTTATCCCATTCGATCAGTCCCTTCATGCCCTCGTCGCCCGTCGCCGCGAGACATTTCTGAAGAAAATCCCGCCATTCAGAGTCATCGGTTGACATAGGTTCCTCAGTCGGAAGCTCGCAGAGCTCGGGATGGGCGGTGTAGAGTTTTCCGAGCAGAACCAGTATTTTTTCATAATCAGGAATTTTTTCCTCATCATCGCTCGCGGACAGTTCGACAAATGCTCTTACAAACGCATTCAGAGCGGATGTGCCCCCATCGATAAGTTCCGCTGTCCTGGAGTGCAGGGTTTCATCGTGGATCAACGCCAGGAATAGCCCGACATCGAGAGTCCCTGCGCCATTGTCGATCTGACGGATAACCTCTCCATTCAACTCCCAGAACAGGTCGTTCCCTTCGCGATATTTTTTTTCGAAATCAGCGTCGACATTTCCCCTGCCCTTGAAAACCCAGGCTGAGTAAAGCATCGCATGATACGAATACGGCCACGCTGCTTGTCCGGCGGTCTCTGGGTTGTAGTCATTGTTTAAAAGGTCCAAATATATTTTCTGGACCGAAGCGTAAAAGTCCGGTTGAATCGGTTGCGGACAAGAAATTAGAAACAGAGAGAGGATAAGGAGTAAGAGGGGCAGGAAAATTCTTGAGGGTCGCGAAAGTTTCATATTCTGTCTCCGGTTTGTTATACCAAGAGGGTATCATAATCCGGCAAAGTTAGGATACCTTAAAGGTCAAAACGGTTGTCTTGTTATTTTTTTCACAAATTTATTCCATCATTAAATAAAGGTTGCAATGTTTGTTAAAAAGAACCTTGATTTTTACTTCCCATTTGTGGTTTTATCGCCGCTTGTGTTCAGCCGGGACGGTGGCAATCCGGTTTCCAATGTCACAGTTCCAGCCGCTCTACCGATATTAAAGTATTAAAGTATTTAAAGTTATTAAAGTTATTAAAGTTATTAAAGTTATTAAAGTTATTAAAATAAACAAAGATTCATTAATCGTGAGGATTACAGATGGACCAAACTGCAGCGCAACTCACAGGAAGCGGTTCTGACGCCCCGATCATGCTTTATATGATCATTGTCCTGGCCTGCTCGGTATTCGGCCTCTCATTCGCATGGTGGCTGAAAGGCTGGGTCATGAAACAGGCAACCGGTTCGGAAGAGATGAAAAAAATCTCGGACGCCATCAAAGAGGGTGCCGAAGCATTTCTCAAGAGGCAGAACACAACGATTGTATGGTTTGCGGTCGGACTCGGGGCGCTGCTGTTTATCATGTACGCTTTTGTCCGCGGTTATCATAGTTTCGACCCAATAAGAATTCCGGTCTTAACAGGCGGCGGAACCCCCGCTGTCGGTGACGATGGCGCGCTTCTAATCAACCAGGGGCTCTCAACATTCTATCTTGCGTGCTGCATCGCGGTCTCATTCCTGTTCGGGGCGGCGTGTTCCGTGTTCGCCGGGTTTATCGGGATGTACGTCAGCATTCGCGCGAACATCCGCGTCGCGACAGCGGCCCTGGAAAGCCTCAACAGGGCGCTTCAGATCGCCCTCAGGGCCGGCGCGGTATCAGGGCTGTTCGTAGTTGCGGTGAGTCTGCTTGGAGTCGGAATCCTTTACTCGATTATTTATTCCCTTAATATTACCGAACCGCAGCATATTCCCCTGCTGATTGTGGGGTACGGTTTTGGCGCGAGCTTTGTGGCGTTGTTCGCACAGCTCGGTGGCGGTATTTATACAAAGGCCGCCGATGTTGGCGCCGACCTTGTCGGGAAGGTCGAGGCGGGGATTCCGGAGGACGACCCGAGAAATCCCGCGGTGATAGCGGACCTTGTCGGCGACAATGTCGGCGACTGCGCAGGCCGCGGAGCCGACCTGTTTGAATCGACAGCCGCCGAAAATATCGGTGCGATGATCCTCGGCGCTACACTTGCCATATCGGCTGAGAATGCCGGGATGGGATTCCATGCGACAGCGGTCGGGGTGATGATGTTCCCCCTGATCGCGCGCGCGTTCGGCATCATCGCGGCGATTATCGGAATTATGATTGTAAAAACTCCCGAGGACGGCGACCCGATGGTTGCTTTGAACAAAGGCTATGGTGTGGCTGTTGTTATGGCGATGATAGCGTTCTTCTTCATAACGAAATGGCTCCTGAGCGCGAGCGGCGCTCCGGACGCATGGTGGCATTTCTTCATCTGCGGTGTCATCGGTGTTTTGATGAGTGTGGCTTTTGTCTGGATTACGCAATATTACACGGAACATAAATACAGACCGGTGAAGGAGATCGCCGAAGCATCGACGACCGGTCCCGCGACAAACATCATTTCGGGTATCGCGGTCGGCTTCGAGTGTACGGCGTTGCCGACAATCGTTATGGGTATCGGGATTATTTCCAGTTATTACCTCGGCAGATCAGCGTTCCCTGCCGGGTCCGGAATAAATGCAGGACTGTTCGGAACCGGTGTCGCGACAATGGGTATGCTCGCGACAGCCGCTTATATTCTCGCGATGGACACATTCGGACCGATTTCCGATAATGCCGGCGGGATTGTCGAGATGAGCAAGCAGCCCGCGAATATCCGCGCGAAGACTGACCGCCTCGACGCTGTGGGAAATACAACTAAAGCCCTGACAAAAGGATACGCGATCGGATCCGCGGCTCTCGCGGCATTTCTACTTTTCTCAGCGTACATGGACGAAGTTAAATTATACGCGGGATGGGAAGTGGGCAAGCCCTGGCCGATTGATCTATCCAAGCCGGAGGTTTTTGTCGGCGGTTTATTAGGCGCGATGCTCGTGTTCCTGTTCTCATCGCTCGCGATCCGCGCTGTCGGTAAAGCCGGCAAGCAGATCATCGAGGAAGTGCGGCGTCAGTTCGCTCCCCTGAAACGCGTGAACGACATTATACAATTCACCGATGATTTCAAGCCCGATTACGGCGCATGTGTCGATCTTGTTACCCGTTCAGCGCTGCGCGAAATGATCGCTCCCGGCCTTCTTGCCACATTGATGCCGATCGCGGTCGGCGTGCTCTTCAGGGTGTTTATAACTGAATCCGATCCCATGATCGCGGCGGAATCTGTCGCAGCGCTGCTCATGGTCGGGACAATCACGGGAATTTTAATGGCGACGTTCCTCAACAACGGCGGCGGCGCGTGGGATAACGCCAAGAAATACATTGAGAATGGCGCGTACGGCGGTAAATATATCAAGGACAGCAAGGGTAATGAGATTAAGAACCCGACTCACGCCGCGGCGGTTGTCGGCGACACTGTCGGCGACCCGTTCAAGGACACCGCCGGGCCGTCGATTCACGTCCTTATCAAGCTGCTCTCAACCGTAACGCTTGTCTTGGCTCCATTGTTCATCTAATATAAAAAATCACACTTTTTGACTCTAAAACCGCCTGTGAAGGCGGTTTTTTTGCCGTCCGTTGGAGGATTTTCGAGATGGTCTACCTCCATGCTACGTTCGAAGACTCACTCTGCATGGAGGCGACACAGGGGTTTTGGGTTTGAAACGATCCCGAATAAGCGGGATTGGTATTAATGATTTTTTAAGCCCGATTCGGGATTGCCAACACGCATGAAATCTGTTACGATATCGATTCAGCTTTCGGGTTGATTCCCGAAGAGTTCTCATTTTATGTTTTAGCGGAGGACATCCTCAATGCGCGGAATAATCACTGTTTTAGCGATAGCAGCCATTCTTGTGCTCGGCGGGTGCGGCAGCAGCGGTCCCGTCTGGAAGCCGGGCGATCACAACCCGATCGTACCGCCCCCCGGTCCCAATCCCGGAGGGACAGGTTACCAGCTTCAGTGCACCATCGACCTTTCAAACACCGTCGGGAAAGCCCCGATGCCGGTCAATATGGTGGCGAATGTCATCGGCGGCGTTGCTCCGTACTATTACAGATGGGATGTCAACGGCGACGGATGGTGGGATTACGGCGGAATTGGAATATACGAGGTTGGAATTCACTACGCATCCGCCGGGACTTACAAAATTCTCCTCGAGGTCGAGGACCAGCAGGGACAGGCGTATCGGGCGAATGCGCTTGTGGACGTAAAGCCGTCAGGACCGTCCGCTCAGCCGTACGCATTTCCGAATGTCGGGACAGCGCCGCTTCTCACGTCGCTGGACGGGTCGCAATCGTTCGACCTCGATGGAAGCATTGTTCTTTACGAATGGGATTTCGAATCGGACGGTATCTGGGATTACGAGTCGGACACAGTCCCTTCGACAACAAACACATACGATTTTCAGGGAACTTACAATGCAACCCTTCGCGTGACGGATACCGATGGATTGACCGATGTCGCGTCGGTGCAGGTAATCGCGCTCTGAAGTAAATCCCGGTTGCAGGACTCAGCCTTACATTTGAAATATAACAATCCCCCCGACGGAGTCGGGGGGATTTTTCATCCGGGGATTACAATGGTCGGAACGAATACGTCGATTCATCGTAAACAAAAACCAAATAGGGCTGGGGGCTGCTTTCAAGCTTTTCGTACCAGGCCTCGATGTTCCAGGAATCCATGTTTGTGTAAATGACCGTCTTGATTCTCGTCCGGTTAAGAAAATCGAAGTACGCGGCGTAAGGTACGGCCGCGAGATGTACGCCTTTCTCGTTCATGGGAACATTAACCAAAATCAGCGTCAGGTCCCTCGGAACACTCTCCCTTGTGAACACGATCTCGTTGGCGACCATTTTGTCGATCATTGTTGTCCTTGTGGTCAGTTCAACCCAGGGCGCGATGTTATTCTGCAGCGTAATCACGTTCAGCACGATCGAAAAAACGAGCGCCACCGCGGAAATATACGCCAGGATCCTGGATTTGCCCTGCACGGACAAGCTGAAAATCATTCCCATTCCCATTGACGGAAGATAAAGAAACCGGGCGTTTCCGAGCTCGCCGGTGACTCCGCCCATTATGAGCGCGGGGAGGATAAAAGCGAGAAACCACAGCGCTCCCAGTGTGAATAGACACTTGTAGCGGTCGCGGTTGGATGTCGCGAAGTTGATGACAGACGCGAGCAGCACGATTCCGTAGCCGATGTAGAAATAAAGCTCGACCGGGTTGCTAGTCTCGCGATTGAACGGCGTCGCGGCAATTATGAGATTCTGCCACAGGTTCGAAAACATGAATTCGGGATCGAGCCTCTCTTCAAGGCCTGCTCTTGTGGAGAATGTGTCGCCGGCGAAATTCCCGAACATCCAGTATCGCGCTCCGAGGAAAACAAGTATCGCAACCGCGGATAACAGAAGCCAGTTCCGGTTCGTTACCGCTTTACCTTTGCCGTAACAGACGATAAAGACGGGAAAAATCAGCATGGCACCCATCGCGGTCTCCTTCGCGAACAGGGCGAGAAGATAAATAAGCGCCGACAACGGGATGAGCCATCGACGTGAATCGGATTCCACGCCTTCGATCCACAGAAGCAGTGCGCTGAGGAGGAAAAAAGACGCGAGGAGGTCGAATCGTCCGCTGACCCAGACGACCGGTTCGAAATTCATGGGATAAACGGCGAAGAACAGCGCTGCAATGAATGCTGTCCAGTCGTTTTTGGAAATCGCTTTAAGGAGATAGAAGAAAAGCACCGCATTGAGGGAGTGAATCAGAAGATTTGTGAGGTGGAATCCGACCGGGTCGAATCCGTAGAGCCTGTAATCGAGAAGGAAAACCAGGAACGCGGTTGGTCTGAACGGATGAAGCGTGAGGAGACCCTGATGCGCCCGTTGAATCACGGTCATCATCTCGCCGGGTGTGAGGATGAAAAGGGGGGTAAACCCGTAATCATCCGAGAAAAATCCGACATTCAGCGCCCGGATGAAGGCGAAGAACGCAACGGCGAAAATCGCAAGCGCGAAAAACGTACGCAAACGCATGGCACAACTCCTGAAAATTTTGTTTTTTAATAATGACCGGACCTGACTCCGGTCGGGGCCTTTCCTGTATTACAGGATGATTTTGGCAATCACCTCCCCGGTTTTAAGATTTGCGTTCGGGTGAGATTTAACACGGTCGCCGCATTTGGCGATCGATTTTGAATTCGATTTGAGGAATGAAACGGGGAAAATAACAGCAAATAAACACGTCGCATTGCGAGTGTAAAGGATAAGCACGTTTTGCCTCCTGAAAAGTCAAAACAAGCCAACTTATAATATTAACTTACCAGATGATTTATATTTTCGCAACTACAAATTTGACGGGAAACATTGTTTTGGAGACCAGTTGAACGGACAGGCTCGAATTAACCCGCAATGTCGGGTGATAAAGACGCCTGTACCCGTCCCCGGTAACGCGCGGTTTAATGATTTGTCGATCGGGATTTCACAGATATCGAAACTGTTATCGCTTCCTTCTATTATCATAGCTTCTTGACTGCATCCAGATTAATGTCTAGAATTCCTTCAGAATTGCAAACGCCGGTGGAACGTGCAAAGACAAGGAACCCTCATACTTCTGGCTCTTATAATAGTTGCGTATGTGACTATTTCAGCTTTAGTCTCATTGACGAAAATCCCCTATGCTGACGAGGCCTGGTTTGCAAGCCCCGCGATCAACCTGGTTCGCGAGGGGCACATGGGTAACTCGATCCTGGAGGTTGCCGGCACTCAGTGGCTGAGGATGGACGAACACACGTACTGGCAGCCTCCCATGCATTTTCTGGCTCAGGCGGGGTGGTATTCAATTTTCGGTTTCAGCCTATTCACGGAAAGATGCCTGTCGATGTTCTGGGGAATCCTGGCGCTGGTGTCGGTGTTCTTTATTGGGAGGGCATTGTTCGGTATCGAGTCGGCGGCGCTCCTGGGAACAGCGGCTCTCGCTCTTGATTTCCAGTTCATCTACTCGGCCTCCGACGGCAGGATGGACATGATGTGCGTCGCCTTCGCCCTTATGGGATACGCCGCGTATCTTCTGCTCAGGGAGAGGCATCTCACATGGGCGATTCTTGCCGGTAATACCGGGATCGTGATCAGCGGATTGACCCACACTCACGGGATCGTGCATTTCGTCGGACTTGTCGTTCTAATCCTGCTTCTCGACAGGAAAAATATCAGGCCGGTACACATCCTGTACGCGGTTGCGCCGTACGTTGTTGGAGCGATTGGGTGGGGATTGTACATTATTCAGGATCCCGAAGCCTTCCGGGTTCAATTACTCGGACACATCTCGAGAAAAGCGGTTACCGACGGAGGCATTCTTGTAGCCGTCAAACGGGAGATCATGGAACGGTACTTACTTTTGTACGGGCTTTACGATGCAAAGTCTCCGCTCATGAAGTTGAGACTCCTCATACTGGCCGCGTACGCTGCGGGTGTAGTCGGCGCCGTCGCGCAAATCAGGCGAGGGCAAAAAAAGGGCGTGAGCGAGATTTTAATTCTTCTCGCGATATATTTTGTGCTTCAGACGTTCCTGATCGGTGAAAAATCGCCGTATTATATGGTTCATGTGCTCCCCTTTTATGCAATGCTGCTTGGAGTTTCAGCCGTTCGGTTCAAAAGCGCGTCAAAATTGTCGGAAGTCGTAATCATATCCGCGCTTGTTATATTCTTTAGTCTGCATGTTGGGATTAGCTCCAGAGTAGTTCTGCGAAACGAATACCGCACCATCTTCTTGTCGGCGGCTGAGGAGGTCAGAAAGGCCGCGACTGGCGCCGACACAATCATGGGCACCGCTGATCTGGCCTTCGAAATCGGTTTCATCCCTGAATTCATCGATGATCCCGCACTGGGATATTTCAGCGGCAGAAAGCCGGATGTGATCGCGGTAAATTCGAAATACGAAAAGTGGTTCGGGGTATTCGAACGGCAGCGTCCCGACCTGTACGAGTACACGAGTCGTCTGCTTGAAGAGGAATTCGATCTTGTGTCGGAGGTGGCGAATTACAAAATATACAAGAGGCGATCCAACTGAAGATAAGGCAATTTCAGAGCGGGATATGGCTGGTTTAGAGGCTTAAAGGCGACCGCGCTTAGAAAAATACGTCATTCTCATCATCATCGTCGTCATCGTCCGTCTTGCCGCTGTCGCCGGACGAACCTTCATCATCGTCGGGAGGAAGCTCGGCGTCGGTTTCATCGGTTTCGTCATCGTCGCCGGAATCCCGGTCTTCAATAATACCGAACACATCGGCTTTTTCGACCGCCGCGCGCAGCTCCTCAAGATCGTCGTAATCACGCCAGTCGACTCCAAGCTCCTCGGCAAGCTGCTGGAGCTCCTTTTCGGACGCCATCATGGCCTGGGAATCGTAATGGTCCATAGCTTTGATGAACCTGCCGTAAGGCGGCGGCGGGAAGGTCTCATCGGGCATGTCCGCGAGCACAGTCTCCATGTAATCTTTCCAGATTACCGCCGGGTATTTGCCGCCGGTGACCCTGTACATTTCGGTATTATCGTCGTTTCCAACCCAGACGCCGGTTACAATCGACGGCGTGAAGCCGAGGAACCACGCGTCGCGCCAGTCGTCGGTTGTTCCGGTCTTACCCGCGATATGATGTCCGGCGATCCTCGCGTGCGTACCTGTTCCTCCAGTTACGACCCCCTCCATCATCGTTACGAGGTTGCGGATCGGTCCGGACTCCACTACCCTCTGTGGCGATCCATCGTGGGTATACAGAACATTACCGCGGGCGTCGGTGATGCGCTCGATCGCGTACGGCTGATTCCTGACACCGTCGTTCGCGAACGTCGCGTATGATCCGGTATGCTCAAGCAGGGTCACTTCGCTTGTGCCGATACCCATCGAAAGCGAAGGCCGTATTTCGGATACGATTCCACATGCTTCCGCGACATCCGCGACATTCTGAGCGCCGACTATGTCTACAATTTTAACGGCGGGTACATTCCTGCTGGCCATGAGCGCGCTCTGGAGCGTAATCACGCCCCTGTAAGCGTGGTCATAATTTTTCGGCCTGTATGTTCCCCATCCTTCAATGACGAATGCGGCGGGTGAATCCCTGACCAGGCTGAAAGGCGAGTACCCGTCCATCATTGCGCGCAGGTAAACGTACGGTTTGAAACTTGAACCGGGCTGCCTGTGAGCCTGCCATGCCCGGTTGTATTCGCTTGAGGTGAAATCGGTGCCTCCGACCATCACGCGGATCGCGCCGGTCCGCACATCCAGGGTGACAACGGCGCCCTCGGATACATTCGAGCTCTTATATTCTTCAATTCGTTTATCCAGGACCGTTTCGGCGGAAACCTGCCAGTCGCGGTCAAGGGTGGTATAAATCCTGAGGCCGTCGGTATAGAGACGCCTGAGGCCGAACATCTCCTGGACTTCATTGATGACGTAGGTGCAGAAATAGGGATGGGCAAGTCCCTGGAAGCCGATATCGTTTCGTCCGGCGGTTTCAATCGGGGTCGCGTTTGCCGTGTCGTGTTCTTCGGCGGTGATGTAGCCCTCTTCGAGCATCCGGTCGAGAACGTGGGTTCTGCGCTCCATCGCCGCCTGCTCGTCGGCATAAGGGGACAGCCGGCTTGGGGCTTTCGGTAGTCCGGCAAGCATTGCGCATTCCTGAAGGTTGCACTGCGAGACGGATTTCGCGAAATAGGTTTGCGAGGCAGCTTCGACACCGTACGCGTTCGAGCCGAAATAAACCTGGTTCAGATAGAAAGTGAGAATTTCGTCCTTGGAATATTTCTGTTCCAGCTTCACCGCAAGGATGATCTCAGCGATTTTTCGCGTAAATGTCTGTTCGTTCGAGAGATAGAGGGCTCTTACAAGCTGCTGGGTGAGCGTGCTCGCGCCCTGACCGTGCAGGCTCCCTTTCGTAAGGTTCGATTTCATCGCCCGCGCGATGCCCTTGATATCGAATCCGGGGTGGGTATAAAAATCCTGGTCCTCGGTGGCGACAATCGCGTCCCGAAGGTCCTCCGGGATCTGGTGCCAGCCGACCAGCACGCGGTTTTCCTCCCCGAAAACGTCGCCAAGAAGGGTCCCGTCGGACGCATAGATCTTGGACGTCATCGCGAGGTCCGGCACGCCGAGGTTTTCGATCATCGGCATGTCCTTGACGACTTCGGAGAGGAAACCGTTCACGAAAGCGGTGGCGCAGAGGGCAAGAAAAACCAGAATGAACAGGATCGTCTTCAGCGAAAGGAAGAGTTTGACGAATATCCAGTTTATGATTTTCAGAACGACCATAGGTTTAAGGTTTATATTATACCATTAATAATGTCTACTGAATCCCACACAATATGCCTTAACAGGCGCGACGATTCAACTTAGCGCAAATACTGGGCCATTTCTCAAAATAGACCGTAAAACCTTAGTCAAAGGTTCACAAATTACTGTGCTTGAAGAGATATAACGATTTAACCCGTGTGGGTGAACTGGAGGAATCCGCTCCATAACTGTCGCGGTTCTGTAGTGTTTGCCGTCCCGGTATTCCGTGACAGCCCAACCAACAGAACCGCGACAGTTATGGAGCGGATCGATCGTCAGTTAGGCGGGATGGTTTGAAAATTAATCCCCAAAAATTTCATGAATGATCGAACCATCGTGACGCCGCCGTGTCTCATAACGGACGAAGTTATGTATTGTGGCGCACCAATTAAGACACACTTGACGTAAAAACCATCTGAGGGCAAAATAGAATGGTGAGGCTGTGCAGTTGGCTTAAATTGCGTACGGAGCCCGGAAAGGCAATAATATGAAAATTAGCTGGTAGAATAATAACAAGGACAGCCTGAGGGGGCATCACAAAAGAGGTGAACTAAGAAATGGATCCAAGGATAGCATCGCAGAGAAAGGGAGGGTTTATAATTCTGGTGATTTTCATCCTGGCGATCGGGATGGCGTCCGGAATTCTGCTCGCGACTGGCCTCGACTGGCTGCCGCGAACATCGGCAGCCGATACAAACGCCACGCTTCCCGGACAGGCGGCGGACGTCCAGCCGAGTGAATTGTTGTTGCAGAGTCAGGAGAGCTTCCGCAGCCTGGTTACTGCGGTTCGACCGGCGGTCGTAAGCATACAGGCCGAAAATTTCGATAAGAGCAATAACCCGCCGACAATGCAGTTCGACCCGTTCGAGATGTTCGGGATTCCCGGACCACCCGACGGTCAGCAATTTTTCGGACCGCAGGACCCGCATCAGCAGATGATGCCGCAGGTATCCGCGGGATCGGGATTTATTGTCAGCAAAGACGGTTACATCCTGACGAATAACCATGTTGTCGAAGGCGCGACCGATGTAAAGGTGATCCTGGATGACGGAACGAATTTCGACGCCGAGATTGTCGGCAGCGACCCGGAGACCGATGTCGCGGTCCTGAAAATCGATGGGGATACTGAATTCCCTTACCTCGAATTCGGGGACGTCAATCGCCTGCAGGTCGGCGACTGGGTGATGGCGGTCGGCAACCCATTCGGCAATCTCGCCGGGACGGTCACGGTCGGGATTATTTCCGCCACCGGACGCGAATACCTTCAATTGCCCGGTGATACGTATTATCAGAATTTCATTCAGACCGACGCCGCGATCAATTTCGGCAACTCGGGCGGACCGCTCGTGAACCTGAACGGGAAAGTGATCGGCATCAACACGGCGATCTCATCGCAAGGCTCGGGAATCGGATTCGCGACGCCGATCGATCTCGCGGAGTTCGTTTATAACAGCTTCCGCGAGAACGGCGAAGTGATCCGGGGCTGGATCGGAGTTACGATCCAGAACCTGGACGGCGACCTTGCCGAGGCGATGGGCCTGGATTCGAATCAGGGCTCGATCGTCGCCGGCGTTAACGATGGAGAACCCGCCGCCGAGGGCGGTCTTCGCGAAGGCGATGTGATTCTCGAAGTCGGCGGCCAGAAGGTCAACTCGACCGCGAGCGCGTCAAGGCTTATCGCGGCCCTTCCAGTCGGAGAGCCAAGCGAATTCAAGATCTGGCGCGACAATCACGAAATGACGCTCGAGATCACACCCTCGCGTCGCGCTCCGGACGAACCCGCAGCCTATGACGAGAACTGGAGCGGTGACAAGGCTGAGAAGGAGAACAACACTCCTTCGACAAACGAAGAATATCTTGGACTCACAGTCAGGCCGCTGACCTCTGATGATATCGAGCAGTACGAGCTTCCGGAAGGTTCTAAAGGCGTATTTATTGACAGCGTCGACCCAAGGTCCAATTCATTTGAGAAGGGACTCAGGACTGGGAACGTCATTGTTGAAATCAACAACGAGGCGGTCGTTAACATGGGTGACTATCAAAGGTTGATGGCAGCGGCGAAAGAGAAGTGGGACTCAGAGGAAAAAACCGTGATAATCAGATTTCTCGGATACGGAACAACCACCGGATGGATACGATCGTTCATGGCGATACCGTTTGAGTGATGCATAAGATAAATAAGATAAACAAACAGAGACACTTCCATTTTTAAGATAAATCAACAAAAGGCTCCCGGAGTATCGGGGGCTTTTTATTTTGGGTCATCTTATCACGCACTGGAAAGTGCGTGAGACACGGTCACGTGCTGGAAAGCACGTGTTACAAAAGAAAAAAACAAAAAAAAAACCGCCTGATTAAGGCGGCGCGTTGGCTTCCGAAAATTCCGAAAATTCCGATATTGATCAGTCTTTCAGAGCATCGGGCATCTCCGGCGGGATGTTGAGATCAAAAACAAACAATTCGTCCTCGTTCTCCTGGTGCATCGCGCAGATGATCACCCTCTGCAGAGGCATGCTGATCTCCCTGAACAGAAGGACTCCGTCGCGGAATGCGTCCGGGTAAATATAAAACCACGTCGGAAAAACGTTCTCGCGCGGATCTTCGGTGAACTCGTCGGCTTCCACAGGCGAATGCTGACGTCCGGAGACATCGATCAGCACGCTGTCGACATACGTCAGCGATATATGCACCCTTTTTTGTGTCAGATTCTGAATCTTGATGTGCAGACGTATGTACGACTTATTTTCAATCTCCACGCCGCCGTCCATCGCGAGCATGGTAATCGCGAGGTTCTTCCTGATTATTGTTTTAGGCTTGAATGTGCCGGTCACGCCGTCCGGGATCGACTGGAAATGCCCGCAATGCGGACAGTGCCGGCTTGCCTGCGGGATGTTGTTGAAGCACGCAGGGCAAATTTCTTCGGCAATCTCGCGCGCTCCATCCCTGCCGAACTCCGAATTTGTATTGACTTCCTTCGCGCATCTTTGAAGGAATATATCGAATTGGTCCCTCTCCACGGCTCACGTCCTTTCCGGTTAGTTAATGACATGAACCCCGCCGGTCAGGCTTAACAGGGTTCATGGAGTTTGCCGCACAGAATTTTCTCCGAACGGCAATTATACCATTTCCAGCCAGTCTGTCAAAATTTTACTTTGGGCGCTTCGCGAACTTCCGGGTCGGTTACTTCGAAAAGCTCCTTCAGACCGAATCCGCTCATCCCGGCGACAATGCTCGACGGGAACATCTGAACCATATTGTTGTGCTGCAAAACAGCCTCGTTATAGGCCGAGCGGGCGGTCGCAACTATATTCTCTATTTCGGACAATTCCCCCTGTAATTGAAGGAAATTCTGGTTGGCTTTCAAATCGGGGTACGCCTCGGCAAGGGCGAAAATGCTTCGAAGAGCCCCGGTGAGCATATTTTCAGCGGCCCCCTGGTCCGGGACATTCTTCGCATCCACCGCGATCTGCCGGGCTTTTATGACCCTGTCGAGGGTTTCCTTCTCGTGGGCGGCATAGCCCTTCACAGTCTCGACCAGGTTCGGGATAAGGTCGTAGCGGCGTTTCAACTCGACATCGATCTGCGCCCACTGCGTGTCGACGCGGTTCCTCAACTGGACAAGCTGGTTGTAAATGCCGATGAACCATCCGATGATGATCACCAGCACGACGAGAACAATGATTATAAATATCAGTCCTGGCACGATTGTCTCCCTCGGTAGGATTTGGCAAAAACTAAGCCGGGAGTATAGCAGAGATTGCAAATCTCGGCTACAAAAATTCCTAGGCTTGACGTTAGGGCAGACTGGCATTAATATGCACCACTTGTGTGCCGTTCGAGCCGCATCTTCCGGGAAGGAGCAAGTCTATGCCGACCACCGCAGTTGTAGGGACTCAGTGGGGTGACGAGGGGAAAGGCAAAGTGGTCGATTTTCTCGCCCGCGACGCCGACATAGTCATCCGCAGCCAGGGGGGTAATAACGCAGGCCACACTGTGGCGGTAGATGAAGAAGTTTTTAAACTTTACCATCTTCCCTGCGGCGTCCTCCACACCGAAAAAACCAGCATCATCGGAAGCGGGATGGCGGTCCAGCCGTTCAGGCTGCTCGACGAAATCGCGGGATTGAACGGACGCGGGATTTCCTGCGAAAACCTCATCATCAGCCACCACGCCCATCTCATAATGCCCTACCACCTGATGTTCGACGAACTTGAGGAACAGCGTCGGTGCAACGGCGACTGCCGCGGCATGATCGGAACCACCAAACGCGGCATCGGACCGGTCTTCGCCGATAAAATGACCCGAAGCGGATTCAGGGTGTGCGACCTCGCGGAACCAGTGGAATTCAAAGAGCGCCTTCAATACATTCTCAAAGAAAAAAATTTAATTTTAACCGAGTTGTATAAATCCGAGCCGCTCGACCCTGTCAAGGTCGCGGATGTTTACCTCGATGTCGGACAAAAATTGAGACCATTCGTCGGCGACACGGTCGCGGTTGTGATGAAAGGGCTTGAAGAGAATAAAAATATTCTTCTCGAAGGAGCGCAGGGTACGCTTCTGGACATCGACTACGGCATCCAGTATCCATTTTTGACCTCGTCGCATCCCGTATCGGGGGGATTCTGCCTCGGAACAGGAATCGCGCCGAATCGGATTGATAACATATACGGCGTTGTGAAGGCGTATATTTCGCGTGTAGGCGAGGGGCCGTTCCCGACGGAGCTTAAAGACGAATTCGGAGCGGCGCTGCGGGACCGAGGGAACGAATACGGCACCGCGACCGGACGTCCGCGACGGGTCGGGTGGCTCGACCTCGTGCTGCTAAAATATGCCGTCGTCATAAACGGCCTGACAAATATCGTCCTGACAAAGGTAGATGTGCTCGACGAGTTGCCTGAGATTCAGGTCGCGGCAGCGTATGAAATCGACGGCGAAAGAATCGATACTCTTCCGGGCGATCCATGTCTCCTCGCCAGGGCGAATCCGATTTACGAAACCCTTCCCGGCTGGCTGATCGATACGTCGGGGCTCGAGACCGGCGACGCGCTTCCCGAACCGCTCGCGAATTTTTTGGACCTGATATCGGAAGCAGTGGATGTCCCGATAACGCTTCTGGGTGTGGGCACGAGGCGCAGGCAGATGGTCGAGTTGGGGTAGATGAAGCCGTGGACGGCTTCAGGCAGGAAGGCAGGGATGCCTTCCCTCCGTAGGGAAACAACGGGTGTCCCGATAACGCTCCTGGGAGTGGGCACGAGACGCAGGCAGATGGTCGAGTTGGGGTAGATGAAGCCGTGGACGGCTTCAGGCAGGAAGGCAGGGATGCCTTCCCTCCGATTGAGAAAAAAAGAAAGGTCAATTATTCCATGTAAAGGAAATCTTTGATGCTGCGGCCGAAGTCGCTCTGCTTGATTTTCGAGACCGCGCGGTTACGTATCTGCCGAACCCGCTCGCGAGTGATGCCCTCCATCTTGCCGATCTCATCGAGAGTAAGCACCGGGCGGTCGAAAAGGCCGTAGCAGTACGATAAAATTCTCTTTTCGCGCTCATCGACAACTTCCAGCGCCTTTATTATCTCTTCGTTACGGATATTCACCATCGTCTCAAGCTCGGGGCAGGAGATGTCCGAGTCCGCGACGATCTCCTTGAGGCTGCTCCCGTCCTCCTCGCCGGTGACCGGGCTGTCGAGCGAGAGAATTCGCATGCTGATCTGGCGCAGCTCCTCGGCCTTCTCGAGGGAGATGTCCATCTCGCGTGCGACCCTCTCTATCGGTATCTCGTCCTCATCGTCCTTCTGGAGCTTCTGCATGGTTCTGAGGAAGCGGTTGATGATGTCGACCATGTAGACCGGCTTGCGGATGAGCGAGCCGTGGTCGGCGATCATTCGCGACAGACGCTGACGTATCCACCATGACGAATAGGTCGAGAATTTCCAACCGAGCGACGGGTCGAACTTTTCGACGGCCTTGATCAGGCCCATCGTGCCTTCCTGAAGAAGGTCGAGGAAATCCACCCCGCGTCCCAGATATTTTTTAGCGATCGAAACAACGAGACGGAGGTTAGACCGAATTAAAATTTCCTTTGCCTTGCGGATTTCGTTGTCGTTTTTCGAGTGTCTGACAATGCGCGCGAAATGGAGCTCCTCCTCGGCGGAAAGAAGCGGGATACGCCCGATCTCGGTCAGGAAATACCGTACGCTGTCCTCGAAATCCGGCTCGGGGTCCTTCGTGCGCCTGCGCTTTTTCGGAGTGGCGTGCGGGAGGTTCGCTATCTTGCGAGCTTTCAGTTTCACCTGAGCCCTGATTTCATCGGCCAACGGGGTGGTCCCGACCTCGTCGGGCAATAGGGATTCTGCTCCGACGTCCTCAGAGTCGGGTTTTACGCCCGGAGTTTTCTTCGGGGGGCGTTTCGGGGATGTTTTCTGTTTCTTCGCCACGTCCAGTCCGTACTCGGTTATACCCAAGTCCTGCATATGGGGATCCTCATCCCTGCTTATCCTGAAAACCGGACCCGAGTTTTAGGAGGGAACCGACTCCACCCGCACCCATTACGGATACGACCTTGCATTATACAATCAAATCTAAAGCCGGTCAAACCGCCTGAAACGAAAGCAGGGGAATATATTATTATCCTCCCGAAACCGCATAAATGAACGTTTTTAGCGGCGTCCAGGCCGTTTCAGGAGGTCATCTTATGACTATAAGCATGTTTTCCCGGTTCGAAATTTAAACCCATTTTAAATCCAATGTGTCTACATAAACAAGGAACGACCACAACTGCCGACATATAATAATGAGCCCGTATATCGAGCTTTTCAGGCCGTTTGGTGGTAAAATAAAATCATCGAGGGGCTGCATGCCCCTTGTTTTGTGACATGTACAAGCGTCTCGCCCACCTGATCCGTAACAATGTGGACGAGTTCAGCGACCGCTGGACCCTGACTCTGCATGCTTACTACCCCGACAATACCGTCAGGGAGGTTTTCCGCAAGGTCCGCGAAACCCATCTCCTCCTCGCGCGCTCCCTGATCGAAAAAAACTTCTCCTACCTGTTCCGACAGCTTCAGACCGAGTTCCAGGAGTGGATCCTCCTCAAAAACAGCTTCCGCGATCTGCTTAACCTCGAACCCGTCTACATGATGCTCCTGCGGGAGTTCATAATTCAGTCCGAACTCGATGACAACGATAAGGAACAGTTGATTGTGCTAATTGAGGACCTTCGTGTCAGCACAATCAAAGATGACCTCTACGAAATATATGTTGGCGAGCAGGAAAAATTATTCTCCCGGCAGATCGACGAACTCGAGGTGCTCAACGATGTCTCCGGGACCGACCTGGTCGGTGAAGACCACAAGGAATCCGATGCGGACAGCCGGCTCGAACAGGCTCGCGACCCCCAGGAGCTTCTGAAAATCACCCTTGAGAGGGCGATGAGGGTGCTTGGAGCGACCGACGGCGTTCTGGCATTCAATATGGACCATGGGCATCAGGTTGTCGTCAGCTTCGCCGAAGCCCCCGAGGAAAGAGACCTGGAATATGTCAAGAAGGACGTATTCAGGGACGAGGAGGACGCGTACGACCCGACGGTCCTCCGGGCGTTCAGCCATGTCGTCGACAGAGCTGTGCTGAGAAATTACTGGAATCCCGACATGGTCGAGGACCTCCGCTCCCAGAACTGCTCTAAATGCCCTTTCAGGGATGAGCTGGTTACAAGCGTTCGGGGCACGATCGAATGTCCGATCATCCAGTCGCTGAAAGTGCATACATTTTTCTGCCACCAGCTGGGTCCGGACGGCGAAAAAGGGTTCTTCCTGCTTGCCAGAAACTCCCCGCCCCCATTCTCGAACGAGGACACGCAGTTTATAGAGACTCTGGCGTCGTCGATGATGACGATCATAAAGAACTACCAGCTCTATGAGAGACAGGTGCAGCTCGCAACGACCGACGGTATGACCAAGCTGTTTAATCACAGATATTTCCAGGAGGCGCTGAGCCGTGAAATCTCCCGCGCTAAGCGTTACGGCAAAGCCGTGAGCCTCCTTTACATGGACATCGACCACTTCAAGATATTCAACGACACGTACGGACACCAGATCGGTGACGAGGTGCTGATCAGGGTTGCCCGGATGATTATGCGCAATACGCGCGACACCGATATCGCATGCAGGTATGGCGGCGAGGAGCTTGTCGCGATTCTCCCGGAAACCGATCTGAACGGCGCGTTCGTAGCGGCGGAGAAAATCCGTAAGGCGATCCAGGCCATGAACATTCCCATCGAGGGGAACCGGTCGGTTAAAGTCACTGTGTCGATCGGAGTCGCGACATATGCGGACGACTCTCTGGAAGACGCCGTACGGTCGCCGAAGGCGGTCGACAAGCAGACATTGATCGAGGCTGCCGATAACGCCCTCTACAAGGCCAAGGAGGGCGGCAGGAACCAGTCCCGTAAATCGACCGAACATCCGGATGCCGTCAAAGCAGGGAAGGATGATGATGTCAGTGAGAAACATGCTCATCCCGGTTTGGTGGATGAGAACGCAGCGTCGAATCAGGTAATAACCGAGGCCTGAATCTCACTATTCAGGCCGATTCCAGTTAACTCATATTTACAGTGGGTGGCTCCCAAAACCGGTACCCCATCATTTATGATGGGTCGGTTCGGGTCAAACTCACATCGCAGATATGAGCATGCCGGGAAATGGAAAAGACCCATGCTAAAGCATGGGGTACCGCATGGGGTACCGCATGGGGTACCGTCCGGTATCGTCCGATGCCGTCTGGGCAAATATTGCCATGGAAAATTTCCGGTGGCACGCACACGCCCGAGCCTGCGAGGGATGTGCGTGCGGCAATTATCGACAAGAGACACATACATCCCTCGCAGGCTCGGGCTGTATGTGCCACAGTTTCATGCTGTTTTACAAAGCATCAGAATTGCCGCGAAAATTTATTTTGCTCTTAAAAAAAAATAAAAAAAGCGGAGCCTGAATCGGCTCCGCTGTTTTTGTTCATATTTAAACCTTTAAAGCAGTTCTATCAATCAGCCTTGGTCACCTTAAGGAATAGGCAGGTAGAGAACACCCATATCGATGATTCCACCCTTTGTCACCGTAACGTACTTTTCGTAGTAGATAATGCCGTTGACCGTAAGCCTGAATGTGTGGTCGCCTTCGGGCACCTGGTAGAGCGTGAACTCACCGTTGCCGTTTGTCTGGTTCGAAATGCCGGCTCCGATAACCTCAGCCGTGAGTCCGGGAACAGGCTCGTTGTACAGCGATGAGAAGACCGTTCCGGTGATCGTTCCGTAACCTGCGGGTCCGATCATCGTCGGCTTGAGATAAATATCGACAACGGTTTTCTGGCCGCCGACCACTGTGACGTTAACTTGGCTGGCATTGAAACCGTACTTCTCGGCTACGATGTTGTGAGTGCCGGCCGCGACTGCCGCGAATTTGAAGTGACCTTCCTTGTCGGTAACCTCATCGAGGGGCATAAATGTCGACTGGACCCGCACCATGGCGTTGTCCAATGGTAAACCGGTATCCTTGTTGTAGACCCAGCCTTCGAGAGTACCGTACACGACAGGTGAACCGTATTCGTTGTAGATCCTGAGTCCGCCGGTCTGCGTATTGACCACGTAGATCGCGCCGAATGCGTCAACTCTGATAGCGCCGGGGGTGAAGTTGGCATCCGCTGCGCCGAATTCGCGAATGAAGTTGCCGTCGTTGTCGAAAATCTGAACCCGGCCGTTACCGGCATCCGAAACCAGAATGTTCTGGTTCCTGGGGTCGATGGCAACCGCATGGGGTCCCTGGAACTCGCCGGGGAGAGTGCCCATGCCGTTCTGACGTCCACCGATAACATGCTGGACAATGATCGGTTCGCCGAACACGACAGGGTCGGTGATGATGATGCTGTCGGCATTGGGCATGACGGCGATCAGACGGTTCAGGCTGTCGAACTCGAAGTCGCAGATGTTCGATGTGGTCATGCCGTTCCTTGAGGACATGTAATTCATGTCGGTAAGGTCCCATACGATGAACAGACTGCTAATCGTGCAGGCCGGTACCACGCCATAGAAAGCCGCGGCATTCTGGAGATTCATGAAGGTCGGGAAATCGTAGTAAACGAGATAATCCACGCCGCCCTCGAAAATCAGGCTCATGTAGTCCGGAGGGAGCGGTGCATCGGGATGATAAGCCAGGATCGCGTAATCCTCGACCTCAATTGTATTGGTTACCGGCCACTCAACATCCGAGTCCGCGATACAGTCGGGCGTGTAGACCTTCTGGTAAGCGTACCTGGTCAGAGGGTGATATGCGATAGGGGCGGGTGTTAATGTTGTCGCATTGAAACAATCGCATGATGAAAAGCCCGATGTCGACGCGATATCGATTGGGATATCGGGATAATACGGGTCCGGTTCGCCGCCGTACCAGTTCAAATCATAGGTGACGTGCGGGACACCGCCCGTTACATAGGCGTCGTCATAAGCCGGCGCCGGCGTACAGGTGTCCGGGCTCAGTCCCATGACACCGCGACCCGTATCCAGATTGCCATAATTGGAAGTCACAAGGCCGAGGAAAGCGTCCCCCATGACGCGCTTGGCCACTCCATATGGAGTGAAGAGCAGGAGGCCGTTCGCCAGGTCGCTGATGACAACATCACCGTCGCCCTCGATTGCGATATCGATAATCTGGCCGAATTCCACGGCGAAAGGTTCCGGGATGGGCGGATCGATAATGTCGCCGGTTATGGGATGCGGTTTGGGTATAACCGGATCCGGGTTATCCGGATTCTTGCAGCCGAACAGGCTCAACGCAAGCAGTACTGTCAGGCTGAAGATTATAATGCTGTAAAGGTTCTTACTCATTTTTGACTCCTTCATCAAGTCGGCATTAGTTGATATGGCATATCACAGGTCGAAATTAAGTGCCGCCTGTACCGGTTTGTGTCGGCGCGGGAACTACGTAGAAGTTGGCTTCGTAACTTGAGCCGGGCAGGAAATTCCAACCCTCATTTGGCTGTGTATCGCCCCAGATGGGGTCCGGAAGGAGATAAGCGCCGGATGCATCGCCAAGCGAAAGGACTTGTATATTCCTGAGGAATCCGCTGGGAACAAACAACGCGTAATATCCGCGATTGTTAGTTTCGTCCTCGGTCGGTGTACCGCCGTCGCCAAGGAAAACCCCGCCAACGATCTCCAGGGAGTCGCAGGTTAACTCAGATTCTGCTAACGGAACGTCTTTATTAGTTGCGACTTTGCCGAAAACAACGCCGTAACCCGGAGTGTAACCGTTAACCGGGTCGAATCCGCCGGCCTCGCGTGAAAGCACGGCCATCTCGACCGCATATTCAAACCCGAGCGTAAGGTCGTGGATGATCAGGAGCTGTTCATCGTTAAGGTCGAGGCCGTTGTGCGTCCAATTCGCGCTGCCGGTTATTACGACCGGATCGAGCACATCCAGAATGACCGGGTCGATTGTCGTCGAAAGGTCGGCGGGAAGGTCGATCAGTATGAATTTATGATTTAGGCTGTTATAACCGGTCCACCAGAACCCGCGCGCATTCAGAAGATCGGTCTCCGGATCGAGTCCCGGATTCGACGGCCCGTCGTAGAAACCGATCTGCGCGAAGTTCGGGAGAACGACGTTCAGCATCAACGAGTCAGTGACCTGGTTGATCGCGAACTGCATGTTCGACTGCATATTGTTGACTTCGTCGACCATCGCGGTGAGCAGATCATCATTGGGGCCGAAATAAACCTCGACATTGACCCCGATGTTGAAAGTGTGATTATTCAGGATAACCTTGTCGCCGCCGAACTTGCCCTGGTTGAACATCTGGTCGAAGTCGAACAGGAACGCGTCGGTTATCGTCTGCACGCCCGCGGGACCGGAACCGTTCGTGTATGTTCTCGGGTTGTCGAATATAAGCGTATTATTGACCGCGGTATTAAAAGTCCTGTCAAGGAGATCGCCGGACGAGGCAACAACGATATGGTCGTCGATAATGGCGTACCTTGAGTGCATCTGACGGGCGACATCGTCTTCATCGGTCACCAGAGTGACATGCCCGGTCTGCGAAAGCTGGGAAATGAAAGGTGTTGCTTCGGAGTCGTTGAAATAACCCTTTTCGCAGACGATATTGATCTGAACGCCCTTATTCGCGATCCCGACAAGCCTCGAAACCATGCCGGCATTGGTGATGCGTGTGCCGGTAATGTCGATTCTCTGCGAGGCCGATGTGAAGTAAGCCCACAGGTCGTCGGATGTCATCGGCGTAAGGTTTGCCGCCTTGTATGTTTCACGTACGAGAGGATCGGGCTCGATCTGGCGGAAGACCGGGTCGGTGATAACCAGCCCGATCGGCGACGGCGGCATCGGTTTTTCAAATGACGGGATGATACCGCCCTGTGGAACCTGGTCCGGATTCGAACACGATACTACTCCCGCAGCGAGAATTATCGTAATAAAGAGGAGGCCTGTACTGAATATAATTTTGGTCCTCATGAATGGCTCCTTTTCTCCTTTGAAACTTTACTTTTGTGTTTATCAATAGCCGCGCCGCCGCGCCGCTTTCATGCGGCGGGTATTTTTATTTGCCAGTCCAGTCCGGCGGACGTGCTTCCTGCTCGTCGCCGTCGAACGGCGGAATAGGATCTGCACCGGGGGCGACTTCGAACCTGAACTCGCTGCCTCCGCCCGGGGTCAGCGCCCAGTACTGGCGGTCCGGGGATTTGAAACCCTCTTTTTTAACGCTGACCGTCACAAAACCGTTCGGTATATCGTTTCGGAAAAACGTACCGTCGACATCGGTGGACGTTACTATCGTGATAACGCCGGTTCCGGTATTGTCGGTGACAAACGGTTCGGACTTGATCGTTACCGTGGCGCCGGGCACGGGTTCCGATATGGCAACATTAATTACAAAACCTTCTATCGTTCCCGCTGCCCTGGATCCCGGAGTGACAGTGCTGTCGCTGCCGTTACACGACGGCACAAGAATCGTCACCAGGATAACAAAAGCAAGCAATAATAAAGATCTCCTGATCATCTGGCCACCTCGCGCGTCTCGCGCATGGTTATTGTTTAAATAGATATGAAAATAACTCAGATCACCAAGGGTGAACTCAGAACGGTCATTGTATATCACATGATGACGAAAATGCAAACCTTTATATTCTCCTTCTACCCAGATTTTGAAATTCTGCTGCGGCAATAAAAATCCGCAATGACCTGCCTTAATCTTTAAGGCTACATAACGTTACCATAAATTACGAAACGTGTCAACACCATTCCGGTTTTTTTTACAATATTTTTTCAGCCTCTTAAGTTATAATGTGGCTGAAATTATCTGCACGGTTCGATGATGGAATTCCAAATGCCACAGGACACTACATCGGCTTTCCTGGAACTTGAGACTCCGACGCTATTAATACTGCTGCTACCATTTTTCATGACCATAGTAGGGACACCGATCGCCAGGGAGATCGCGATCAAGCTGGGGATTGTCGATGCGCCTATTGAGGGCAGCAGCAAGATACACCAGAAGCCGACGCCGTACCTTGGGGGGGTTCCGCTTTTAATCGGACTTGCCGCGGGAGTGTATATAGTGCTGCACGAAGGCGCCGGAAGCCTGCCCGGCTCATTCAATCTCTGGATGGTGCTCAGCGCGCTCGTAATTATTTTCATCGTGGGTCTCTGGGACGATGTCCGGGGCATGAGCCCCGGCGTGAAGATGTCGCTTCTGGGCGTTTGCGGGACCCTGATGTTTTTTGGAGGGGCCAGGGTGGAGTTCATCCCGGAGAGCTGGGGAATGATCGGCGACATCATCAGTTGGGCGCTCACTCTGTTCTGGTTTCTCGGGATCACAAACGCCGCGAATCTCATGGACAACATGAACGGCCTCGCTGCCGGGACCGGGATTGTCGCGGGACTCAGCATATACGCGATAGCGCTCATTGGGGGAGACCCGGTCGGGATCGGCCTTTCGCTGATCCTTGTCGGGGCGCTTCTTGGTTATCTTCCGTACAATTATCCAAAAGCCTCAATTTTCTTCGGCGACGCGGGCAGCATGGTTCTCGGATTCTATCTGAGCTTCCTCGGACTGATGGCGGGACGTATTCCGCTGAATCCGCCGGACGGGTTCGACCTTCTCAGCAATACCCTGGCCCCGATAATAGTGTTTGGGATTTTCGTGTTCGACACTTTTTTTGTGGCGTTCAGCCGCGCAAAGAGAGAGATCAATTTCTGGTGGGGGGGACGCGATCACACATCGCACAGGTTTGTTAATTACGGCTTTTCCAAATCGTACGCCGCAGCGCTGGTCTGGATCCTCGGCGCGGTGTTTGGAGGGATCGGGATCGCGGCTAAAGCTGTTCCCGGCTGGCTTGCGGCGATTCTCGCTCTGCTTATTCTCGCCGGAGGAATCTGGTTTGGACGTCAACTGGATAAAATTCCCGTCGAAAATGTCAGAATCGGTGCGAGCAACATACGTGAGAAGAAGCATCAGCGCGAAAGCTTGAAAGCGGGATAATATCCCAATAAAAATTGGTTCATGCGTTAACTTTGCATTCGGATTGCCTGGCAGGGTTTAAACTTGAGGCGCATCCGGCTATCGTAGCGCTGACCTCCCGGTCGGCTGGAGCGGGGACGTCCTCGTCGGCATGCACCCCACAACCTGCGCGGACGGGACGTCCCCGCTCCAGCCGACCGGGAGGTCAGCGCTACGGTATCGACGGGCATTCGGTTTCGGCGATTATATGTTATAATACCGTTTGTAAAGGAGATAGGCTATAACAATGGTACCCGGAGGTAATCATGTTTCGGAATTTTATTTACATTGTCGGACTTATCCTGATACTATCCGCCGCCTCATGCGCCGGCGGGCAGGACAGCGCAATGCCGACCGACCCGATGTCCGGTAATCCGGCATCCGTGAATTATTCCCCAAATCCTATGCTGACCGCTGCCGGTGCGGTGGAAGCCGCCGCGGGACGGTATCTCTGGGGTTACTGGGATATTACCTACGATCCGGTAACGGAGGAATTCGAGGCTGTGCCTGTCCGCGAAACCCAGATCCATCTGAATATTCTCAGATTTCTGGAAGACACCCTCTGCGAGACCTGCCTCGTAATCGGCGATAATTCGATCAACCCGGACGGCGACCTCGAAGTCCAGATTGGCATTATCCACCCCATCACGACCGACGGCCAGTACAAGAAGGAAGTGTTCGCGGGCTTCGACGTACGCGGGATAGCGATATTCAACGGTTCGTATTATTACGATGAAAACGGCGTGAAGATGAGCTATAACCCTAACGATGAGTATACGCTCGTGGAACCCGACGGTTACACGACACTCTGGTCGCCCGCTAAATTCCCGCCGGACCCGGAGGGCCGCCCGATTTTTCAATACTATCCGGCTAAATACGAGGTCGGCGGGGTCAATCTTACGACAACGCTGAATCCTTTCATGGCCTTCTATACTCTCCCCGAGCGCAGGACTTTCGAAGCTGCCGACTATGATGAAAGAATATTCACCATTCGCTTCCCGGGAACTCCATTCTCAGTTCCGTTGAAATTCGGCTATGCCGTGGACGCAAGCTGGGTGAAACCGGCCAACATCGATAATCCAGCTGTGCCGGGAGATTTCCCGCTTACCGCGAATTCATGGGAAGCCTACAGGATCACCGCCGTACCGAACGGCGATCTCACTCCTCTCGGCGGTCTGATGAACCTTACGGTGCGCGTGTACGACTGGCAGGGCGCCAGTACGATCTCGTCGGTTACTCTCGAAGCCCCGGACCTTTTCAATGGGTTCATTACCGCGACATTCGAGCAGGAGCTTCCGAACTTTACAGAATACTCCGCGCAGATAACCAACGAACTGGGAGCCGCGATCGGCTTGTACCCGGTTCTCATAACGGTAGCGGACACCAACCCAATCCCGATTGTCGGTAAAATCGACGCTTACCAGGTGATATTTATCGACGTGGTCGCGCCGCTCGAACTTCTGGACACTGTCTCGATGAATCAATACCCGATAGAGGGAAATTTCAACCCGACCAATGGGGCATGCTATTTCGCCCCGATCATCGGCGCTCCGAATAAGCAAGTCCAGGGAATCGACTCGGACTACAACGTCATCAATGGTTTCCCGCCTGTGCTGTCGGCCGGCGGAATGGGACTCGCGGTCAACACTCAGGAGATTTTCCTGTCGACCGACACCGGCGGCGAGCTGTGGACCGAGGATGTAACTATATATGACATCCCGTCCAAGGATGAGAAGTGGACGTTAAATATCCCGTCGGAGTTCGGCAATCCGGCATCGAGCCCGATCGATTTCGTGGTTTACAACGACAATAACGAGGTCTGCGTTTCGCTTTACGCTGATAATCAGGTTGCCTTTTTCAGCGCAAACACCGAAAATCCCGACTTGACCCGCGTGGGTGTCGGGACCGGGCCGACAACTCTCGCAATCGATGATACGAATTACAGGGTCTTTGTCGCGTGCGACGGCAACGACACGATCTCGGTCATCGACGGGTCCACGCACGAACTTTCGGCCACCATCGACCTAGAAAACCCGCTTTCAAGCCCCGACCCGCAGCTTCCCGCGACTGTCGGCATGGCGTATGTCGAAAGCCTCAACATGCTTTTCGTCGCTATGCTGCTCAACGGGACGGTCGATTATTACAGCCTCGACGACAACCTGTTTAAGGGCTCGATCGAGCTTTCAACCGGCAGCGACGCGATTGTCGGGTTAATTTACGATGAGGGCGCGGATGTGCTTCTCGCGACGAGCTTCGCGGTGTCCGGGAAAGGGGATCTTTACGCGATCGATCCCGGCACAAAGGAATTGATTTTCCAGACCGACACATCGGGCTTGAATCCAAGCTTCCCCGGTCTGGACCCTGTGAAGCACATTCTCTATGTCCCGGACCCGATCGGGCTTGTGGATATTTTCAAGATCATCGTATGAGTTATCTGATAATTTTGTGAGTTGCCAGGGTTAAAGATTAAATTTCAAGGCGGACAGATGTGTCCGTCTTTTTTAATTTCACGACATCGAATCCCGGTAGCAATCCGGTAGCAGCTACCCCTGAGTCCTCGAAGGGTAGCTGCTATCCGGGTTACCCGCGCAACCGATACCTGATCACCTGCCTCGACCTTTCTTATCCTTCTCAATCGACACAAACCGTATCTCGACTTTTTTCCCCAAAGCCTCGCCGATACGTCTCAGCATCGACAGCGAGTGGCCCTCATAGTCGGCATCCTCAAGCCTCGATATCACCGACGCCTTGGTCCCGACCCTCTCGGCCAGTTCCTGTTGCGTCAGCCCGGCCTTTTTTCTAAGATCGTAAACCTTGCGGGCAATCTCCATGTTTGCCCGCTCTTCGTTAAGGCTTTCCTGGCGCTCCGGACGTCCCTCATAATAACGTCGATGAAGAATCTCGATCGCGTCGGTTGTGCGTTCTCTTTTTTTCACCGTGGGTCTCCCGCTGTATGTTTTTCCGCGTCAAGTTCAAACTTCCTTTTTCTGTCAATGGCTCTTTGAATTTCAATTCCGGGCACAGTCTTCTTTTTAACAAGGCCATTGGTAAGGATGACGGCTGTCCGGCCATGGAAGAAATAAAGTATACGATATTGAATTCCGGTGCAGCTGATTCTAAGTTCGTAAATACCGTCTATCAGATAATCCGCCTCGGGTCGACGCAGTTCATGTCCAAGCAATTTCAAACGCTCAATCCTGACCCGGACCTTATCTTGTACTTTTGGCGCGACACCGTCCAGCCATTCTATAACCGGGATCGAACCATCGTCATCCCCATAGAAAATAACCCTGACCGGCAATTTCAGTCTCCCATAATCGGATAATTTCACAATATTGCTAAGTTGTCAAGTCCACGTTGCCCGGCAAACCATTTGCCTGGATAGCGTCACAAGAGCAGATACGTGTACTACAGATGTACTCAGAAGCGTGGCCCGTGCAAGCTGAACGGCTACTTTCCTCAACATAGGATAGATGCTCAATTTGGTGTTGTGCTGGATGAGATGGACCCGAAAATCGAACCGGTTGATATGAAAGAGAGCATACTCCTGAGCTGGGGTGAGGAACTTACGCGATTGTTTCACGAGGGAGATGGGCGGATGAAGAGGAAGGTTGTAAAAGCCGCAGGTTTGAACCACACCTGCACGTCTGTAGCCCTTTATTCAAGCCTCATACAGCCCTTTGAGGGTCTGCGAAAAGGCGTTTTGTCCGAGCTGGCAGCCCGCGGTTGATAACTTTGTAACCTGGATCCGCACCACCGAGATCACTGTATTCGAGAGGGAACAGATCCATTCCAGGTTTCGAAAGGTTAACGAGACGAAAGTTCTCCGAACAGGGGGAAGACAAGTGGAAAATACCACGTGGATCAATCCGATGGAGAAAGATCACTGAAAATGATAAACTATTTTTGCTTTCCTTAAGTTGCCAATAGGTAACCGTTATTGTTCCACAGATGAATCTTGCCCGAAAAGAAACGGGCTTGGGGGTAATACCATGAGATCCATAACGTCAGTTGCCATCTGCGTAATGCTTTTCACCGCATTAACCATCGCAGGCTGCTCAGGTTCTTCAAAGCCTGTCGATAATCCAGTCTCCCCATCCTTGCAGACCACCTCGGGAGAATCGTCCCGAGATAACCGAAGCATATGGGGCTTCTGGAACGTTACTGTCGATCCCGCGACTCTCGAGGTCTCCGCTGTTCCCGCCCGGTCGATAGCAAATCACTGGAATGCTCGACGGTGGCTGGAAAACGGACCTTGTTTCAATTGCCTGCAGGTGCTGGACATCGAAGACATGGGTGACAATGTCCTGAAATTCCAGGTCGAATTGCGGCACCCATACACAAATCCGAACCTGACAGCTTTCGATGTCCGGGGTATCGCCATTTTTAACGAGGGCTGGGAATTCGATGAGTCGGGTCTTACCGTCCCCACCAGGGGTTCAGGCAAGGGCTGCCTCACAAATCCCGAAGGTTACACGCAGTTGTACTGGAACGGGAGTTCGGGACAAGGACCAAACGGTCTTCAGGGCTATTCAAAGGGGAAATTTGCATCTGTAACAGAACCGACAGCTGAATTGAATGGTTTCATGCGGCATATCAGCGCAGGTGCATCCAACACCCGCTGCGCCCTCTATGTCGGCGATTCGGTCATGCGGGAATACTTGATCTCCATGCCGGAAGCGCCGAATCCATTTGTGTTTGGCTATGCGGTCGACTCCAGTTGGGCTCCCCCGATCAGTAAACCCGTAGACGACCCCATGACGGATTTCGGTCCGGAAGCCAACTGCCAGGAACCCTGGAAAATAGAGGCATTTGTTTACCCCATCGGACAGGGTCTCGATCCGGGCGGCAGCGCGAAGGTTCTGATCGATGTCTATGACCACCAGGGCAATGGGTCGCACGCAAACCCGGTTCTGGAGTGCCACCAGTTGTTTTCCGGATTTGTCACATCCAAGCTTATGACCGTTTATGCCGACCACGCCAGGTACGAGGCAAGGGTCAAGAACTATTATGGATTTCCGGGGATCTACAAAGCATTGATAACAGTCACGGACAATACAAATGATACCGACAAGTGGTGGCTTCCGATCAAATCCTATCAGATTCTCAATTTGATTGTGATAGCGGAGCAAACCGATGAAGGCTGGGCAAAAACATGGGGTGACGTGGACTTCGAGAGTGCAGGAGGTGTCGAATGCGACCCGTGGGGTAATATCGCCGTCGTCGGTTATTTCCTTGGCACAATCGACCTTGACCCGGGTTTCTACGAGAAGGAAGTCACATCGAATGGTGCGACTGATGTCTACCTGAGCGTGTTCGATGAAACCGGAGGATTCGTTTTGGGTCTCTCTTTCGGCGGAATAGGCTCGGATTATGCTAATGACGTGACGGTCGATGATGAAGGAAATATATATATCGCAGGGGATTTCGATGGGACTACCGATTTCGATGCCGATGAGGTGGATTCCGTCGAGGCGACATCCAATGGCGCCAGAGACGCGTTCCTCGTGAAATACGACCGGCTAGGTGATTTCCAGTGGGTCCGCACCTGGGGAGGTATATCGGACGATTCTGCAGGCTCGGTCTCATGGGCAATTTGGTCGGGACCTCCCCACCCTGGTTCTCTCGTTGTGGGCGGCAGTTTCCGTGAAACCGTCCAATTCTGGCCGGAAGATCCCGGAGTGACTTCCCATGGTTTGGAGGATGCGTATGTCCTTCGATACGCCGATGATGGGGAAGATCCCTGGGTTGTAACCTGGGGTTCGGACAAACAGGATTTCTGCTCTGACGTAACCGCTGGCATGGACAGTTATGCCTACGCAGTCGGAATATTCCGTAATAACAATGATGACAGCGGGATCGATTTTGACCCTGGCTCCGGCACTGATGTTCATGTATCCGGTGGTTATGCCGACGCATGCCTGGTCAAGTACAATAATTATGGTTCATTCGTCAAAGCAGTGCATTGGGGGGGAGTGGACGTCGACATCGCATATGGAATGTCCGATTTCGTTGACGAAACCGACGATTCGATCTTTGTAACAGGCGCTTTCAGTGGCGCGGTCGATTTCGATCCCGGTGAAGAGGAGTATTGGCTCGGTTCAGCGGGCGCGGTGGATGTCTATCTTACCAGGTTCGACCTTGACCTCACGCATGACTGGGCATACAAGTGGGGCGGGCTTGAGGATGACATCGGCTACGATGTCGAAATTGATGTAAACGAAAATCCGATGGTCACGGGATATTTCCAGGGCAGTTGCGATCTCGATCCAGGCTCCGGAACCGACGAGGCCACGTCCAATGGCGGGAAAGACATATTCATCAGCTCCTTCGGCAAGGCTGGAAGCTGGCAGTGGTCTCGCACCTGGGGCGGGACATTGGATGATTACGCGTGGGATATCGCGACGGCAGAAGGTCCGCTTTTCTATATAGCAGGTTTCTTCGCGGACACCAGCGTTGAGTTTGCCCCCTGTGGCGACACAGATCCCCACTCCGCGGCTGGCAACAGGGATGCATTTCTTGCAAAGTATTTAGGCGACGGCTGCTGGTGAAGATAGATCGGTAAATTCTGATCAAGAACCGGAAGCTGCCCTGAAAAGGGCGGCCTCTTTGTCAATCTGGCAGCTTTAACGGGACTTTTACCCGTGTCGCTACCTTGAGAGCGGGGGTATGGTATGATAAAAATAAGAAGAAATTACCTGGTTGAGGAGGTTCGTAATGGAAATTTCCACCGTGAATTTTAAAATGGCGCCTCCCTATATATTGTTATGGGTTCTGGTAACTGCAAGTTTAACGTCCATCACAGGATGTGGAGGAGCGTTTGGCCCTTACGAACAAAGATACGAGAGGATCCAAACCTTAACTGAGGACAGTGAGGGTAATGTTTTTGTTGTCGGTCAGTTCCCGGACAAAGTCGATTTCGATCCAGGTCCGGGCGTGTTTGAACTGACGCCAAAAGGCTTCCCGGATGCTTTCATCAGCAAGTTCGATCCGGATGGTAATTTCCTATGGGCAGGGCAAATGGGCGGCGATGGCTGGTGTGACATCATGGATCTTGCCGCGGACAATTCCGGTAACATGTATCTGACAGGGCAGGTTTGGGATACCGTTGACATGGATCCGGGATCCGGACAATCTGAGGTTACCGCATCCCCCCCGAATGCAGAACAAGCCTCCAGTCACCTGTCTGATCCGGATGCATTCATTTCGAAGCTGAATCCTGATGGAAATCTCATCTGGATTAAATCCTGGGGTTCGAATTACTCCGAAGTTTCCATGTCGATCGCTGTCGATTCAGAAGGAAATGCCTATGTCACTGGAGCTTACTGGGACACGGTTGATTTTGATCCCGGTCCTGATGAGGAAATTCATACTGCTACACCTGTATCTTCGGAGGAGGAGGCAAGGTTTGGTAAAGGCGGACTATTGGGCGATGGCAATGGCGACGTTTTCCTGAGCAAGTTCGATCCTGACGGCAACTTTTTATGGACCGCAGTGTGGGGTGGAACCGAAAATGATCGCGGGGATGTTGTAGAAGTCGATCAAAACGGTAACCCGATCGTCTCGGGTTACTTTACAGACATCGTCGATTTTGATCCCGGGCCGGAATCCGAAGATCATACCGCCACAGACAACCTGGATCTGTTCCTTTGTAAGTACGATTCAGATGGAAATTACCTCTGGGCAGACTCATGGCATGGCGGCTATTACGATTACATGTCCCGCACAACCAGTGCCGGAGTTTCACCTTCTAATATGGATATCGGGATCGCCTCAGACAGCGATGGAAACGCTTATATCCATGGAAGCTTTTACGACACTGTCGATCTCGATCCCGGATCTGGCTCGGATGTGCACAATTCGGGTGAATACGGTTCATACTTTGTCGTGAAACTCGATCAAATGGGCGAATTCAGCTGGGCACGGGCCTGGTCGGGTCCGGATGGCCCCGATGGACCTGCATTTTCTTCCACTGGTGCTCCTATTTTGAATTTCATGCACGGAAGAAGTACAGGACCGTCTGGTTTAATGGAAGGTGGACCCCGTGGTGGTGGAGGAACATTCAGCGATGAGTACGATCTTCTGTTTACATCCTTTGATGTGGATGGTAATTTCGCAGGTGCAACGACTTTCAGAAGTAATGGAGCCTGGGATTACTGGCATGTCACAGGAGACAGAGACGGTAAATTGCTGGTCGCCGGTACTTTCACAGGAACTGTCGATCTCGATCCCGGTCCGAAGGTGGATGAACGCTCGTCAAAAGGCGAATACGATTTATTCCTGTCCAAATTCGACTCTGACCATAATCTGCAATGGACTGTTACATGGGGATTGACTGAAAATGATGTTGCATTAGTCTACGACTAGCAGTTAAAAACATTTGAGAACTCCGGATTTGTCAAAAACCCTTCGACATCATCGCCGAAGGGATCATTTCTGCAAACTGGCAGCCCCAACGGGACTTGAACCCGTGTCGCCACCTTGAGAGGGTGGTGTCCTAACCGCTAGACGATGGGGCCGTGAAGCCAGGTAATATTACACTTTCTTCTTGAAAAATCAAGCTTATGGGACATCCGCTGGAAACAGGTGTCACATTTATCCAAGACCTGGAAGAGCCTGTCTCAAAATTCACTTTTTTGCTATAATGGATGCATCAAGCTAAATACCAGAGAAGGCCGATGAATAACGAGATCAGAGCCACCTACAATGATGTTTATCTATTCCCGCGGTCGGTTGAGGAATGGGTTTCCGCTGACCATCCCGCGCGATTCATCAGGGAGTTTGTGGAGAGTCTGGATTTGGATGCGATGGGATTCAAGTCCCGCGCGGCGGAAG
>Ga0214473_10000803_pt1 | contig 42883 bp, 35 predicted proteins | sample RVTome_7_FD_203509 | JGI IMG/M metagenome (GOLD analysis project Ga0214473, IMG submission 203509) | Soil microbial communities from uranium-contaminated site in the Upper Colorado River Basin, Wyoming, United States - RVT98D197 | ecosystem: Environmental > Terrestrial > Soil > Contaminated >...
GGATTGCAGAAATCTACAATTTCTGCAAGACAACAAAATGTAAGAAAGGCAATTGAGGAAGAACTGACTGTCCTTGATTCTTTTCTTACTGGATCGTATTCTCGCAGTACTTTGATCGCTCCATTGAATGAAGCAAATATAGATATTTTTATAGTTCTAGACTCGTCCTACTATCACGACTTAGGTGGACCTGCAAATCTTCTTGCCAAGGTTAAGAGAGTTTTGAGGAAAACGTATCCAAATACTCCGGACATTAGCAGAAACGGGCAGGCTGTAACGATTCAATTCACTGACTTTATGGTCGATGTTGTTCCTGAAAGTCTTGTCTATAATTCGAACTTCTTGTATCATAATAATTGCATCATGAATCAAAAGAAGCCATCCCAAAAATACTTATTCTCTGATATTCGCAGGAGCAGACAAAAGGTAAGCTTTTCGGAGATTGCCACTTTTATGAGATGTCCATATGAATATAAAAACATTTTTATTGATAGAGCAAGGAATAACAGGAGATGTGGTGCCAAACTCAGCCTAGGAATAAGCCTCCATGCTTCTTTGAGAGATTTTTACAGGATAAGTTTCCCTGAAGATCGAAGCCTTGATAATTTATTGCTCTCCCTGAAGAGAAACTGGTCATCCAAAGATTTCATTAATCCCGATGAAGAACAAATGTGGCTTAATAGAGCTAAAGACATATTGAGCAATTTCTATTCACAAAATGATCATAGAAGGACTCCTTGTTACGTTGAACAGCGATTTGTAACGAAATTAGACGACTTAGTTTTTGTGGGAGTTATAGATCGAATAGATAAGGTAGAAAATACTTATGAACTTATAGATTATAAACTAGAAGATTATCAAGAAAAAGAGATCGAAGATCTGCAAATGACTTTTTACTATATAGGATGCAAATATGGACTCGGCATAGATATCGAGACTTTTACTTTTTATATTTTGGAAGAAAACAGAAAAAAGCACGTAGTCTTAACTCCTGCTCAAATTGAGAAAAATATCAGGAGGATCAAATCCTGCATAAGTGAGATAGATGGTGCTGAAATATTCGCCCCCAAAATTAATATTCTTTGCGAAAACTGTGGACTAAAGGCGTCTTGCCCGGCCTATGCGGTTACGGTCAAATGATGATTAGAAGGGAATAAGGAAATTTAGGATGGTCGATTTTATTGACCAAGAAAAAGAACTCCATTTAATGAGAACAGTATGGCCCAGGCTTTGTTATATCAAAGATAGATTTGTGTATATGCTCGACCATGGCCCACTACATGCAGATAGAGTAAAAAGAATAGCCACTCAAGTAAGCTACTTATTGGGACTTTCATCATTAGAGAGGAGTCTGTTAAGGGCCGCTGCAATTGTCCATGATATAGGAATGTCAGAGGGAGGAAAAAACAAAGGAGACGAAGAAATAAAAGCATCTCACCAGAGATGGATTAGTGAAATCCTCCACCGGCTTGTAGATCAAGGGTGTTTACAGCTTAACCATACACAGATTGATTTCATATCCAAAATTGCAGAAAAGCATAGTAAACCATACGATTCAACAACTGAGCCTCAGTTCAGCAACGGTACGAAAATTAGAACAGGATTACTTGGAGCTGTGCTTCGCGTTGCAGATGCAATGGACATGGACCAAAGGAGAACTCCAAATTTTGATAAGCAAAAATCCCTTATCGAACAGGTGTGCCCCGATCAATTGAAATATCATGAGAGCGCAAATGCAATAAACGGAATTAAAATAATATGCGAAGGAAATTTCCCTTCTGTCCAAGTTTTTACGGATAATCCTTACCTTTCGCAGCTTCATATTTCAGACCTTTTGCGAGAACTTGGGGAAACGCCATTGTATTGGCCCGTAACAGTTTTTCACCTAAAAGCATTAAAGGACTGTCAATACTTCAGGATACCTGGTCATATAAAGAAAGCATTGGTATGTGCTTACTTTAATCCTCATAGCATGATAATGGCAGCACTTAGCAAAAACAATCTTAAGCGAAGAGGCATCGAAGTAGAAATATGCTGCAATTATGAAGAAACAGGAAATCTTAACACATTTTGGAACGAGTGTTTTCCTAAACTAAGAGATAAAAAATATGATTTATATGTATTTGCTGGTCTTCCTATACAAATAGAAGATCCAGAGCGAACTATTAGTGAACTCAAACCCTTAATAAGGGACGGAAAAGAAATTTATTATTGTCACTATTTGGAAAAAAACTTTGAAGCTCTTCAGGGGTTTCTTCAGAATGGCATTAAAGTAAGTTTGGGAGATTCTTGGTCTGCCTTTGTTGCAGATACGCCAACAGTGGAAGACCTGTACTGGGCCAAAATAGCAGCGCTTATAACTAGAGACCGAAGTCTTTTGCCGGTATTAAAGCCCAGGGAAGAACTCTTGTTAAAAGGGTTATTAAAAGTATTTCACGAGGCAATTCAAACGGGGAGCAATGAAGAAATAAGAAAAGTGATAAATAGAATTTGCGACAACGATATTGATTTCTTTGTTACAGAGAGTAGATGTTGGGATGATATATGTAAAACATATCTTGAGAGAATACAAAATTCTTTACAGATAAAAGGTAAAACGTTATATATTGAATCTGCTCAAGATATAGGCTTAAAAGCAAGAACCATATATCCAATACTGGATGAAATTATGATGCATTATGGCTCTGTGGGATTTGAAACTAATATTACCTTAAAATATCCTTATATAGTCGCAAAATTCAAGCGAACAAAAGAACAAATACAGGTATTGTTCCAAAGCTGTTGGAGAGTGGAAGGATTAATTCCAGTCAAGTTTCTTTGTAGAGTCGGAGAAGATGTATTAATACCCTGTGATCATATACTATGGATCTCATTCAAATCAGATGCAGAAGCTCAAAAAGTAATTGATGAAACTATTGATAGAATTAATAGCGAACTTAGCTTACTAAACAGAGTCTAGCACGATGGAACCCGAAATTAACCATAGTATTGATAATCCCCGTTCCAATTATATTCAACGTGTCGAGCCGAATTTGACTGAAGAATCCAGATTCCCTATTTTATGAATATAAATAAAGGGTGATGTGTAATTCACAAAAAAACGAGATCGAGACTCGTTAGAAATAATTTTGTTGTCTCTCTCCAATGTCCCATAATCCACGTTCGAACTTTGTTTATCGCTCGCAATGTCATCAAACTTTCACATCTAACTCAAACCACAATTTTTTGTTTCGAGTCTCGCCCATCAAGTCTTCAGAGGAATCAATCATAAAACCTTCTTTCCCAGAACCGACTTCTGATACAAGGACTGCGAGTACGCAGAGCAATGCCAGAGCTGGCGGGGCAATTAATGGTTACTCCCAACAAAATAAGGAAGCAGAAAATCTGCTTCCTTTTTCTTCATAAGGGGACTTTACGAAAGAGAATATATCTGATAATCTAAAAAATAAGCTACTTATTTAATGAGAGATGGGTTTTATTAATCATGGCGAGAGATATATTACCTTATTCAATCTACGTAGGACACAGACCTTTCAGGGTTGCTTTTCTAGTTGACTCAAACGGAGACCAAGCATGGATTGATCGGGTCTTCGAATCCAACCGAGAGAAATGGGGTGGTCGGTTTAATCCTATTGTTTTTACAGGTGGCAAGACAATCGGAGATAATTGGTGGCAATTCCTGCGAGATTATGATCCGGATATTATTGAGTCTACTGTTGAACTCAGTGAAGAGCTGCAAAAGAAAATTCATATCTTCCTTTCTCCTCTTAGAGTCGAGTTTGTTAGAGACAGAAACCAACACATCAGTTTAAGGGATGATCCCTTATCCATTCTGCCCACTAGAAAGAATGTAGCGCGAGTGTCTCGTGGCTTTCTTGATGATGAGTGTGCATTGGTTATTTTTGAACTTGAAGAATCAACGCCAGACGTTATTCGGCGGTTTCTCGGTAGAAACTTCGGACTTCTTGAAACAGGACAACGGATGCCCTATCACCTTAGGAAAAGCCTGGAGACCTGCAAGACCAAGTCATATAAAGTTATCGATTTCGTTACTCTAAACCAGGGCTTGTTGGATTTGGGCGAATTTCACAACCGCATTGTCTTTCCTTGTCAGATATGCTCGCTGCCTAATTCTTTTAAAGATGTTGAATATGATTATAACAACGAAAGGTTTGTGGTCATCGTCGGGGATACTTCGGAAGAATTAGCTTACCAATGGAACCGTACTATCTCAATCGCAAAGTGGATGCGTACAGGAATTACACAGCTTTGGCTACCTAAAGAGCTGGCCGACAATCAGGTTATTAGGCCTGGCCTCGCTAAATTTATAAATCGCTTTATTGGCCAGACAGGTAATAGCAACCAGCACGGAGCTCACTTTGTGACTTTTTCACTTCCTAACGGAGACATAGAGAATATTGCAGCTTCTTTTCGTGGGACTATTCGGCATCCAATAACGTCGACTAAGCCTACCCAACCACCTTTTCCTAATTTCGGGCAGAGAAGGCCGTTTTTCTTTTTGAGGCGAGGCTTTGAATTACACCGCGCCCACTCCTACGAGGAGCATCTTATTTTAGACGAACCAGATGTCGAGGAGGGTGCTATGGGCGGACAACATTGGATTGTCGACTTGTATATACAATTTAGGCCAGAACGGTTTGCTAATATCATTGGTAAGGACTATTGGTGGCAACTGCCACGCAGGAACAATATTTTGTACGACCTAAGATTATTTAACAAACCAGCGCGGATAAATGAGGATGGAGCGTTTAGTGTTTTGATGCGCCGCCGCTCTAGAATTGATATTAGCCCCGAGGACGAACCTTTAGTGATCAAATTACCAGAGGATAGAAACATTTTCTCCGCCCTCATTTGTGGTGAGCGTTTTGATTGCCATCAGAGAGATGACCGAGAAAGATTTCTGTCTTGCCCGTTTTATGCAATGCAACGCTCAGATAAAGGTATGTACTTATCTGGTGTCCTTAGCCTTTTTCCTGATCTACTGAACGCACACCATCTTTTTGAACAGCGATTCTGGCGAAGAACGTTTGAACGCATGTCAAATCAAAGCGATGTTAAAGACGCAAAGAAAAAAGCCGAGATTATCAATAAGCTCAAAAAGAGTATTGATTGGAGTCGAGACTTTAAGAAATCCGATGAAGATGTTGAATGGTTGGCTGAGAAAGTTTTAGTGCTTTCGAAGAATTATGCGAAACAGGAGGTTGATTTGAGCTTCCGAGAATTAACCGACGCGGCCAAGAAAGAGACCGATGAATACAACCAGAGCCCATCAGGAAGCCGAATCGAATTCGACGAAAAGGAATTCAAGCGTGCCGTATCCGAATTAATGGAATTGGGAGTACTTTTGTTGGGTGTAAAGCCGAAATGCTCGAGATGTGGCTACAGAATCTGGTATCACCTGGATGAAGTTAAGCAAGGAGTCCTCTGTAAAGGTTGTGGGTATCAATTTACTTTGCTAGCTGAAGAGCGGTGGTATTACCGCCTTAATAGTCTGGTGCGCGCTGCGGTTTCACTGCATGGGACCGTTCCTCTATTGCTTACCTTAGGACAACTCCTGTTTGACGCAAGATCATCTTTCATGTATGTACCGAGCATGGATTTATTCAATAAGGCCGAAGGTGAAACAAAGGAATTCAATCGCTGGGGAGAGATTGATCTTTTGTGCGTTAAGGACGGGGAGTTTATTATAGGAGAAATCAAACAATCAGTGGAACTGTTCGATATACATGATTTTGAAAGAATGTCTGAACTTGCATGGTTGATCCGTCCGGATGTGATCATCTTTTTTTCCATGAATAAGGACCCCAATAGGCTAGTTCTAGACAATATAAAAAAGCTGAAAGCAGATCTATCCCAGCTTGAGATTGATGTACAATGGTATCCACTTCACTATTGGGTATTCGACGCACACCCTGTTCGATAATAAATGCAGAAAGGCTTTTTAGGAATCACAACCAGGCTGCCATAAAAAATATATAAAAACATATGGACTCGCCAATGAAGAAATCAGAACAAGCCAAAAATAAAACCAAGCAGGTTATACTCGATATATCAGAAGAAATGATAAACATTTCTTCTCTTATCAATCAAGGCAAACTCAAAGAAGCCCTTGAGAGAATTGAAAGCTGTGAAAAACAAAATCCGAGCGAAAAAACCATCCAAATTAACAAACTTGGCTTTTTGGTTGATATCGGTTTTGGTTTGCACGACCGAAAGATTATTCAACAAGGTTTGGACATTGGAGAACAATTTCTAATAAGCTCAAAAAAGATAGAGTATAAAGCTAATATTCATTACAATTTAGCAAATGGCTATCTTTCTTTATTCGGACTTTCCGAAAGGGGAAGCGGTATCGACGCCATTCCGCAAAGCGTAAATTTACAAAAAGCAAAATCGCATTTTAGAGACGCAATAAAGCTTTGTAATAATTGTGATCCTAATATTAAAAAACAAATCTGGGTAAATTATGGCAATTGTCTCGATACGCTTGGGCGAGGAGTAGAAGCGTTATACGCTTATGATGAAGCCTTAAGGATGGATAAATATTTTTCAATGGCAATCGGGAACAAGGCAAAAGCTTTGCGTTTTTTTGCCGATATTTCAGGAGCATACAGAGGGGCTATTTATCTTGAAGCATATCAAGCGATAAAGTCAATTATCGATAATCAAGACTTAATTTCAATCGGAGGACTACGCGCAAAAAAATCCTTTGAAGATGAATTGCATAAAATTGAAGCAGTATTTAAGGACAAAAAGGACTTAACAGTAAAACTCCCTCACCAAAATTATAATTCCACAGGACTTTCGGAGTATGAACAGTTTTACCTAGAATATTGCGTCATAGAAAAGCTATTTTTAAACTTTCATGTTCACGAAAACAATTGTGAAGCGTCGATCACTGATCCAATATTCATTAGTTTGATAACAAAGATAGAAGACAAAGACACTTTTTATCAACTCGCAAAATATATTAACCAAATCAAAGAAGATTACGCCGTCGCCAGATTACTATTAGTTCAATCTCAATTTAAAAGGGGAGATTTTGATAGTATCAGCAAGAGAACAACTTTTGTAAATACCTTGGATTATTCGCAGTTCAACTTATATTATGGTCTTTTAAAATCTGCTTTTAAAGAGGCTTATAATATCTTAGATAAAATCGCAGTTTTTGTTAACGATTACTATAAGTTAGAAATGCCGGAAGATAGAATCTATTTTACATCAATTTGGTATTGCAGTAATTGCAGGAAAATAAGAGATGAAATATTAAGATCAAAAAATATTAGTTTATATGCTCTTTACGACATATATCAAGATTTTAAATCAGGCTATCATAAAAAAATAAAAGATATGCGGAATGCCTCGACTCATCGAAAGCTAATGATATTTGATTCTATGCCGACTACCTGGGATAAAAAAGATGATAAGCACAGTATCGGTTATGGCACTATGTTAAGTGAAACAATTAATCTATTGCGTCTGGCAAAATCAGCGATTATTTATTTAATAAATTTCGTGAATATCGAAGAAAATAAGAAAAGAAAGGGTGGATTGATCGCCCCAATGTTTGTTGACACATCACAGTTTTTATAATGATACTGGTACGTTTGGAGCAGGACTTTGATTACTAAAGGCGACTAGTCAGCTTCGCGGGCACGAAATAATGCGGTGGTGAAAGACGAGAAGAGGCGGCGGCTCGTCAAATTTGCCCAAATAGGCAAAATCCCCCTCTTGTTAAAGGATTGTTCCAAATTAGAATGATTTTAATGTAATATTTCCGACTCAGGGAGATTATCATAAAAAGTTCTAACATCCTCTACTACGGTGTACTAAAATTGCCGAAATAGGCAAAAAAGCCTACCATATATAAATGCAACTATCAAAGGAGGCGTTAGAGGAATTTAAACGAATCTATGAGGCGGAATTTGAGGAAAAGATATCTGATCAAGAGGCCACTGAAAAAGCAACTAGACTTATCAACTTGATGCGGGTGATCTATAGGAGGTTACCGGAAGACAGCGAAGATAAATATCCTTCATAGTAAAATAGGAAGAATAAATGATTAGCCCTTTGCGGTAAGATTAAAATTGCCAAGATTGAGAGCTAATATGGAATATACGTCAGAACAACTAAAAATATTAGAACATGATCCTACTAAGCACGCCTGTATTTTAGCGGGTCCAGGTACCGGAAAGAGTTCTACTGTCATTAGTTACATATCCAAAATTTACAGCAAGGAATCAAACAAAATAATAAGACTCTTAACTTTTACAAGAGCGGCTAACAGTGAACTCGTTAACAAAATAACCGAGGCCGGTCACGAAAAGGTAATCTCGAGTACAGTGCATTCTTTTGCGATTTCTATTTTGCTCAAAAATCCAGGTGCCAGCAATCTACCAGAACCGCTAAGAATAGCTGATGACTGGGAGTGGAATGAACTAATTAGAAGAGACCTAGCAAGAAAGCTGCGGACAACTGTGCGCGTAGTTGATAAGCTTAAAAATGAAATGAGTGCTCAGTGGGAGTCATTGTCTCCTGAAAAAGACGAGAGCATATCAGATGAGCTAAGAGGACTTTTTATGGGGATGTGGGAGGAACACCGCAGATTGTACGGTTATACATTACTAGCAGAATTACCATTTCGTTTGAAGGTAGCTTTGGAGGGGAATCCAGAGCTAGACTTAGGTGGGATAGAATTGGTCTGCGTTGATGAATATCAAGATCTGAATGCTTGCGATCTTAAGTGTTTCCATCTTCTTTCGGAGCGTGGGATTACCATAATTGCGATAGGCGATGACGATCAATCTATATACCAATTCCGTAAAGCTCATCCTGATGGGATTCGCAATTTTTCAAAGGAGTACCAAGCTATCAGTTATCCTTTAACAGTTAGCCAGAGATGCGGAAACAAAATATTAAATTGGGCGAGCTATGTCATAAAAGGTGACACAAGCAGACCACCTAAGCCGTCTCTAAGACCTGGCAAAGATAACGTCGAAGGACAAGTTGGTTATTTGGTATTTAATCGTGAAGGCAAAGAGGCCGAAGGCGTAGCGAGACTTACTAATTGGCTAATAAATAAAGAAAAAATCCCCATTGAGGAAATTCTTATTCTCGTGCGCACAGAAAATATTGGCAAGCTGCAAAAAAAGGTGCTTGGAAGCATGGGAATACCTTATGCAGATCCAGAAGAAACATTAGGCCTATTACGTGATAGAAATACAAGGCAACTATTATGTATTCTGCGCTTGATTGTAAATAGAGAGGATTCCCTTGCTTGGTGGGGTATATTGAATCTTACGCACGGAATAGGACCCGAAGCAATAAAAGAAATTTATGAATTAGCCCGTCAGAAAAAATGTTCTTTCGGTAAAATAATAGTCAAAGAGTTGGAAAATGATTTTAGAAATGTTTCAACTTCTAGAAATAAAATATCAGCTCAGATTCAAGAGATCAACAGGATTATAGAAAAAATTGACCTTCTGAATGAAGGTCGCTGGGGAAGCTGGATTGTAGATCAAATCAAAAATAACAAACTTCCAGAAATTCCAGATGAGATGAAGACTCTGTTAGTTAAAATTGATGATTTTAGAGACAGCATTGAACAGAAAGGCCTAGGCCAATATATAAATCAAATTGAACCGATAATTAAGGATATAACGAATTCAAAGACCGCTGGGCGAACGAGAATAATGACTTTAAGTCGATCAAAAGGACTAACAGTGCGCGCTACAATAATAGTGGGGGCAGAAGATGGAATTATCCCGCATCCGAAGGGAGACTGTCAGGAAGAAAGACGGTTGCTTTATGTGGGAATGACAAGGCCTAGAGAATACTTATACATTACCAGGGCTCGTCGTAGGACGGGATTCACTGCACGATCTGGACAGGCAAACATTGCAGGGGTGCGGTGCCCTTGTCCATTTTTGGATGGCGGTCCGGTTTCTCAACAAGATGGCGCAAAGTTCCTCAATCAATTGGACTCCTAAGGACTTTTTGAGTCAGGGAAATCAAGGTTCGAACTTTGTTCATCCTAGATCGGGATTTTTGCCTTTCCATTTGACTCATAAAAAGTTCTAACATCCTCTACTACGGTGTACCAGGAACGAAATTCAGAAGTGGAGAGTTCCGATTTAGCTTCAAAAAGTCTATTTTTTGGAGGTTCGAGCGTATCGTTTCCGATCCTTACCACCCTTAAGCCCTTTTCAATGATTTGAAACGGTTTTTCAAGCTGAATTTCGAGTTCTTTATCTTTCAGAAAAAGGTTCGAGCCAAGTTCTTGGAGGATCGTCCGTTTGTCTTGCAGGGAGCCGTTTTGGAAGTTCTTTTTAGCCCGCGCTGCGAAAATGAAGGTTTCCGCAGTAAGATCGAGCGAGCGTTTTATCGGGTCCTCCATTAAGCTTCTTTCTAGCCGGGCTTTTTCTTCTGCGAGCCGTTTCTTCTCTTCGACATATTCTTCATCGTTGATTAAATCCTTGAGCCTCATCTGGTTCAGATTAGCGAGTCGCTTCTCGCAATCGGCAAGGGCTTTCTCCAATGATCGCCGAAAATCGTTTTCTTTTTGATGTCCATCCTTTTCCTCTTCGCGCAAATACTCGAAAGCTAAATCGAGAAGCGTTTGCGGAACGTGGACATTTTCCAGATATGCGGCGACCTGGCTTTCGAGGTTTTTCAATTCGATATATTTCTGATGACAACGCGGCCCGTGTTTCTTTTTTGTGCAATGATAATAAGTGTAGTGATAGCCGTATCTATTGATTTTCTCCTCTGCTGTAATCATACAACCACACTCAGCGCATCTGATCAGGCCGGTAAATGCGAATTCATGGGTCTTCGGCCTTGGCCTTCCGCGCCGCCCGAGAATGTCTTGAGCTTTCCAGAATTCATCTTCAGTAATCATAGGCTCATGTTTTCCTTGAAAAACACCTTCTTTTCTTTCGATTAAGCCATAGTAAAAGCGGTTTCCGAAGATTTCATAGATTCCGCTCATACTCAACGGCTTACCACCGATTTTTTTTCCTTGTCTTGTTTTAAAGCCCCATTTATTGTTTGCGATATTAAGTATCTTGGAAGGCGAAACTCCCTTTAAAAGTAGCTCCCACATTCTGCGGACGAGGGGGAAACGCTTCGGATCTATGACAATCGTTCTTTCTTTCGGCTCATTGAGATAGCCTAAAGGCGGGAGAGAAGGAAGCCAGCCCCTTTCGAGTTTCGCCCGAAGTCCTCTTTTCACGTTATCGCTCAGGTCGTCCACATACTTTTTCGCCATACCGAATTCGATTTGCATTAGGAATTTATCGTTGCTGTTGTTCTTAAAGATTCCATGCGGCGTTTGAATATCGGATATCTTGCCTTGATCCAGAGCCCAGACCAGCGCCGCGCCATCTATCGGATTTCGGGCTAAGCGATCGAGCTTCCAGCAGACAATACCGCTGTATTGGCCTTTGGAAAGCTTTTTCATCATTTCGTTGAAGATAGGTCTTCCGGGAGATTTGGCCGATTTGGATTCGGTAATAATCTCCGAGATATGGAGATTAAGCCGCTTACCGAATTCCTCAAGCTCTTTGAGTTGGGATTCGATGGACAAGACTTGTCTTTCTTCGGATTCAGTCGATTTACGGCAATAAATGACATATTGAGACATAGAATTGTGGACTTAAGAAAAATGACTTGGGATAAGTCTTTAGTCTGAAGGCCGGTTAATGGCTTGTTATTCTTTCAGCTTATCATTTTTAAAATCATCGTCAAATAAACGAGCCACGGAAATATTATTCCGGGCATTGGGCGATGGTTCTTTAAGGACGACCCTTAATAGATTGACCAACCTGAGAAATTTATCGTAGGCGTGGCGGTCTGTTATTTTCTCTTCGAATTCGTCCTGATAGATTTTCTTGAATTCTTCGATTGTCTCTTTGTTTGGTCTCATCAATTATCAGGATAAGTCAAGAAAAGATATGACATAAGAGAGGAAAAATTGCCTATAAAGTCCATAATTCCATGCGGAATGATACGGAATTATTAAAGAGAATAAAAATATCGTCCTATCGCGGCCACTAAAGAGGACGTTTTCGAAAAGCTAATGAATTTGAGTTGTTCAGAACACCATTCAGTTACAAAAGGACTAATTCAATCTTTATTAGAAAAAACGATAAGATAGAGACGAAACCACCTCAAATAATCTTTCTGAGGCCAACGCTTTGCCTAAAATGTTATTTTATTACTTCTGCATCATCTAAGACCCTCAGAAGCACGCTGGCAAATGAAAGCCATTCTAATGTTCTTTGAGGGTCTTTTTGTTGAATTAACCTATGTGCTTTAGGATTTCTGATTCCCATTACTGCTCCTGAAAACATCCACATAAATCCCAATTGTTCATCTGGATCGTCAGAAATTTTAATTATCGGCTTTTTCGCAGAAAATATAGTTTGCATTAAATTTGCTCCATCCAATTCATGTCTGCCAGATTTTGTCTTTATTGTTTCTACGAGGAGAATATAAGTATCTAAAATTGCCTGCCTATAATGTCCATCGAGGAAAAGCCCGGCTGCAACGGACTGCACTGAGGGGTGAAGATTTGATATCGCCTGATGAATTATTGTGTGCTCTTTACTGCCCACCGATAGTGAAGTCTCTTCTATGGTCTGAGCCATGCTCACTATCTTATTTATCAGACCAGTTCTTATTGCACCTAATATTCCTATAATTGAAGTAGAACTAAAGCTGAAAGAATGCACTTCAACCTTCAGATTCTTTTTTATTAATTCCATGCGAACGGGATCTTGGATTGTAAGTAATTTTGAAGATTTAGCCAAATTATCTAGTTCCGGAACCCCAGGTCTTAATCGATATTCGTTAACAAATTGAAGTTTAGGATCAGTAATTATCAATGGCCTTCCATAAATGTCATGATATTGACCTGGAACAGTTCTGTATTCTGGAACTACTACCTCATCTGTCATTGCGGGATTTGCGCTAACATAACCACTCATTTCTAATTGTGTCCATTTTTCTAATTCTTTATCCTTAATTTTCTTTGAAAGAATAAGAACGGAAGGTAAGATTTCGCTTAAGCTCTTCGGACTTCTTAGATCCCGAAGGACTTCATTGTAAAGTTTTATCGTCATTTTTCTCCTCGCACCGTTAATGTTGTATTTTTATTTTATCCCCATCTTCTCCCCAATCCTATCTAAAAATTGCCTGAAAAGGCAATTTTTTCTGTCTTGTTTGAGATTTCTCCTCGGCCTATTCTGAAAAGTATAATTATTAATCAAGGAGGGGATGAAAAAAGTCGATTTAAAAAAGATTCCGAATAATATGAGAAGATACAGAAAAGCCGTAGGATTGAAGCAGAAGGATGTCGCGGAAATCCTTAATCTTAAGAGTGCGGGAATGATCTCCCGCTGGGAAAAAGGCGTCTGCCTGCCGAGCCTGCATAACACTTTCAAGTTGGCGGGCTTGTATTGTGTGTTGGTGGACGCCCTGTTTTTTCCTCTGATACGACTGATCAAGAGAAAGATCATGGAAAAGCAGAGACAAATTCTAGGGTAAGAGTATGCCCAAGAGAAAGAAAAGCCTGGATATCTACGACAAATACCGCCGCATTCTCAGAATGCCTGATTTATCGAATAAGGAAATTGATGAGATGAGAAAATATCATGGACTTCTTGCCCAGGCAATCTGTGAGCACGTCTGGGGGAAGAAATTCTATTGATTTATGCCCAATGGACGAGAAAACAAAATCAGAAATCTACGGAACGGCCATTGGTATTGGATTAGTCGAGCCGTGTTGAAACGATACGGGCCAATACTTAAAAGCTCGGGACTTGCCGTCTATAATGTCCTGGCTTCCTACGCAAATGCAAAAAGCCAAACATGTTTTCCAACCCAGAGGACGATAGCAGAGCGAATAGGGCTTTGCCGGGAGACTGTCAACCGGAAAATCAGGCTTATGAGAGAAAATCGGCTTATCAGAATGAAGCGGCTGAAGGGGCGCTGCATTTATTTTCTTTTGAAGCCAGATGTGATTTTAAATCACTCAAGATATGACGGACGGATCACAAAAGGTGTGACTCTATGTCACACAAACAATAATAAGAAAATAAAATTATATAACAAGAATAACAGGACGGAGGGTTTTAATAACCTTAAACCCCTCCGCCGACTCTTAAGACGATATGACCAGAGGCGCTATTAGAATTATTGGCATTAACCCAGGAACCAGATACCTGGGGATTGCTGTTCTCTACGGCCAGGAGCTTATGGATTGGCGAATCAAGGTGCTGGAAGGGAAGTGGTCGGAGGATAAAATAAAGAAAGCCGTCGGCATCGTATCCGAGCTAATTGAACGTTACGAGCCGAATGTTTTGGCAATTAAGAAACTTCATCCCTCACGGAGCTCTGAGGGCTTGTTGAGATTGGCTAACGAGTTCAAAAAGCTATTTAAGCGAAAGAAGCTTAAGGTCTATCAATATTCCATAAAAGAAATCGAGGGCTTCTTTATTGAAGACGGAAAGCTTAATAAACGGAATCTGATAGAGGCGATGGTAAAGCTTTACCCAATTCTCCATCATGATCTGAATAAAGAAAGAAGCCATAAAAACGCCTATTATATTCGAGTTTTCGAGGCAGTCGGCCTGGCCTCGGCCTGCGCTCATGAACTGGGCAAATTCTAATCAGTCAAACTGTCAAGTTAGGGACGCATGGTCAACCATAAAAAGGAGGCACGAAATCTTTTGAGATGATGGTTAAAGTATTTGGTCAGTTGCTAAGAAAAGAAGATAGTGGCAGAAGAAGTGACGATACTTTTTGCCAGACAGATATTGACATCTAAATATTAATAGACAATAATTCAATCATAGGGTCGGATACAGAGAAAAAAAGGGAGAGAACTGTTTGAACCAAAGCTCATGGAGGAGATAATGGCACAAGAAACTTATGAGATCTTTTCTCCTAAGGGAATGGTGGAGTTAGCTAAGATTGTGGCTAGAGGAACAATTAAACTCCCAATACGGCTGATAAAATATATTGTTAACGGAGAAGAAGAACTAAACGTAACTTTCTTTTGTAGGGTTTCAAACGATTATTTAAAATGGATTCCTGGTTTGCTGGCTTATAAGAAGAAATTCATAAGATTTAAGGACCTAGAACTCATGCTCAAAATGTTGGGAGAAAATAAATGCAATATTTTTGGATATTTTAGTTACAACGATCAATTAGAAACATTTAGCCTTGAGAAGGCAGCCCTTGAGCAGATTATTGAAGAGGAGAAAAACCCAATTTCGTCTGAATCGCAGAAACAAGCTTCCGAAATGTCATCGGTTAGGAGTGATCAAAAAGATATAAGGCCTATGACATCTGAAACCGTCGAGGAAAGAACGGACTTTAATCAGAATAAAGTTACAAAGTGATGATTCCAATAAAAAACGGCTTTAATTTAATACGACTATTTAAGATTAGGAAATGTCGTGGAGTTCCGGTCCTTTTAATTATTATTTTTTTTGTGGTCGCGGGACTTCTTACGACGTTAGCGTGTAAGAAGAAACCTGATAGTGAAATCAGAATTGGTGCTGTTTATCCTCTAACTGGACCGAGAGCAAGCGTGGGAAAGGCATCAAGCAATGGACTACAGTTTGCTGCTGAGGATATAAATAAGAAAGGGGGAATCGGCCACAAAAGAATTATCATTATGGCTGAAGACGGACAAGGAATTCCAGCTCCTTCAGTTTCTGCTTTTAATAAACTGGTATCAGCAGAAGGAATTAAAATCGTGCTGGTGCTGCATAGTTCGCCTTCTCTTGCTATTATTCCAATTGCGCAACAAAGAGGAGTTATGGTTTTAGCAGAAGCAACTCATCCTAAAATAACTGAATTGCGGCCCTTAGTTTTAAGACACGCGGTTACTACACAACAAGAGATATCTATAATTATAGATTATATGCTTCAACATAATGCAGCAATAAGAATATCACATTTATATTTGAACGATGATTATGGTCACTCCCTTGAGAAAAATCTCGAAGACATAATTGCTCAAAAGCACACGCTTACGTTAGTCTCCAGGGAGGCTTATGAACCAGATGAGACAGATTTTAAGACGGTTTTAGCTAAGCTTTTTAGCGCTCGTCCGGATGCTATCATTATCGGAGGCAGTGGACTAGGTGTTGGAATTGCCATAAAGAGGATTCGTGAGCTAGGATATACTGGATTAATATACACGACTACCGGATTGACAATAACCCCTGATGCAGTTACTGCGGCCGGAGAGGCAATTAAAGGGGTCTATACCCTGCGGTTTGTATTTGAACAATCGGAAGAATTTCGACATTTTATTATTAGATATAAAGAACGCTTTGGAGAGGCCCCGACGTCCACCGCAATGCTTGATTATGCTTCTTTGCAACTCTTGAGTTATGCTATGGAAAAGACTGGTGATGATCCTTATAAAATCTACGAATATTTTCAAACGCCGCAAGTATTTGAGACCATAACTGGGAACATCGCAATCTATAATGGAGTGGATTTTCTTAGTCCTATCGAAATCACGCAGTATTGATGTAATGAATACTCCTGCGGGTGCTTACAGGGGATGCGATCCAAAATTATTCGAAATACTTTCGTATTCTTGTTATCAAAAATCACGGAATTTGATAGACGAGTTTTTCAGGCAACAAAGTCTCGAAGGGACTTTTTATATTTTTATTGAAAGAATTTTGGAAACTCCCTTCCATAAAGAAGAGGAATTGAATTCGGGAGGCATATTTCACCCTTTTACCCCTCGGCTAATTGAAGAGATGCCGTTTGTGGTAGATATCAGGAACAGATGGGAGGAGTTTTCTTATCAGCCAAAGAACTCCAATATTTATGCGGTATTAAAGGAGGCTGTGAGTGAGAGGATCAAAATAAATGACCTAAGCTTGACTTTAAATCTTAAAGACCTATTTTATCGATGGAAAAATAAGCACGATCTAACGGCGATCTTATGTGAGAGAAAAGGAGAAGAATACAAGAGATATTTCGCAAGCTTTCGAAGAAGGGCTAGACCAGAAGATCGGGCTCCGCTTGATTTATTATATTCTTTAACTTGGTATCCATGGACGATCAATAATCGGAAGACGATTGAGGTTGCTTGCCCTATTGCATCTAAGCGAATATTCTATGGAGGATGTGTATTTTACTACCAATATATTGAAGGAGATAGAGAGAAAATCGAGGACGCGGCTAAGAAATTATTAAACAAAATTTGTTATGAGATATATCTGCCTGTTTTTGCACTATTTCATGAGAGCCATTTTGAAAAAGAATTGGCTCGTTTTCTAAAAGAGGTAGACCTGAATGATTCGCTGAGATCATTACAATGTAATCAAGCAAAAGAATTCATAAGAAATAGTGTTGTTTTTTACAAGATTCGGCATATGCGCATGAACGATATGAGCGATAAGGTGGATCTATTAGAAGAAGTCTTGTGCAAGATCTGGGAGGACCGTTTTAATGAAATGGAGAGAAATAATAATCCGGATAGTTTAACAAAAATTAAAAATAGTCTGGTGTTTGAAAGGAACTATTATGCTTCTCCGGGGATGATCGATAGAGTTATAGACGTGCTTACATCCAATGTTGTGGCTTCGGCGGGAGCCCTCTTTTTGCCTGCTGTTTTGGTTGTTGGGGAGCCAGGCTCCGGTAAAGAGGGAATTTCTAAGCTTTTTCAATTATCTTCAGAAGAATTCAGGTTTGCGGCTAGGGTGATCATTAGTTGTGCGGAATACTCTTTTTCAAATGCGACAAAGAACGGAAGGTGCCTAATTGACCGATTAAGGGAAATCTACGAGGAAAATCAAGAAAAAGCAATTTGCATATATCTTGACGAGCTAAACAGTCTCGACGTTACTGTTCAAGGCGATCTTTTAAGATTTTTTGAAAATCGCGAGCTTCATGTTCGACAGAAAGGTCAAGACCAAATAGTCGAAATATATAATTGGATGATAATTAGCATTATGAATGAAGATCCTGAAGTAATAACGCGTGAGGGAGAACTCAGAAAGATACTGCAAGACGGACCGTTCTTTGGGCAGGTGATTGGTTCTGCGCTTTATGAATATTTTCGTAGAATCAGGAGACTTCGTGATGACCTATATTATCGCCTTAAGAGGACTGCTATCATAAAAATTCTTCCTTTGGACAAAAGACGGGAAGATGTCCCAATATTGTTCTATATAGCTGTTCAAAATGATAAGGAAGAAGCCAAGGACGAAAGACCTATAGAAATAGAATATGGCGTCTTTGATCAATTGATGTCGGAAGCGATCACGTGGCCAGGAAATGTGAGACAACTACAATCTCTTGCAAAAGAGAGTTACCGATTAAGAAAAACGATAAGGAAGGGAAACAAAGAATTTAGTGTCATTACTACTGAAGTTCTAAAAAACGCATTGAAAAAAGACCCATTTCTCTCAAGACTTGCCAGTGACAGTACTTGAAAGGCGATAATAACGCCCGATTTTAGGAATACCCTAGGTTTTAACGAACGTTGTTTTTAGCACTGAAGCGAAAACAGGATGCATTTTTACTTAATTGCCGCGTTGCGGTTAAAAATAAAATGGAAATCGGCGATTATACATTGGCCATATAAATTTATATTATGATAAGACAATTACTAACAAACGGGCTAATTGGAGGAAGTGTATACGCTCTGATTAGCATGGGTTTTGCTATAATATATAGAACTGTCAAGTTTTTCCACTTCGCCCATGGCGCCGTTTATGCTGCCGGAGCTTATTTTGCTTATACCTTTTTTATATTATTTGATATAAACCCTCTTATCAGTTTTTTTTTATCGATAGCCCTTGCTGGTCTTTTGGGCATTGCTATTGATAGGTTTGTCTATCATCCTCTTCGGAAAAATAATGCACCAAACCTTGTTTACCTCATCGCCTCCTTCGGCGTTTTTATTTTCCTCCAAAACCTTCTCCAACTAATCTTCGGCGCTAAAGTCCTCACTCTAAGATATGGCCCAATTAAAGTAGGGCATAATATCTTCGGAGCAGTGATTACCGACATTCAGATTCTCATTTTGGTTGCTAGTTTGGTCTTATTTTTATTGGCTTGGCTCTTCATCCAAAAGACTAAACTCGGCAGGGCCATCCGGGCAGTCGCAGACGATCCTGTTGGTGCAAGAGTCGTAGGCATTAATTCAGGGAAGATCGTTATGGCTGTATTCGCCATAGGTTCTGCCCTGGCTGGAGCAGCCGGGATCCTCATATCTCTTGAAACAAATATCGAACCGACAATGGGCATGAGCTCGATTCTTAAAGGAATTATTGCTTCTATTATAGGCGGGATCGGCAGTATCCCCGGCGCATTGTTTGGAGGGCTTTTCTTAGGCTTAGCCGAAAACCTTGGTATTTGGAAAATTCAAGCTGGGTGGAAAGACACAATTGCCTTTGCAATATTGATTATCTTTTTGCTCGTCAGACCATCGGGAATCATGGGCGTAAAAACCGAAAAAGAGAAAATCTAAGTTTATGGAATACCTGATTCACATATTAATAATCTCGGGCATATACATAATCCTTACCCTCAGCCTTAATTTGATTGTCGGCTATACGGGTTTAGCAGCCTTGGGTCATATAGCTTTCGCTTGCGTAGGAGCATATACATCAAGCCTCTTAGCATTACACTTAGGGATTTCACCCTGGATTGGGCTTTTAATGGGGGCTATTCTCGCCTCTGTTCTTGGGGCGATTGTAAGCTTTCCGTCACTAAGGCTAAAAGGAGATTACCTTGCTATAGCCACCTTCGGGTTAGGTGTTATTGTTTATTCGATTGCTAAAAACTGGGTAGGATTGACTCGGGGGCCGATGGGTTTGCCGGGAATTCCGGCGTTCAAGATATTTGGCTACGAGATTAATAACGTCTGGGCTTATCTTGTGTTGGTTTTAATATTTGTAGTTATAACCTATGTTGTTATCAGAAACATAACAAAATCACCCTTAGGCAGAATGCTCACCGCTATTCGGGAAGACGAGATTGCCGCCGAAGCAATGGGAAAGAATGTCAATAAATATAAACTGATAGTCTTTGTAGTCGGAGCTTTCTTTGCCGGAATTGCCGGAAGCCTCTATGCCCATTACATTACTTTCATTGACCCTTCGAGCTTCACCATCATGGAGTCTATAGCCGTTCTTCTTATGGTCGTTTTCGGCGGAATGGCAAGCCTAGGAGGTTCTTTTGTTGGGGCATCCATTCTTGTTATCTTCCCAGAGTTATTAAGATTTTTAGGAATGCCTAGCTCAATTGCCGCTCCATTAAGGCAGATGATTTATGGCCTTCTCCTCATCATCCTCATGATCTGGCGACCTCAAGGGCTTCTAGGCAAGTACAGATTCAAATAATATGTCCATTCTCCACGTTCAAAACCTCTTTAAAGAATTCGATGGAATAAAGGCTGTGAATGATCTCTCATTTGAGGTTGAAGAAAAATCCATCATTTCCCTTATCGGCCCGAATGGGTCAGGGAAAACAACGGTCTTCAATCTCATCAACGGATTCTTGAGGCCGGACCGGGGAAGAATTGTCTTCAATAGAAAAGAAATTATCTCCATAAGTCCATATAGAATTGCTCGATTGGGAATAGGCAGAACCTTTCAAAATATCCGGCTCTTTCCCCAGATATCAGTATTAGATAACGTGCTCTTGGGCTTAAAATACATAAAAGGTGAAAAAATCACTTCAGCCCTGTTTCAGACAAAAAGAATGAAAAGGGAGGAGAGAGAGAATTTAAAGAAGGCCGAAGAGATAATAAAGTTCATCAGCTTATCTGATAAAAAAGACAAACCGGCTGAAACCCTATCTCACGGCCAGCGAAAGCTCCTCGAATTAGGCAGAATCCTTGCGCTTGATCCGAACCTCTTTCTTTTGGATGAGCCGTTTGCCGGGCTTTTCCCTGAAACAAAAAGAACTATGCTTCGCCTCATAAGGGATCTTAAGGAACAAGGCAAAACCATTCTTTTTATTGAGCATGATATGAATTCCGTGATCGGCGTTGCTGAGAAGGTTATTGTCCTGAATTACGGAAAAAAAATAGCGGAGGGCACGCCCGATGAGGTGAGAAACAATGAAGAGGTCATAAAAGCCTATTTGGGCAAACGAAAAGTATGAATAAAATCCTTGAGGTAAAGAACCTATCCGTTTATTACGGCACAGTCCGGGCATTGGAGGATGTGTCATTATTTATCAGGCAAGGAGAGATTGTCGCTCTTCTCGGACCCAACGGGGCTGGAAAATCTACGGCTTTAAATGCAATATGCGGCCTTGTCACCGTAAAGAACGGGGAGATATTATTTCAAGAGGAAAGTATTAAAGGCCTTTCTCCTGATAGTTTGGTAAAGAAAGGGCTTTCCCTTGTTCCTGAAGGAAGACGGATATTTGCGAGTATGACTGTTCTTGAGAATCTCGAAATGGGGGCATTCACGGTTCCTAGAAAGAATATCTCGAAGATCAGATACAGACTGGAAAAGGTCTTTCATCTGTTCCCGATCCTTAAGGAGAGAAAAAAACAGAAAGCGGGCACTCTCTCAAGCGGCGAGCAGCAGATGCTGGCCATCGGTAGGGCGTTGATGCTCGATCCGACGTTTCTCCTCTTGGACGAACCGTCTTTAGGCCTTTCTCCAAATTTTGTCGATATAGTTTTTGAAAAGCTGGCCGAGATCAATAAGGCCGGGACGAGTGTTCTCCTTGTCGAGCAGAACGCATCAAAAGCTCTTGAAATCTGCCATAGAGCGTATGTTTTTGAGATCGGGACGATTGCACTTGAGGGAAGTCCGGACTCGCTTTTAAAAGACGAGAGGGTTAAGAAGATATTGGTCGGCGGATAATTTTCTTCTTGCTTTTCCTCCATGAATTTGGATAAAATCCCGATCTCATAGAGGGAATAGGCTATTCTTAGGATGGGGTCTTAACTTAAGGCATGAATAGGGGCGAAGACCCCGTTTTTTCTTGCCTATAAACATGGCTGGCCAAGAAAGGGAGTAACGGAATGAAAAAGGCGATAGTGAACTTTCTATTTCTTGTGGGGATATTGTTATTTTTTGTCTCTCGACAGGCCGGTGGCATTTTCATTGCTGTAGGGGCGATCGGTGTCCTCATAATCATCGTTGAGCGGAAAGCGGAGATTCTCGATAACTGGTCCGCTCTGATCAGGGGCGCGCAAGGCCAAAAAGACAAGGTTATTTCAAAAACAAAAGAGCTTATCTCTGTCTCCAAAGCTCCCTCGATCGAGATGAAAGAAGAAAAAGTAGGCCCTGGTTTAGCTCCAACAACATTCGGCGAAACCAGGGAATTTTTAATTGTCGCGGATAGGCGCAATCTCAAGCTTGGAAACTTCAAAGCTTACGTGAACGCCAACGACTATGGAGACGGTCTTTTTGTCTCTTGGTATCTAACTTATATGCCCGATGTCTGGCAGGTTCTTGCCTCTCTAATCCCAGGCGCAAGAAAAGCTGTTGGATTAGACGAGCTAAACCTGTTCAACAAGCAGGACTTGACCGCGTATGTGACCTGTATACATCATTGCATGCTGGAGGCGGTGGAAAAGCTGATGCTGGACTTAAATCAGGACCCGTCGAAGATAGATAGAAGGACAAGGGGATTTCTGGGAATTTCTTAAGGAGATTCCTTTTTTCTTTGTATAGAATATATTCAGGCTAATGGGTCTATTGGGAATTCCGTCGAAGATTGATCGGAAAACGAGGGGATTTTTTGGGATATCGTAAAAGAAAAAGCGATTTCGAGAATGAGGAGACGATAAAATGACAGAAGTTTTCGAGCCGTTAAAACATCAGATAGAAATTGGCGTAGGCATATTGAAAGAAGTAACAAAAAATAGAGCTCACCCATTAGATATTATTAGAGAAGCCATATCCAATTCATGCGCAAAAGAAGTTGGAGCATCTTATTTTAAGATTACGATATTTTATGATGGTTCTTATCGATGGTCTTTTATATTCGAAGACGATGGCATAGGGATGGACTATACGGGTGAGAAAATACCTGAAAGACAAAAAAGATTAGATCGTTTTTTAAATTTAGCTTATAGCGGAGTAGCGGGCCTTAGGTCGGATGAATTTGGATTTAAGGGACTTGGTTCAAAGTTAATGTACTTGTCAAAGAGATTGGAAATTGAAACTAAAATAGAGGCAGGAGAAAGCTATAAAGTCATTATTGAAGACCCGATAGGGAAGTTGTTGAAAAGAGATAAACCTGAACTTCCGGAACCCGTTATTTATAAAAATGCTCCAACAAGTCTTCAACATGGAACAGTTATTAGAGTATACGGATATGATGACGGAAGAAAATATGATGAGTATGAAAATCCTGATAAACTCAGGCAGTATCTCTATTTCAGGACATTAGTGGGTTACACTCGGCCTGAAAGGTTTAGAGATGGCTTTCCTAAAATTGTAATAAAAACTCCGTCTATTCCTGATGAAGAAGTCTTTAGAATTGGATTTCCTTGGATAAAAAAAGAAGGGGATCATCTTGAAGGGCAGAAAATTGGCGTAATTACCCCGCCAATAAGCGTGATAAAAGATGATAAGAAAGGGAACAAGATTGCAATAACGCTGAAGGGCGGCTATGCCCTAAAAACGAGCGAATTTGGAATGAGTGATTATGGAATATCGGAAAGCAAAGGCGTAGGATTAACATATGCATGGAAGGGTATCCCATATTTTAACTTAGACTTTAATCATTATAAACCCCAAGGCTTTGATCTTTATTATAAGTTCTGTAGGTTTGTGGTCGAATGCGATGATATCGATAGTGACATGGCGAGGAGTCGAATAGTCTCAGATGGCATTAGGGAACCTCTTTTTACAGCGGCCATTAGAGAGGCTTTTAGAGGAATTTCGGCTACAGAAGATTACCAAGAATGGGAAAAGTATAGAAGAGAACAAAAGAGAAAGGATTTAGGAATTACCCTGAATCAAAGAAAAGAAGTATTATTAGGAAGAGAACAAAGGTGGGTTTTTTATAAAGATGAGTTAATTCACAGAGAGCCAGACAATGAATCTGATACGAGAGCATTACTTTGGAAATTAGAAAGTTTGAAAGCATTGCCTTTATACTATTTTAGAACATTAGAACACACGGCCCAAAAGGGAATAGATATTATTGCTGATTATCAAGAAAAGGATTTTTCAGAAAGAAAATTGTTTCAAGCGATAGAGGTAGAACATAAATTGGAAAATTATGCTGACCACGACCATGCGCCGGAACAAACGTCCCTAATAATTGCCTGGTATTCCAAGAATCTGGACAGCCTAATAAAAGCCGAAGGTGAATGGAGATATGTTTGGGAATACCGGGGGATGCATTTGAATGTAATTCTTTTAAAATATCTTCCAAAAATTGCTGTAAAGACGAAATAGAAGTCTATTGATTCATTTGTCAATAGATATTCTTTCAAATTGATGTATTTGGCATTATGAAAAGAACTTAGGGTCCCGCATTAAGACATGCCCGAAATATTAAACCTCGGCTGGTACTATTCTAAGAACAAAGAGGAATTCCAGTTAGCCAAGATATCCGAAGCGGACCGGGCTACCCATTTCTATATCGTCGGCGCGACAGGGACCGGGAAGACAAAGTTCTTGGAGCACCTCATCCAGCAGGACATCCAGAACGGAAACGGGTTCGGCGTCATCGACCCTCACGGTGACCTTATAGAGGACATCAAGGGCTTATTGATTTTTCGGTATCTCCCGACCGATCCGGAGATATCCGAGCGCGTTGTTCTTGTCGATCCTACGGACACAAGATACACGGCCACGTTTAATCCTTTAGAGAAAGTTTCTGGCGTCTCTATCCCCGAGCAGGTTAACGAACTCATCAGCGGATTCAAGAAAATCTGGTCTGACTCCTGGGGCGTGCGGATGGAAGACCTGATGAGGAATTCCTTGATCGCCCTGGGAGAAGCGGAGTTAACACTCCTAGAGCTTCCGTATTTTCTGAGCCATAGAGGTTTCAGGGAGTCCGTTTTAGAAAAAGTCTCTCATCCTCTGGTTCAAGAGTATTTCAAACGCTTCAACAGAGTCACCGACCGAGGCCAGGTCACCTGGATCGAGCCGGTGATGAACAAGCTCAACGCCTTTTTCGCAGATGAGAGAATCCGGCAGATGTTCACCTCTGAGAGAAGTTCCTTCAATATCCGAGCGATAATGGATGAGAAAAAGATACTCCTCATTAAGCTCGATAAAGGAAAGCTTAAGGATTCGTCTGACCTTCTTGGCTCTCTCCTCATGGCAAAAATCCAGATGGCGGCTTTCTCAAGGTCTGATCTTCCGCCCTCAAAAAGAGTTCCGTTTTATCTCTACATCGACGAATTCCAGAGCTTCGCCTCTGAGTCGTTCTCCGTGGTCCTCTCAGAGGCGCGAAAATACGGCCTCTCGCTAATCATGGCCCATCAGACGCTCTCCCAAATACCGGAGGAGCTTAGAAGCTTGATCCTGGGCAATGCTGGAATCCAGGTCTGCTTCAGGCTCAATCGACATGACGCTTCGATTCTCGCAAAGGAAGCGTTTGAGTATTCCGGTCACGAGATCAAAGGCATCTCCGGCTTCCGCCCCAAATACTGGTCATTGGGCGAAGAGTGGGAACGAAATATAGCCGAACTTCAGCACTTGCCCTTAAGATTCTGTTATGTGAAACACAAAATCGAGGGCGGGGTCATTCCGATCCAGACAGCTGACGTTGAATCTTTTAGAGAGATAATGGGATGGGAGGAGGATCGGTATCTGGATTTTTTAAAGGGCGTTCCTTTCGGGAAGGAGTATCTTGTCTCAAGGGAGGAGCTCGTCGCTTCGTCCGAACAGAGGCAGAAAATCGCCAGAGATCTCATTAAGTCAAAAGAAAAAGAGAAAGAAAGGGTTCCGACTAAGATCATTGAAGAAACAAAGGAGCCGAAGGCCGTTGAGCGAGAGAGGCCGTTGCCTGAAGTTCTGCCTCAGACTGAAATCCCAAGCGTCCACGATAAAAGTCCTTCCCAGCATCGGTATTTTCAAGTTCTGATCAAGAGAATCGCCGAAGATAAGGGCTATAAAGGGACGATTGAACAGCCGACGCCGGACGGGGCGGGGAGAATTGATGTCGCCCTGGAGCAGAACGGCAAGCGGATCGCGTGCGAGATTTCTGTCACCTCGACTCCAGAGCAGGAACTTAAGAACATCGAAAAATGCCTGGCCTCAGGCTTTGAGAGTGTCATTCTCTGTTCGCCGGAGAGAAAGACGTTGCAGATCATAAGAAGCCTAGTGTCTCAAACAGTAAGCGGAGCCGATTTAAAGAGGGTTTTCTTTTTTCAGCCTGATGAGCTATTCTTTTTCTTAGAAGAGTCGGCGGCAGCCGAGGCGTCCAAGGAGGATCGGATTAAGGGCTACAAGGTAAGAGTCAAGTATCAGCCTGTGAAGGAAAGCGAGAAAAAAGCCAAGCGCGAAGCCGTTGCTCAGGTCATGCTTCAAGCGTTAAAGAGAATGAAGCAGAAGAATGGCTAGCCTTGAGATTTACAGGATAAATTTTGATGAGTGATAAGTTTAATTGCCCTCACTGTGGTAGTTCCCTGGTCATAAAACGCGAGGGCTATGTCGGGGTCCGACCCATCCCCATGGAGTTGGTCGATGACTGGTCCAGAGAAGCGGATGATTCGATGGGAAAGGAGACTCTGTACTTTATTTACCTCTGCTCGGCCTGCGGAAAGGAATTTTACGAGGAGGTTAGGGAAAATTTGGTCAGTTAGGAGGTGACGACAAATTATTGCGACAAACCCAGATCATTCTTCAGACGACGAAGAGGATGAAGGAGAATAAATAACAAACAGGAATACTTACATGGGAAAGCTTCGCCTTTATGAGTTATGGGAGAATATATCTAGAAAGGAAAAAATTAAAATTGCCATTGACGGAAGTTCTTACAAATATGACGAAGATAGCATTCAGACGTTGTCGTATCTGAATATTTATGAGCAATTTGATATAATTTATATTTCAAGTGAACAGGTAGAGGGGGAGAAATCAATACTTAAGATTTTTTGCCCCGAGTATAAGCGCGGAAATGAAATTACCATTAAAGCAACAACACCAAGGGAGCTTAGGGGGTCAGGCTTTAAAGACGGAAGCATCAAAAACATATTATCTGTTGAATTGATTGCCTGTATTGCTTTGGCTGACGTTGTTGCCACGAGAACTGATATTTTCTCTAAGGTTGATAAGAATTTTATCCAAAACAACTTTTATGCAAGTAAGACCTTTGTTGGCAATTTATCGGAGTGTCTATCTGCTATTCGCGCATGGATTAATAAGCACGCCGAATTAACAATTAAAAAAGATAAATTCGCCTTTCATTTTTCAAAGCTGCTAATAGTCACTTTATCTGAACATATATTATTGCCTCACTTTGATGATGCTTGGCGAGCAGCAGTCGCTATCAAGGAAGATAAATATCCTCTCGGCGAAGGAACGTTAAACGATTACTTGTATGCCATATCCTTAAGGGTAAGGCATATGCTGACGACCCGCGATATTTTAGAGGTATCAAAGCTAAACACATATGAAACGTTCAATAGGAAATCCGAAAACTATTCATATATGCTAACTTATTATCTTGGATATTTTTTAATATTAGCAACCGCTATTCTGGATTCACTTTGTTGGGTTACGAATTGGAGACTGGGCAGAATTATTGGAAAGGGGTACGAAATATCATTAAGAAAGACTAATAAACATTATGGTAAGTTTATTGCGTCGCTATCGGGATTCAATATTGGTTTGTCCAACTATGTTGCTTTGGACTCCACTCAAAGCTATTTAGAATTAATTTATTATTTAAGGAATTTTATCGCACACAATATCATGCCAGGGAATATTAATATTTTAGGAAACTACCAAGGCTTGCACGGAGAACTTATAGTTTTACAAGGAAAGGTGGAGAACAAAGTAATGGAGTTTTCTAAATACAATGGTCTCTCGCGAGAGGAATTAATGAAAATCGGGATAGAATGCATGAGGCCAACCGTAAATCGCAGGGACGATAAAACAGTGATGGAACCCATATTATTCGCAAGATATTCAATACTAAGGGTAATGAACATAATTGAGATTTTCTTTAGCGATTTATCTATGGAGAAGAAAATGCTCTCAGAAAAAGAAGAAATAGAAAAGTATGATAGCCTTATTCATCTTCCGCTTGAAAAGAATAGAGGTGAGCTAATCGAAAAGACAGATAAAGCCTTAATCGCTATAGAAGCAAGCATACCTTAAGCAGAAGAAGTAAATAGTTGCTTCAATTTATCGAAAAGAAATTATGTGGGCCGATGCTTTGCTCTCTCCCATGCCGCCAGACTAGATTGATCAATCCCTATCAAGGAGGCGAGCTTCTTCTGCGATAGCCCGTGAATTCTCCGATACTCCCGAATCCTTTCTCCTAGATTTTCCGTTTCTTTCTCAAACGGATCGCATCCGAGGAACTCGATAATCTTCGGAATTTGGGCCAAGGACAGCTTGACCCGGTTCTTCTCCCAGAGATATATCGTAACGTCATCAACATTGAGCCTTAGGGAAAGTTTGCGTTTTGTATGCCTTAGATCCGGCCTTCGGGTCTTAGCTCAGTCGCCACCGTTTTTCAGAACACCGGGGGCAGGCGGAGGAAGGCGGTTTATTAATCTGCAGGGCGATCCCGCAAGAAGGCGGGGTCGGACGTGTGCCAGGGGAATGCTGTTGAGCACAGGAGGAAAGACACAAATCCGTTTTCCTTTCTATCCGTGAGCTTTTGATCAATATTGTCGATACATCTCACGTGAATCTTATCCGACCGGCTTGCTTACTTCTTCATATATTTTGCAGAAATTTAAAAAAAAGTGCTAAGTTTCTGGCCTCTCGCGCGTCTCTTATATAGTAGAAGGAGGGTTTTGCTTCGAACTAAAGATTAAAAGAAATAAGGGGGTAGCGTGTCGGCTTCTGGTGTTTACATTTCCGCGGGGGATTCGATAATCATTTGCGAGCATCCCATCTCAGAGCATCGACTCCGAGATCTTTATATTTCGATGAAAGGAGAAATCTCAATGGCTTCATCACATGAGGTGAGATGTATCAACAAGAGCGACAGATATAGTCCGCACGAAAGGATTCTGTCGATAGGCGGCCTGAACAGCGATGGCACAACATGGAAACTGAGCCAGCAAGAAGCCATAAAGGGAATCGAAGAAGGGAAATGGTCGTTCTATGTAACCAAGAATGGGAAAACTGCAAAGGTTATTATTGCGATAAGTCCATATGGACACAAATATTTGAAGACAGAAGCTGACGGCGAACAGCCGAATAATTTGCTCAGTCTTCCTGAATGCCCATAGGAAAAATGGTATTGAAGAACCGGCCGCAAAGCCAAAACGGCTGCGAACTTAGATGCTTTTGGCTTGTTCCGTGCACTTAGGGAAGTTGGTGGAAGAATGAGAGAGTTGGTGTGACTATGCTGGATAAAATCGATCGGGAAATCATTGACATCCACGTCCACTTCGGCGCGCCCAAGGACGAGGAGAGCGGCTGCTATTGGTCTAAGGAGTTTGAGGAAGGTATCGCATTCCTTGCAATGCGGCTCGTCACAAACAACCTGTTCGGGAGAATAGACATTCAGCGAATAAGGAAGCACATGCTCGGCGTGATTAATGGCTCGAAACACGTTCAGAGGTGCGTATTATTGGCGATGGATCAAGTTTATGACGAAGACGGAAATCTTTGCCAGGATAAGACTCATCTCCATGTGCCGAATTCTTATCTGGCCCGTTTGGCCAAGGAGAATAATCGCATCCTATTTGGCGCGTCGATTCATCCCTATAGAGCTGATTGGGAAGGAGAACTCCAGTATTGTCTGGCAAACAATGCCGTTCTATGCAAGTTGATACCATCATCCCAGAAGATCGATCTCATGCATCCAAAGTGCCTTCCTTTTTACGAAAAACTGGTGGAGCATAAGCTTCCTCTTCTTTGTCACGTCGGACCAGAGGCAGCCATTCCCCCTTTCGATAAATCGTCCCAAGAGCTCAATAGCCCACGCCTTCTTCGACACGCCCTCGGCATCGGCGTGACCGTAATTGCTGCGCACGCTGCCCTCCCCCTTCTTCCTCCACCCCCGGAAGATGATCGGGCCTTTCGAGAACTAGTTGCCCTCTTCCGCGAAGGAGAATCCAAGGATTGGAGACTTTATGCCGATTTATCGGCAATAAACCTCGGCCCCAGGAGCTATTATATCGACAGGATCAAAAAGGAAATTCCCGCTCAACGACTTATTTTTGGAAGCGATTATCCGATTCCGATTCTGGATATCAGCCAGAAGCCCGAACTCAGCTTAGGGCACTGGCTGAAGCATTTCTTTCAGACAATTTTAATAAAAAATCCGCTGGATAAGAATTATGCCCTAATCAAAGGAATGGAATTCGGTGATTCTATCTTTACTAATGCATTAGAACTTATTGCAAAAATAAAATACTAGGATTTATCGGTCCGTATGTCCGGAATCAGGAAGGAGGATTATAGTGAGCAAAACAAAAAGCACAATAGCGTTATCAGACCTTCATCTTGGAAGAGACGTTAGCTATCTGAACTCAAGGAATCCAAGCTATAAGAAAAACAGAGCTGCTCTTTCATCGCTTTTGAAGAAACTCGGACCTCAGGATGAACTCATCCTTGCCGGAGATATCCTTGAGCTCTCTCTAGGGGGCTTAGACGAAGTTTACACCGACCTCAAAGAATTCTTCGGCTTGTTGTCCGAGTCGTCGCAGTACCAAAGGATAGTCTACGTTCCCGGGAATCACGACCATCATTTCTGGCGCGCCTTGGGAGAACAAGTGCACATCGACGGGAGAATAGCCAGGGGAATAAATCCTCCCGGGAACGACGAATATCCGTTCTGCTTTGTGGACGAGCGTTTTTCCAGTCAGGACCCCAATCTGCCCTGCACCATCAATGTCGCCTATCTGTGGCCCGAGGGAATGCCAAAACCAGAGATCGTGGTCAAGTACCCCCATCATTTGAGCAAGATATTTTCAGAAAATGGAAAGGAACACTATTATCTATTCACGCACGGGCACTTTCTTGAAGAACTCTTCAGGCCCGTTAATTTCCTCATAGACCCCGCCCGTCTGGAAGAGCTGGAGGCGTTCAACAACATTTGGCTTGAGGCTTGCGACTACCATCTCGGGCAAGCGGGACGACTCTCGGACAGAGCCAGGGATCTTGTGAGCAGGTACGAAAAGGGAGGGACAGAGGCCAAGGAGGAGGTGAAGAAAATACTGAATGAGGTTTTCGAAAATCTCAAGAAGAAATTGAGATTAGGATGGCCAAAGACCTGGCTTTTAGGTTGGATAAAATCGTATCTTGGCTCGCTTCTCAAGAAGATGCCGCTTGAGCCAAAGAGCGGCTTATTTGGCGTATCGATCGATGAAAAGCTCAAAGCCGATATTGCGGAATACATAGAAAAATACGTACTCCATCGCTACCGTCGAGGAAAGGCCAAGGAATATCGTTTCCCTTCGGACAAAGACATCCCCACTCCTTTCACGTTCGTCTTCGGACACACGCACAGACCGGTCAAGAAAGGGCGAAAGCAGGGGACGGAAATCGTCATTCAGGGAAAGTCCTACCCTCTGGCAAATACGGGAGGTTGGCTGAGGACGGACGGAACCGGCGCGGCCAACGGAGAGAACGCGGGCGTTCTGGTCATCGATCATGACGGCGCGAGATGGGAATCGCTTGAGGGAGAATTGCAGTGACCATGCACGAAGAAGGATCGATATCCGCCGGAGAGTCGAGCGAATGAAAAAGAGGCTGGCCGCGGGAATAAACGAAAGGCAATCATCCGACCTTTCATTTAAGGAAGAGACATGAAAGGAGGTTATAAATGTTTGGTTCAGATATCCTAGAACTCGTAGTCGGTCTTGTCTTCATTTATTGGCTGCTTAGTCTTCTGTGCTCAGGAATCAATGAAATGATTTCTGCGGCAGTCTCAATGCGCGCCAAAGACCTTGAGAAGGCAATTCGAAACCTTTTGGATGACCCTAAGGGCATAGGACTCGGCAAGAGCATATATGATCATGGCCTGATTAGGGCGCTCGGCAAGGAAGGCAAGAAACCCTCCTATATCCAATCTCGCGCCTTTGCCCTTGCCTTGATGGACATGGTCGCTCCATCCGGCTCGTTTTCCTACGCCAAAAAAGCCGAAGACATAAAAGAGGCAATTAAAAAGATCCAAAACGACAGACTCCGGCAAGCGCTGCTCGCGCTGGCGGATGATGCGGGATCGGAGCTAAGCAGACTGAGGGAAAACATCGAGAGATGGTTCAACGACGCAATGGAGAGGGTTTCCGGCTGGTATAAGAGGAAAGTCCAAATAATCATTACTTTCGTAGCCCTAGCGGTGTGCGCCGCGTTAAACGCGGACACTTTCAAGATTGTGAAATACCTCGTAAACAATGAGCCGATGCGAGCCGCTATCGCGGAAGCCGCAGGGGAAGCAATCAAACAGCCCATTTCTCCGGATAAAGAAACACCGGGAAGCGAGGGAGAAATGGAAGCGACTCCTCAAAGCACTCCAGAAACTCCTCTTCAAAAAATAGAATATGTCCAAAAAGAGCTTCAAAAACTCCCGCTCCCACTGGGCTGGTACGAGGCGCCCAAGGAATTCGAAGATTGGGTAATGAAATTGTTGGGAATTTTCTTCACAGCGATTGCCGTTTCATTGGGAGCGCCGTTTTGGTTCGATTTTCTCGATAAAATCCTGAAGATTCGCCCCGCGCAGTCCGGAAAACGTCCGGAAAATTTGTCTCAAAAAGGGTAAGAATGCAGGCCGAAAGTACCAAATGTTTTCATTGGCAGAGTCATAAAAGGAGGACTAGGATGAAAAAATATCTGGTTTTTCTTTGCGCGTTGGTTCTTCTTTGCCTAAGTGCTCTTGCCGAAATCGAAATCAAGCTGAAAAGGGCATTCATCGACAGTTATAAGAACAAGGTCACGATCGAAGCCACCGACTTCATCGTGGTAAAGGCGCACAAAAAGCCGAATTCCCCTTCCAAGGACGGGGATTTGCACGTTGCCGGCATGGCTTCTGGAGTCGGTCTTCCGATTGTCGCGGAGATAATGAATGCCGCTTCGTTTCAATCCGCGGTCGATTTGATCCACAGCGTTGAGGGAACGAATAATTCAATTAGCCTGGGTGGGATTTGGAGAATCTGGTGCGAGCACGCCGGGGACGATTCCCAGATTCAAGGAGATCCGTTCACTATCACAAATACAAATCCTCCGCATGTTTTTCAGATTCATCCGGTCATTAGGCTTAACAGCATAGATGTATTGGACTCATTCAGGCCCGTGTATGGATATGAATACAAGAATGCGGAAGACGCTTTTTATAGATTCGAGAACACAGAGTGCGAGATAATTCCCGATAATGGGTTCATTACTCTCATAACAAAGGGAGTGGGGTACAACTATGTAGATTTCAAGATCGAGCTGTTGGAGGAACCGTACAAATATCGGGGAACCGAGGACGGAAGGTTTCTATTTTGCAGGGTTTTGGATCTGGAAGACGAGGTTATTTCGCAGAAAGAAAGAATGGTATTCGTCCGCGATTCGAAGCCAGACAAGACGATCGAGGATATGAAAATGGGCGATGTGCTCCGTGTGATCGGGATTCCCCGAATCAATCTCAACTTGGTTTCCTGGCGGGTCAATGAAGCAGAGAAAGCGGCGGAAGAGTATAACAAAAAGCCAAGCAACGAAAACCAAAATAAGCTAGCCAGAGCAAATCAAAGATTACGCTGGAAACTCCCCTACGAAATGATAATGGCCGCGATTGTCGAATAGGGCAATAAAATTGCCGCGAAAATAACTAGATGAGGGTCGCGAAGTACGCTGCTCAGGGGAGGAAGGGAAATGACGGTTCTGATCGGAGTCGAGGAAACTGCGCTACACAGCGAAGGATCTTAGCAGACCGATCGACAAATAAAAGAAGATGATGCTTTTTTCATGCGGTGTTATTCGAAAGGAGGATTTCTGATATGCCGGAAGACGTGAAGGCTTTCTTTAAGGTTTTTGCGGGTGTGGTGGGTACACTGGGCGGCTTTGCAGCCCTGTTTATCGCTTTCGGTTACATAACGGTTCAGAGCTTTCTATCGAATATGAAGCTTTATGGGTTAGCCTATTTTCCTGTTCAGTTCTACAAAGAAGCAACCGTGACTTTTTTAAGAGACGTGTTTAGCTTTTATTCAGGGAAACCGCACTTTGCGCCGGTTGCGATCTCTATATGTCTTTTGCCCTTTCTCTTTCTTATCATGAAGAGATTCAAACTCACCTTTCTAAGAAATATCCTCGCTGTCTTTTCGATAGTGTTTGCTGCAACCGTCGTTTTCATTACCTTCACGTTAGGAATTCTGAGGACCGCTTCGCTTGAGAGGACCGTGTTTAACGCTGTCTCTCTTCCGGCTCTACTAGCCTTGTTTCTATATCTGGCGGGCGACTTTCATAGTTTCGATTCTAAAGAGCCATTCAAGAATCTTTACAGCCCCTTTGTACTGATCTTTATTTTTCTATTTTTATCGATTCCCGTAGGATATGGCTCCTATCTATACGATATCACGGTCTTCACTGTTTCTGTCCCGGAATGCAGTTCAAAAGATACCGCGTTTAACATGTTTGATTCTAAGAGATACAGATTATTGTATTTGATGGGTCACACCAGTGAGCGAGAGATATTTTTTGATGCAACCGCGCCGCCCATAAGCGTCATCCTGGTCGATAAGAAGCTCATTAATTCAATCCGGGTAGATTTCAGCAAAGTCCAGACCCAAACCCTCAGGGCTCTCTATGACGTGTCAACGCGCGATTATCTCGATAAGGCTATGAAAGATCAAGAAATGAATATTCCAGGCGAAGTGGAGAGACTAGAAAATAAACAACTGAAGGAATGGATGCAAAAGTGAAATGAATTCGCCAAGAAAAGGAAAGATAAAATGACCAAAAATAAAACATATCGGTCTATAGAATATCTGTTCGTTTTGATCTTGCTTATTGGACTATCTAATAAATCTCTGCCAGCACAAGGGAATGCCCTCATCGTGCCCGGAGAAGAAGTGGGTGTATTAAAACTCGGTAATTCAATTGGTTTTATAACACAAGATCTCGGTAATATCGAGCCATCAACCGTGCGGAAGGTAGAAGACGGAGAAATAAAGGAGATGTGGCTATCTTATAAAGATTTGGGATTGACGCTCATCTTTGATTACGCAACCAAGACGCTGAAACGGATCATAGTCTTGAGTCCGAGTCTGCTTGTGAAAGGGACGGGAATCCACGTCGGGAGCAAAGAATCAGAAGTTTTAGAGTATTTCAAGGAGCCAAGCAAGGAAGGCAAGACGAACGAGCTGGATTATCCTCAGCTAGGGATAAAATTCATTATCAGAGAGAATGAGAGGACGGTCTATGCGATTGAGATCAATGCAAAGGAAATCTGATAAGTACTCCTAGCGGAGAGACCGTGATTACCGGGACAATGAAAATAAGTTTGTCCTCTTTAAAAGCCGGGGATTCATGCCTGAAACATGGGGTATTCTAAACTTGTTTCAAAGAAATAAGCCCAATGAGAAAAAACAGGCCCCTTCTGCGTCTATTATGATGAAAAGGGAAAAACGCGCTTTAACCTGCATCAAAGAACTCTGGGAGGGTGACGCGAGTGTTCCTTCTTATGCATACTTCCTTCTGGCTGCCATCAAGCATTCCGCCCACTGTAAACGGTTGGAAATCAGGCACCGGTGATCACGTATATCGTCAAAATATCCGCTTGGAGGGTGTGATGTTCAAGAAACCGACTTTCTTTTATTTTCCAGTGCTCATCGTTTCCTTGTTCTGCAATTATCTCAGTTCCTATGAGAGGAGCAGAGAAGTCAAGGTCATCTGGGATTACGACAAAAAAGAACTGTATATTTTCGAAAACGGCCGGCCCGTGGAAAAACCCCTTACGTTCATACTTCGGACCGACGACAGATTAGTCCTCGGCATCAAGATTGAAGGGGACACGAGACTGTTCTCTATCGGATATAAGTTGCTCCCGCCGAAGACTCCGTACGAATTGCCAGGGGAGATAAGCAGCATCGTGACAGCTGAGCAGGCGGCGCCCACAAGGGGAATACAGGCTAAAGAAATGACCCCGGACGTGGGCCTTAACGTTACGGACGACCTCCCATCGGGAGGCAGGTTATTGGTGAGTTTCATTAAAAAGAACACGGACGGAAAAACTGAACAAGTGGATGATATATTACTCAAGATAAAGCACAGCTACCCCCTGTTCCTTCCGTCCACGGGAGTCGTCTTCTCAAATGAGACCGATCCGACGATTTCCATCGTTAATAACGAGAAAGGTGAAAGCGTTGTTGTCTATAAAAACAGAGAGTCTACAGGCATCTTTGATCTACGTCCGAAACAGGACCTCATTCAATTCTTTAATTTTAGAGTTTATGAAGGCCTGTATTTCTCTTTTGGCTGTCCCGTAACCTTATCGAAGAACCTTTATGAAAACCCCCATCTAGGCCTGGCTTTTTATCCAGGCCAGAACCTCGCCTACGTAATCCTGGGCGGGATAGCGTTTCACAAAGAAGCTGAAATCTTATCTTCGTCGGGCTATAAAGAGAATCAAGTCGTTGACAGCTCGCTCAAAGCTGATTCCATACCTACGGAACAAAAATACCACGTGAGGTTTTTTGTGGGTATTTCTTTCCGATTAAAATGAATCCTTCTTTCCTAGCTCGACTTGGACGGCTTATGAAATTCGGCAAGCTGTGGTTTTCGCGAAAAGGCAGTCGAATGATAGTTCGCTTTTATACAAGCGCTTTGTCGCTCAGATTCATAAATTTCATGAAAGGAGGCAAAAACCCTGTTCTTTTAGCCATCAGATTGGTGCTGTTTCGTAAATGCAACCGAATGGACAAACTTGACAGTGTTCTATTCCTTTTTCGGATTAATCTCTATATGGCGCAGGATCATGGATTAATATGGTCTGGCAAGTCAGCTTTTTTGCTAAGGGGCTATAAACATGACTGTAGTTCCATATGAATGGTCCGGTTCAATGCGTTTTGAGAGTTTTAGCTTTAGTTGGACTCTAAAAGGAGGTTTATCATGACATCGGAAGAATCCAAAGAATTGGCGTTAAAGTATGCTCCAATTATTGCTCAGAAAGTCAGCGTTGAATGGAAGGTTGCTGACCAGATAGCACCCGTTGACTTTGCCGGGAGCATAGAAGAAGTATCCAAAAATCCCCAAAAAATCGGCGAACTAGCGGATGACGCTGAGATTCCCGCCAAAATTTATTACAGCGTCTGCGAAACCACGACACACTATTTTCTGATTTATGCGGCCTGTCATGTTCTGGACTGGTGGAAACGGTTTGATCCCGACAATCTTTATGATTTCTTACGCGATCTGGTTGACGAGCACGTTCACGATATGGAAGGGGCTCTGCTCGTGGTAACAAAGGCGCCGGATCTTCTGGTTGATGCAGTGGTGACGGTAGCCCACTACAATTTTTACCTGTACGCTGAGCCAAGAATACCTACAACCTTCCCGAATTCAAAGCGCACTTACCCAAATAGCTTGTGCATCGCTAAATTTAATGAAAGCGTGGACCGCAATATCTGGCTCGACAAGACCACGCGAAGAGTTAGGCTCTATATCGAGCCGAAGGGGCACGGCATCTGGGGAGATCACAAGAGGTGGGGCGCTGGGGAAAGCATCTGGTTCTATGGCCCGAAAGAGGGAAAAAAGACTCCGGGTACTATTGATCCGATAGAGCAGCCAAACATCAAGTCCCTTCAGTATGAGCTTGAGGATATCTTTGAAGGAAATGGGCTATGGGCGAAGCGTTTCAACGACAACGTGCTTATGCAGAAGGCAAGTGGGCAGTGGGGTTTAATATATAGAGAAAAGAACGGAGGGCTAAAAGGAGGGGCGGCAAATCCGCCCTGGTCGTGGAATGACCATAATGACACAAGCCCGATAGGCGAAATCGCGACCGACCCGGCACCGTTCATAATTCGCTACGCATAAGGCTGGGGGCCGGTGAGCAGGCATAATATCTACAATCCATATCTGTCAATCTGAAAATGGCTATGGAGCGTCATCTAGCTAAAAAGTACTAGAAGGATATGCGACAGTCTGCCGATCAAATACTGGAGCCATTAATCATCGGGAAGAGCGCCGCAATAAAAGGACTTATGTCTTTTATAGAGAAAGCTGCGGCCACAGATTCTAGTGTGCTGATATTGGGTGAAACGGGCGTCGGCAAGGAACTGGCGGCCAGGGCTATTCACCTCGGGAGCAAAAGAAAAGATAGGCCCTTGATAAAGATCAATTGCGGAGAACTTAATGAAAATTTGGCAGAGAGCGAACTCTTCGGTCATAAGAAAGGCGCGTTCACTGGCGCATCCATGGATAGATCCGGGCTGATTGAAGCGGCTGACGGAGGGACATTCTTGTTCGACGAAATCTGCGATATCGGGCCAAGCCTTCAGGCTAAGTTGCTTTCTGTAATCGAAGATAGGGAAGTACGAAGGCTAGGCGAGGACTATTTCCGAAGAATTGATACTCGCTTCATGTTCGCTACAAACAAAGATATTTATAGGTTAGTGGCGAAAGAGAAATTCAGGCAAGACCTACTGTATCGAATCAGCGTTTTGAAAACATACATTCCTCCTCTCCGCGCCAGGATGGTTGACATACCCCCGTTGATAAGGTCAATTATAGAAAGGGAAAGCCTTAGACGGGCTTTCGAAATAGATATCACAAAAGGAGCTCTCGACAAACTCTGTCATCACTCATTCCCTGGAAATGTGAGAGAGTTGGAGAACGTCTTGCTCAGAGCTTTCGACCTTTCCTCAAACGGAAGAATCCAGGAAGACGACATTAGCTTTGATGTTATCCCCAAAACAAGTCAAAAAATAACAAAGAGCAAATATAGCATGGATACAATTATCAATATTTTACTTAAATGCGGGGGAAATAAAACAAAGGCAGCTAAGCAATTAGGAATAAGCCGGGTCCATCTGTACCGCTTAATGAGTTTTGAAAATAAGGATCATGATTTTTTAAAATGATTCAAATATTTAGATACTTAAAAGAGTCACTTAGAGCAATTCCTTTTATAGAAAAAAGGCAAAAATTTAAAATGGCTTCTTTAAAGCGCTTGTTTCCATACATAATACCCGATTGGCAAAAAGCATTGTTTGGCTCGGTTTTTATGATTGCACTCTCACTTTTATCACTGCCCTCTCCCTATCTCATGAAGCTCATATTCGATAAGGTTTTGGCTACTAAGAATATCCAACTTTTAAATCTCATAATAGTACTGCTTATTGGGATTCAACTTATGCGGGCCATATTTTCCATTCTTACTGACTATTATTTTAATATCTTTAGTCAAGAAATCATGGTAAGAATTAAAAAGGACCTTTTTTATCGGATCTTAAAGCTTCCGCTTTCTTTTTTCGACAAAAATCAGACGGGATATATTCTTTCCAGAATTGGAGAAGTTGATGGATTAGGCCTGTTTTTTTCAAGTCTGTCAACGAGAATATTACTGAGCGTCTTTGAATTCGTTTTCTGTTTAACGATTCTCTTTTACCTAAACTATGAGCTGACGCTAGTTTCACTAGCTATACTTCCCGTCTACTATTTCGCAGCGAGGATCTATTCTCGAGGGATTAAGAAGTTAGCGAGCGAGACTTACGAAAAAGGGGCAGCCATTTCACGTCAAGTCCAAGATTCGCTTTCAGGAGTGGATGTAATCAAGTATTTTGGAGCAGAGCAAAGAGAAACCGAAAAGATTCATAGCTGCTTGGACGAGTTCAAGGCCGTGAGCATTAGGAGGCATATCGTTTTCAGTTTTTCTGCAGAACTATTTTATTTATTGGGCGCGTTTGGGGGCCTTGTCATTCTCTGGTACAGCGGTTTAGACATCATCAAAGGGAGTTTTACGGTAGGCAGTTACATTGCTTTTTCGGCGTACGTCGGGAAGCTTTATGGCCCAACTCAAATGCTCGCCAACATGGGAATAACGTTTCAACCGGCGGCAGTTGCATTGAGCAGAATATCTGAGCTAATGGAATTGGCTGGAGAAGAAGAAAGCGAGAAAAGAATTAAGCTTTTGAGAGTAGACAGAGAAATCGAATTTAAAAACGTTTCTTTCTCCTATAACAACAGGCAGGTGTTATTCGATATTAATATGAAAATAAATAAAGGCGATAGAGTCTTATTGGCAGGACCGAATGGCTCTGGGAAGAGCACCCTCGTAAAACTCATCCTTGGTTTATACAAAGCCCAAAATGGATTAATACTTGTTGATGGGCATGATATTAACGAAATATCACTAGCTTCGCTAAGGCAAAGAATCAGTATCGTCTCTCAAAACACCTTTCTCTTTAATGATACGATAAAAAACAATATTCTCTACAGCCGACCCGAGGCAACAGAAGAAGAGATAGAAGAGGTCGCCCGCCTCTCTGGAGCTTCCGCATTTATTGGAGCTTTAGAAAAAGGTTTTGAAACAGAGATCGGTGAAAGGGGGGTGAGACTGTCGGGAGGAGAAAGACAGAAGATTTCTATTGCTCGAGCTTTCCTTAAGGATTCAGACATTATTATATTTGACGAAGCAACCGCGCATCTCGACGAAACATCGGAAAAAAGGTTAGATGCCCTAATTTTGGATAAGCTCAAAAACAAGACCTGTATCATAATCACTCAGAGAATCCAAGGATGCTCTCGGGTAGACAGGGTTTACTATATCGAGCAAGGGAAGATCGCGAATCAATAAAGGCATGTCCCAGTTTTTCCCAAACTTGACGGCCAAAGTCCTTACGTGCAGCAGGATTTAGATCATTTAGGCCCCCAGAGCATGGAAAGGAGTGGATAAGAAACATTATGATTGTTCGAGGTGTCCAGGTGCTGATTTCGACAGGAGGGTGATAAAAAACTCCAGCTAATCCTTGAGCATATGTTAGCGCGGAAGTTGCGAACAAATATTGACATGGCTACCTTGTGGGGGTTTCCGGTGACACTTGTTAAGCGGCGTGATAATCTTCGGGCGCATCGGCGTATAGATTTACGAGTTAGAGAGACGGTTAAGGCTTTGGCAGAAGGTTCCTGCAAAAAATGAGATGTGGCATCCTTCTCCTTCATCTGCTAGGTGGTGAGGAGGAAGGAATATCACTGATGGGGCATACGCCCGCCGACGCTGATTATTATTATGAAGCTGAAGCGGATGGAATATTCCAACTCTGAGATTGGACGGAGGCTGAGCGTGACGGAGGGCGAGATCCGATTCCGGATGAAGCGTGCGCTTTCAGGGAGAGAAGACAGCCGGAGGGTCAAGCCCTTAGATCCGGAGCGATATCGGGCTGTAATCGAGAAGTGGGTGGCAGACTACGAGGATGATAAACGCAGCCCCGCGTTCAAGACGCGCTATGAATGGCTGAGGAGAAATCATGGGTTGGGAGGTTTATACGACGCCTTTAGCCGGCATATCAAGAACCACTGTATCATTGTCCAAAATGTAACATTTGAAACGACATGATGACCAATCATGCTTGCGCAGAAACATAATATGTCACTAGTGTTACATTTTTGTGCGGGAGCATTTAACGCAAAGAAGTGGCGTTCTTGCTGATAATAAGCAGAATCGCAATTGTGGCACGAAGCTTGCTAGAGAAGATGTGACTATCCAGCATGGAGGTTTAAAGATGGCAAGCATGAAGTTAGTTAGCGAGGGACACGAGACGCTACGCCCACCTGTTGATTGTAGTTGTGGATGCGATTGCGGGGTGTGCGCCGGCTGCAGCTGTGCGGGTCCAGAAAGCCTGATGAGTAGCAGAACCGGGGGCCAGATCACGATGGCTACCCAGGCTGGGGGCGCTTGGACAGGCGGAGGCGGCGCACAACAGCAAATTATTTAAACAAAACAGGTCCGCGGCAAGATGTAATCGTCATGAAAGGGGGAAGACTGCGCGTTCATGAGAGCGAGTGTTGCCATTAATAAGAACGAATTACATCTGGCTAAAGAATTTGTAACAGAGGATAATTGCTACATATATAGTCCTTTTTTAAACAATATATATCAACTCAGCCTTGATGCCCATAAAATATTCCGCGAACTCAAGTATAGCTACGATTCTCCTATGATGCAGGAATCCGACAAAACAGAGGAAATAATACCTAAAATCGAAAAGGAGTTGTTTCTTTCAACAAAACCGACAAAATTGCGTTTTAAGTTTCAAAAAAGCGATATCGCTGATAAACTAAATCATTCATTAGAACAGCTTACACTAGACATGATTGAAGACTGCAATATGAGATGCAGATATTGCATCAACTCTGGCAAATTTAAATTCTATCGAAAATATTCAAATAGAAGAATGGATTTTGACACAGCAAGGAAATCGATTGATTATTTCGTTCCGCGCTCTGGCAATAACGATCACAAGCCAGTTATCGGATTCTATGGAGGAGAACCTCTTCTTAATTTTCCGCTTGTTAGACGGGCAATCGACTACACTAGGGAGGTCTATAAAGAAAAGTCCCCTGATTTTATGGTGACAACGAATGGGACCTTGATTAGCAAAGCAATTGCAGAGTTCTTTATAAATAATGAGGTAAGATTGTGCGTCAGACTTGACGGACCGCGGATGCTAAACGATAGATACAGGAAATTTCCGGATGGCAGAGGGAGCTACGACACGATAAGAAGAAATATGGCGCTGATTAAGGATCTAAACAAGGATTATTATGATCACCAT